>Ga0308165_1002862_pt1 | contig 19573 bp, 13 predicted proteins | sample PhyWR2_FD_201032 | JGI IMG/M metagenome (GOLD analysis project Ga0308165, IMG submission 201032) | Phyllosphere microbial communities from UC Gill Tract Community Farm, Albany, California, United States - DLSLW.R2 | ecosystem: Host-associated > Plants > Phyllosphere > Unclassified | place: USA...
ATCATGACCACGGGGTTCAAACATCAATCCTTTACGGATCCAGTCATATTCTTCCATAAAATGCAGACGGCGCTCCATCATCGAATGACCGTTCAGCACCGGTCCTCCTCCTGCTACCAACCTAACTGGACAACCACAGGTGTGGGAGTCAATACAAAAAAATGTTTTCTTCATCAATTGCTATACAAAAATGTGCTAAATACTTGTTTTTGTCGCACTACCATCTACGATACGTGAAATGCCTAGTGTATTCTCATTTTTCAATTCTTCAGGCAAAAATTCATCTGGCCAATTCTGAAACGATAAAGGGCGTACAAAACGCTTCACCGCATCCGGTCCCACAGAAGTAAATCTAGGATCCGTACAGGAAGGAAAAGGACCGCCATGCTGCATCGCATACACCACCTCTACTCCAGTTGGCATTCCATTAAATAAAAGTCGACCCGCCTTATCTTTCACGACATTGAAAACATCTTGATGCTCCTGCACATCTTGCGCAGTACCCGCAATGGTAATGGTCAATTGGCCTTTAAGTTCCTGCGCAATAGTCAGTACTTCTTTTGCACTGTCCGCTTCCACCAATACCGCAAAAGGACCAAACACTTCCTCGCTCAATACCTGATTTTTCAAAAAATTGCTTGCCGAGGTACTGATGATTCTTGCGCGACCTTGTCCCTGGCTAGCTTCTATCCCCGATTCGGCGATTACCGTGACCGCTTCTTGGTTACTTAATGTTGTCTTATTTTTTTCAAAATGCGTATAGATACCCGAATTAAGCATTGTACTTGGTGCGATTGCCCCAATTTCTAGCGCCAGTGCATTTTTGAAGCGATCTAAGCCATCGCCTTTAACCGCGATAAATACACCTGGATTGGTACAAAACTGTCCCACACCCATGGTGAGTGAACTCGCGTATTCCTTAGCCAATGCTTCGGCACGCTCTTGCAGCATATGCGTAAAGGCAAACACCGGATTGATACTGCCCATTTCGGCAAATACCGGAATCGGTTCTTCGCGTTGATTGGCGATATCAAACAAAGCTTTTCCGCCCCAATAAGATCCTGTAAAACCGACCGCTTTTACAAGAGGATGACCCGTGAGATAGGCCCCTATTTTGGTATCAGTTCCTTCGATATTGGCTCCAAGAATATGGCTAAACACCCCCTCTGGCCAGCCGAATTCTTTGACAACAGCAGCGATGGCTTCGGCCATTATCGTAGACGTACGGGTATGTCCCGAATGGCCTTTCACGATCACTGAACAACCTGCACCGATGGCACTTGCAGTATCTCCACCGGCAGTAGAAAAGGCAAACGGAAAATTACTTGCTCCAAATACAACTACTGGACCTATACCCAAATTAAATTTCCGAATATCATTTTTACCTGTTTCACTATTTGCTAAATCAATGCGAGCTTCGGTGTAAATCCCTAGTGCTACGGCATTGGCATAACTGCGCCATTGTCCTACTGTGCGCGCCTTCTCTCCTGTGAGGCGGGCCAAAGGCAGTGCTGTCTCTGCATGAGCAGTCTCCAACAGCTCCGGTCCTAGCTTTTCAATTTTATCCGCAACAGCATGCATAAATACGGCACGCTCACCGATCGTCGTGGATTTCAAAAATTGAAATGCTTCTGCCGCTATGCGAACACGCTCATCTAAAAATACTTGTGATTGATTCATTATATATCGGAATTTTTCTTTACAAAACGAACTGTAGGCGAATAGTATCCACCAATCGCCTACAGTACCTTAATTATTTTTGATCCGCAGATCTTAATTTAACTGAGGACGATTAGCAATACCATCAGCAATAATCTGATTGATTTTTTCAGCTTCTTCACCCACCAATGGCAGTCTCGGCGCACGTAGGTGCGGCGTACATATTCCTTCGGCAGCTGCAGCCAGCTTAATATATTGAATGAGCTTAGGGTGAATATCCAATTCTAACAAAGGCATAAACCAGCGATAGATATCCAAAGCTTTATCGTATTCACCATTTACCGCATGGTTATACATCGCAACTGTCTCCTTTGGAAAAGCGTCTACTAATCCAAAAACCCAACCATCTGCACCCACAACCAACGCCTCCAAAGAGATGGTATCTACACCACCTAAGATATGAAATCTGTCGCCAAATTTATTTTTCATTCGTGTTATATTTGTCAGATCGCGTGTTGACTCCTTAACCGCCACAATCGTTGGACAATCTTTCAATTCATCAAACATAGCTGTCGACACAAAAATCGAATAATCCACCGGATTGTTATAAATCAAAATAGGCAAGTCTGTCGCCTCTGCTACGGCTTTAAAATAAGTAACGACCTCACGGTCATCTGCTTTATAGCGCATTGGCGGCAATAACATTAAACCATCTGCACCTAATTCTTTTGCTTTAACTGCAAAATTAATGGCATTTTTAGTGGTATTTTCAGCAATGTTCAAGATCACCGGCACACGGCCTGCAATCACCTGAATGGCATAAGTCAATAATTCAAATTTTTCATCTGTATCCAACACCGCTGCATCACCCAATGATCCTGCAATGATAATACCATGTACCCCCGCTTCGATCTGAGCTTCCGTATTTTTAGCAAACATATCAAAGTCAATCTCACCATTCTCCTTGAAGGGGGTCAGCACTGCTGGATATACGCCCTTCCAATTTAATTCAGCCATAGTTATTCTTTACTTAATTAATTTATAATTTTCTTTATCAAAGAAAGGAACTATTAAACAACTAAACTAACCGCGTTTTAATCATTACTTATTGGATATTAACCTGCACCGTCTACTCATAGAGCAAATTTTTATAATTTGCCACATACATTTTAGGCGATATACCTACAATGCTTCTAAAAACCCGATTAAAATTGGTGATGCTATTAAACCCAGAATGATAAGCCACGATGGAAATACAATCATAATCTTGCCCTCCCAATAGGCGACAAGCTTCTCTTACACGCAATTCATTCAGATAGGAAACAAAAGTCTTCCCTGTACTTTTTTTGAAATAACGACAAAAAGCCTGCGGAGTCAGATTTGCCCTTTCGGCGATTTCATTTAAGCCGATATTCTCCTTATAGTTATTTTCAAGAAAATCACATAAGGCCGTAATCCGAAAAGAACCTCCCGTACCAAAATCAACAGAAGTGACACCCGAAAGCGGTTTAAGTTTGAGGGAAAGTCTATTCAAAGATTTCAATAAATAAAAAAAACTGACAAGCTGACCTAAGCTATCGGAGTTCTTAAGCGCCTCTATCCTTCTACTGATCTGTGCCAAGTGTATGTTAGGAACTTTAAAACCGCGACCATTTTTATCTATAAAATCCAACAGCATACTCAATTCAGGCATATTCAAAATCGCGGACAAGGACCCCTTCACATTAAAAAAAACAGAAACCGATTGCACATACCCAAGCCTAAAATCATTTTTAAAGACATGAGCTTGGTTTGATCCCAATAGGAAAATATCCCCGCGCTCAAAATCATGGACATGATCATCAACCAACAACTGTCCATTGCCCTCCTTGATCCAGATTAATTGATACTCCTCATGACAATGCATATGGGGATAAAACTTATCCAAAAAATCCTCCTGAATAAAAACGGTCCTATCCTTGGGAACAGGAACTCGGTATTGAATTGGTTTCATAAATAGAATGGTTTTTCGATTAATGTCATTAGTACATTAAATTTAGGATTTAGCGGTTCACAAAGCAAATATTTATCACTTTATATCAATAACATGGTATATTCGGTTAAAATGTGGTAATTAAAAAAGGACTTAATAAGTCAAATTTGTAATCGTTGCACTTGATCATGTGTTGAAGTATTATAATCTCTAAATCTTACCAAATGAATTTAAAGAAAAGTTGTTACCTCCTATTAACCTTATTCTATATCCATCCCGCATTTAGCCAACAGGATGAGCATCCTGTATGGAAGGCGACCAAAAGCCAGCCAGCGACATTGGGTATAGAACAAGGGAACAAAAGCTTTGCGCTGAACCAATTGAAGATCAAGATTCTCAACGCCTCCCAAACGTTATCCGCCTTTCAACAAGTGAACGGTGATGCCGCTTTCGACTATACACCTGTTGAGCTATTAGCGAAACGGGACCGTAACAATTTTTTTCATATCGGCGATATCAACATCCGCCTGAAATATGAAGGAGAAACCAAATGGTCCAGTTATTCATCAGCCAAAGACCGTAAAAAAGTAATCGAAATCGCCGCTTCTAAAACTACTTTAGCCGCAGCAGATATCACTCCAACATTGGAAAATATCCCCTTAAAAGTGGTGCGTAGCTGGGAGAATGTGGATGGCGATCTCATCTTGAAATTTCAAATCAGCAATCCTACTGATCAAGCTATTGAGATCGGATCTCTGGGCATCCCACTTCCCTTCAACAACAATATGGATTGGAAAAATCTGAATCAAGCCCATGCTCAAAATGTATTTTTCGATCCTTATATTGGTCAAGATGCAGGCTATATGCAGGTCAACCATTTACATGGAAACGGTCCAAGCTTATTAGTACTTCCCTACACGAATGCGGGATTTGAAGCCTATAACCCGCTAAACAGTGATCCGACACCAAAAAGCATTACTTTTGAAGGTTTCCACGAATGGATGATCCACAGCAAGGCACTTGCAGAAACCGAGTGGAAAGGAGTAGAACAATGGAACACACCGACTTCTACTGTTTTGAAGCCAAAAGAATCCAAGACATTTGCCCTTAAGTTTGTGCTATCGCCCAGTATCAAAGAAATTGAAAACACGCTTCTGAAAAACAAGAGACCTGTTGCTATTGGTGCTCCTGGATATGTTGTTCCTTTAGATAATCCGGTCAAACTTTTTATCAAACATGATCAAGCTATTGCCCATATCTCAGTTTATCCAGAGGGCGCATTAACCGTTACTAAACAGCAAGATACCCCACACAAATGGCATCAATATGAAGTAAAAGGCCAACAATGGGGACGGGCACGATTGACCATCACCTATCAGGATGGTGCCGAGCAAACCATTCAATATAAAGTCATCAAATCCGAAAAAGATGTGGTGAATGATCTGGGAAATTTCTTAACGACCGCACAGTGGTACGAAAATGATCAAGACCGCTTTGGCAGATCTCCATCTGTTATCACCTACGATTATGAGGACAAAAAGCTTGTCACCCAAGAACAACGCGCTTGGTATGCCGGCCTCAGTGATGAAGCAGGAGCGGCTAGCTGGCTAGCTGCGATTATGAAGCAAGTCGTCCAACCTAATCCTACAGAGATCAACAAACTTAAACGATTTGTCAACGAAACGATGTATGGCCGTATTCAGCATAAAGAAGGGGATCAAAAATATGGTGTCGTCAAAAGTTTATTTTACTACGAGCCAGACTCGCTGCCAGCAGGCACTTACGATGCCGACATCAATTGGAAAGTATGGTCAGCATGGCCAAAAAAAGAAGCGGACAACATCGGCCGTTCCTACAACTACCCCCATGTGGCAGCAGCACATTGGGTGATGTACAGACTGGCTCGCGACTATCGTAATCTTGTACAAGAGGAAAGCTGGGATGTGTATTTAGATCGGGCTTTTCAAACCAGCATGGCTATGATCGAGAAAGCACCTTATTACGCTCAATTTGGACAGATGGAAGGCAGTATATTTTTGCTGATCCTCCATGATCTTCGTCGGGAAGGACTAACCGATGCCGCTAATAAGCTGGAAGCCGCGATGCGCAAACGTGCAGAACACTGGAAAAGCCTAGATTATCCCTTTGGAAGTGAAATGCCCTGGGATTCTACCGGACAGGAGGAGGTATATTTATGGTCGCGCTACTTTGGTTTCGACGATAAAACTCAAGTCACCTTAAATGCAATTTTGGCTTATATGCCAACCGTACCTCACTGGGGGTACAACGGTAGTGCCCGTCGTTATTGGGATTTTGTATATGGCGGAAAACTATCCCGCATCGAACGTCAACTCCACCATTATGGATCGGCACTCAACGCCATCCCTGTACTGACCGAATACCGTGACCATCCCGATGATTTCTATCTTCTTCGTGTCGGTCATGCCGGTATGATGGGTGCACTGGCCAATGTTACAGCAGATGGTTTTGGTCCTGCAGCATTTCACTCCTATCCTTCGACATTAGCCAACGATGGCATATCTGGTGATTATGGTACCGGGTTTTATGGTTACGCCGTTAATTCAGGAACCTATATTATCCAACATCCAGAATTTGGCTGGTTGGCTTTTAGCGGCCATCTTCAAGCAGATAAAAACAATATCGAAGTGAGGATCACAACCGCTTCCAGAGGCCGTGTTTTTCTAGCAAAAGAGCATCTCTGGCTGACTACGGATGCCGGAGAAATCGAAAAGCTGCGTTACAACCAAAAAGATAAAAGTGTGGTGTTGAGTTTTAATACCAGTCAATCGGACAGGGTGCCAAATATCTTGCTAAATATCAATCCCGAGAGTGGCTATGTGATTGAAGGACTCCAAAAAGATCCATTCAATCGCTATACCATACCAGCTTCTACTGCGAGCGTGACACTAGTGAAAACAAAGTAGCCTCGATCAAACGATCTTTCTTTCTAAACAACATACATAACCTGTGGTTAGCTTAGGCTAGCCACAGGTTTTATTCAAAAACCGCGACACCCCCAAATCGCAGCATCCTAGAGACCTTAGCTCCTAGAGGCTCCGTTATTTAAAAATGAAATCCCTCAAGATTCCATTTGTCTCTCCACGGAACGGTTATTTTACCATCTTGTAGATCAACCGGGAGCCAGATATAGCGACTATCCAACAAGTTTTTAGGTTTCCAACGGTCAGCCATAAATATAAAAGCATTTTTCTTACCTACAACAGGCAATACAAAAGTAGATTGTGCATCAAAAGTGATGTGCGCGTCGGGTCCGCGCATCGGATCACCTAAAGATGTCCAAGGTCCAAACAGATGATCCGCTACATGTAGTTCCGCCCTGTTGGGAGTCCAACCTGTACAGCCGCTTGTAAAGAGATAATATTTCTGATTATATTTGAACAAAGCCGGAGCTTCTCGATGATTTCTGAACAATAATGTATCCGCGGTCGTAGGAGTTAAATAATCAGGCGTAAGCTTTGCCAAACGCAGTTCATAGTTTTCATCTGAAGAATAGATATGATAAGCAACATCATCATCATCCACAAAGAGTCCCATATCTCGTGACATATGACCATTTGGTCTGAAACTGTCCACCAACGTAAATGGACCGGCAGGAGCATCACTAATAGCAACCGCAGCTCGTGCTGCAGCATAACCTTGATCTTTCAGCTCCAGATGAAACCACATCACAAATTTTTTCGTCTTCTTATTGTAGATGACCTTCGGCCGTTCGATGATACATCCCCATGCGACATCACTGCTGGGATCATCTGCAGGTGAAAAAGCTAATTTTTCAAATTTCCAATGGTAGAGATCCTTGGAAGAATAGACATTGACCCCCTGTGATTCGGTTCCCCCTCTTTTTTCACCGTACCAATAATAGGTGCCATTGTGGTAAAGAATTCCGCCACCATGGGCATTGATCGAATTACCTTGATCATCCAACCACAGCTTTCCTGGGACAAATGCTGTATTTTCCTGATCTTGAACTCCCTTTTGATAGACCCGCACATAGTCGATCTCATAAGTTGCAGGTAACAATTTTTCATCAATAATGCCACCATTCATTCCACCCAAAGCTAAATTGAGCAAGATATAGTGCGGCTGTTTAAAAGGGTTAAATCCTGTCCCGTCCCGATTGACCAATTGATCCAGCTTCACTTTATTCATCAGGATATCATCGACATACAATGCAATTTCATGTTCATCCCAATACATACTCCAAACATGAAATTGCATTGCCCATTCTTTTCCGCCCAGCTCGGAAACCGCTTTTTTTTGGCTATGCCAGTTTGCCTGCCATCTTTTATCCGTACCGGAAGCAATATTTGCAAGAATATCACCCTTATAATATTCCATAATATCAATTTCACCATTAGAAGGCCATTCTTTTTCTACACCTAATGTCCAAAATGCCGGCCACAACCCACTCCCTACTGGAATACGGGCGCGCATTTCAAATATGCCATACTTCCAACTATGTTTGCCAGAAGTATTGATTGAGGCAGATGTATAGCTAATGTCTTTACGTGAAGTTGCCCAATCTTGACTATTTGGTTTATAAGTGGGATTGGGTTTAACCTCTTTGCGTGCTTCGATCTTCAATATGCCATCCTTACAGGATATATTTTCTTGCTGGTACCATTGATGCTCTTGATTACGCATAAAGCCCTTCTCAAATTGCCAGTTTTGATTATTTACAGATCCCTCTTCATCAAACTCATCAGACCAGACTAAAGTATAACCCTTCTTCGGCAAATGTTGCGCCCCTACCTGCGTGACAAGATGCAATAGAAAAATAAAGTAAAGTGCTTTTTTCATAAAAATATATTTGTTTTGATCAGTACTTATTTAAGAAGCCAATTGCGTTTATCATGGCTGAAGATTTACCCCTTTCGTTATAGCTATTTAATAGGTATAACGAAAGGGTAATCAATCGTCCAATATTAATCAACAGTTCTGATTAAAGGAAGGGGGTAATTCAACAATTTGGAGGGAGAAATTCATCAATTTTCTAATGAATAAAAGTTTTCACCAATATCTCTCTACATAACATGATACATGCTTAACTCGCGATCCGCTTTAGGAGCCTATAGTGTTTATACACAAATAAGCTTTGTTTATTCACAATATGTGCATAAACGATCCTGTACATATTCAGCATGAAATAGCATTTTTGTGGATAACACACTTATTTTGTCAATAAAAGACGAAAAATAATTCAAAAGCAAATGTGGAAACGCTTTTATCTATTATTTTATCAACACATGTCGAATCCGCTGTGCATAACAAATCTGGTTTCCACAACATATAGCCTGATTTGAACATATTGTGCATAACTCGTTCATTGGCCATACTAGAGCTAAGCGATCATCATCAAGGCTTATAGGTGTCATAAAAGCAAGCAAATGATCATGTCGTATTATTTCAATTTATGTTTTACCCCTTCAAAAGTCATTTTTACAGGATTAATATATCCATTTTCGTCAAATGTCATTACATCAATACAAGTCTCCCGCTCATTTGCACCTGTTTTGCCCAATGGTCTCCGGTGATACACGATATAATACTGATCTTTGTTTGGCACTTGAATGACAGAATGATGACCAGCGCCAGTTGCGATAGCGGGATCCTGTTCTAAGATCGTTCCTATTCGTTTGAATGGACCAAATGGCGAATCAGCGATCGCATAAGCCACTTTATAATTTGGAAGACCCCATCCGCCCTCCGACCACATGAAATAGTATTTATTGTTGCGGATAAACATAAATGGTCCTTCGACATAGTTCTCAGGTGTTACCTCTTTATAGATTGTTCCATCTTCAAAAGGAACTAAGCTTTTAAAGTCAGCACTTAATTTGACCACATTACAATGTTGCCACCCACCATAATACATATAATATTGACCATCTTTATCTTTAAAGACAAACTGATCAATGGGTTGAGCACCATTGACGATCTCATTGATCAGCGGTTTGCCAAGTACATCTTGATACGGCCCTTGAGGTTTATCGGCAACAGCTACGCCAATTCCTCCAATTTCACCCTGGTGTACATCATTGGCTCCAAAAAATAGATAGTACTGATTATCTTTTTGTAACACACTAGGTGCCCACATCGCTTTCTTGGCCCATTTTACTTCCGCCGTATCGATAATTCGGGGATGTTTTTTCCAGGTCACGAGATCCTTGGATGAAAATGCATCAAAGAATATTTGATCTTCATATGGTGCCGAATAGGTTGGAAAGATCCAGTACTCCTTGTTGTAAACAATACCTTCAGGATCAGCGTACCAACCGGGGAACACAGGATTCTTCTGCGCAAACACAGCCTCTGCAATAAATAAAGTAATACCTGTCAGCAAATAGGAGACAATTTTCATAATTAAAAGGTTTTAGTAGAGTTGAAAATAGGAAATATAAATACAAAATCCAATTTTAAAGTCAATAAAAAACGTCGGCCCCAGCATATGATCTCTAAACAATATCGGTTCAGCCCTCCCTTTTTTCTATTTAGTCGTACAGATCTTATATTTTAAAATTATCTCTCGATAAAAAGAATAAACAGATGAATTTGGAAAGCAATTAAGCCTAATTCAGACGGTGTAAAATGATAATTTTCCTAAATATGCGATAATTATCGTTGATTAGAAAAATATTTTTTATATGTTTGACTTAGATATCTGCCAACGCCATTTAGACCTCGTAAAAAAATAAAACTGTACGTATATATTTAAGTGATTTACAGTGATATTTTAAAACAGTCTGTACACACAATTGTCTACATAGATGGAGTTAACTTGCGCCAGGCAGCTCATAAGAATCCGAAACTATTTAAAATGGTTAGAAAAACATATCAAGGAGAAAAAAACGACAAAAGTAGGACGATGTCGAAACTTATACAATCTGTTGGTACCGTATTAGCAGCAAAAGGCTATACCGGTCTAACGCCCACCAATCTTGCAAAAGCTGCAGGGGTAGACCGGAAACTTATTTCAGCATATTTTGGACACATTGATCACTTAATAGCAACCTATATTAAAACAAAAGATTACTGGATCGTTGCGAGCGATAGTGCTGAAGCATTATTCAAAAACAATGCGCAAACAAGCTCACGTCACTTGCTCGAACACATGTTACTGGATCAGATCGTACAATTTAGTGCTAACGAAGAAATGCAAAAGGTAATCCTGTGGCAACTCAGTGAACGATCGGAAATGATGTCCCAACTATCGCAAGCAAGAGATGATGTAAGCGCATTATTCTTTCCTTTTGCAGATGAAGAATTAAAAGACAAACAAGTGGATCTAAGAGCTGTGACCAGTTTATTGATTGCCGGAATTTATTACTTATTACTCCATACCAAGACAACAGACAGTACATTTTGCGAAATCGACATTACGCAGGTAGAAGGCATGAACCGCATTAGAGAAGCAATAAAATTTATTCTACAAGAAACTTATGGTGATTAGTGACCAGTAACGAAGTAACCAGTAACAAAGTGATCTAGTAACGAAGTAACCTAGTAACCAGTGGCAAAGTGATCTAGTAACGAAGTAACCTAGTAACCAGTGACAAAGCGGTCTAACTTTCTAACCTCCTAACTTTCTAACCTTAAATAGTCACAAAGTAATTGCCATTATATTTCGATCCAAATATTTTTGTTTTCATATTAAAATGCTGCCCGAATTTAATTCAAAAGGCCTATATTTACCCTAAGATTATTTTGATTAATTCTCCATTCTAATACAAGTAAACCCCTATAGATAATACTGCCTTTTTTTAATTATATAGAATAATATTAATGACATAATCCGTGATGTCGAAGGCAATGAGAAAGAAATTTATGCAAAGTCAAACCATAATAACCTTCCTAATTATTGTGTGTAAAATTATTATTGCAATTTTACTGTATTCCTTAATTCGAAAAAATCGTATGCTGAAGCAGGAGAAATTAAAATTATTAGAAACAAATCTTAAGCTTAAGCAACAAGGAGAACAAATCATACGTTATATTAAGGAATTAAAGGCGTCAGAATTTTTCAAAACAAAAGTACTTTCCATCGCTTCCCATGATTTGCGGACCCCCTTTGCATCCATGGATATGTTGCTACAGATGGAAGACTTATCACTTATGACAAAATCCGAACTGCAACAAGTTTTTGAAGCATTGGGACAGCAAGTAACCTTATCCAAAAACATGTTGAACGAAGTTTTGTTATGGGCAGAATCACAACTGAGAGATAATTTAGAAAACAAAGAAACCTTTTCTATTTTAGAACAGATCAATACGATTTTATCTTTATTTGAGCACAACCTAAATAGGAAAAATATGTTGATCAACAACACTGTTCCGGCGCACTTAGAGATGTATATGAGTCGAGACATCTTCTGCTTTGTGATCCGGAATATCATGAGTAATGCGATCAAATTTTGTCATACTGGAGGAATAATAAGGATCGGTATTGCAGAAAGTGAACGAGATGCGTTCAGAATATTTATTGAAAATCAAGGAGATGAAATCTATGAATCGACCATATCCAACTTAAATAATAGAAACAGCTGGGAATATAAAAAAATAGCAAATCATACCGGAACTGGTCTTGGAGTGTCCTTGTGCAAAGATTTATTACAGCGAGTAGGTGGCAGTCTTAAGTTTGAAAATTCAACTGCAGATGTGCTTAGGGTCTATATATCACTTCCATTAGCGTACGATGACCAAGTATCTAGTAACGAAGTAACCGAGTGACCGAATTACAAAGTGACGAAGTAACCAGTGACTGAGTAACCGAGTGACGGAGTGACCGAGTGACCAAGTGACGGAGTGACCGAATTACAAAGGACGAAGTAACCAGTGACCTACTAACTTCTTAACCCACTAACTTCTTAACCTACTAACTTCTTAACCTACTAACCTACTAATTTCTTAACCCACTAACCTACTAACTTCTTAACCTACTAACCTACAGCCACTTAGCCATACCGTATTATAATCCACTAATCTTTTTTATCTCAACTGTTTCTTTATTTCTAAAAAAATTGTTTTATTTGCACCAGTTCATACGCAATGGAGGCTTAGCTCAGCTGGTTTAGAGCACTACCTCGACAAGGTAGGGGTCACTGGTTCGAACCCAGTAGTCTCCACATAAAAAAAGAGCATCTTATTCAAGATGCTCTTTTTTTATGATTGCCTTTTTAGGGGACAGTTTTTAATTTCCTCTGTAGGTGGAATATCCAAAAGGAGATAAAGTAATCGGCACATGATAATGCTTATTATCTTTGATTTCAAAAACCACTTCTATAAAGGGATAAAAACTGGTTACCTGTTTACTTTTAAAATAATCGGCAACTAAAAAGGTCAGTTTATAAACTCCTTTTGCCGCATTTTTTTGTTCCAAAAAATCTTTAATACGTCCATTTTCATCCGTAATTTTTTGATCTACTACTGTCCAAGTATCATCTTTTTCATTCCACTTCTGCAGTTTAACAGGCACCTCGGGAGCAGGAAGACCCGTCGAGATATCCAGAATATGGCTTGACAGTTGATAGGTCTGTGCCTGAACGAAAGCTGCACTGCAAGAAAGATACAGTAAAGCGGCTAAAATTATTTTTTTCATAGCTATTATTTTTTAGAGTAAAATTTATTTCATTTTGTACATATTCCTACTTGGCAACAACCTCAAATTCCAGCAATTGAGCAGCTCGAGCGATCAGATCGTCATTTTCTGGACCTCCGCCACCCGATACCCCGATTGCACCAATAACATTTCCTTGATAATATAACGGCACACCACCACCTAGCAGCAATAATTCCGGAAGATGCGCTAAATTTTCTGTCGCCGGATTTGCTTTCGCATTTTTAGCTAACAACAATGTTGCAGTTTTGGTCGACAGAGCTGTGTAAGCCTTCCGTCTAGATGCCTCCGAATTATGAGGCCCTACGCCATCTCCTCTATTGATCAGTACAACCTGACCATTCACATCTACTACAGCAACAGAAACCTGTTTGCCCAACTCCAATGCTTTTGCCCTCACTAAGGCGCTCAAATCATTCGCCGCAGATAAAGTCAACTGCTGACTGACCATCAAATATGCAGAACGATCTTTTTTCTCTGTTGCACGGAGCGAATCTGCAGGCACCGGACTATGGGCTTCAGCAAAAGAAAGCACGCACATTGCGGCCAGTAATAACATATATTTTTTTAATAACATGATCTTTTTTAAAACAAACGTACGCTTTTAAATAGGATTAAAATCTTGATCTACATCAAGATTTTGTCAAAAAACCACATTAACAGGTTTTAAACACACATTCAGAGGGTGTATTATTACAATACTTTACATTTTTATAACAATGATTCTGTACTTCGCAACAGACTACATTATGTAATACAAATTAATATTATATTTGTTGATGCACCTGACGGAATACCAGAACTGTAGCGATGAGCAACTTTTCGAGCTTGTTAAGCTTGGAAATGCTACTGCATTTCAATACCTCTATGACCGCCTATACTATATACTCCTTTCACAGGCTCTTCGTAAAGTAAAATCCAAAGAAGACGCCCAAGATCTTACCCAAGATCTTTTTATGAATATCTGGACCAAGCGTGACCAGATTAATATCGAGGGTAGGGTGATCAACTTCCTATTTGCTTCCCTGCGCAACAGTGTGATCAATTTTTATATCAAAACCAAAAAGCAGGATGAACGGGAGGAGCTTTTTCAATATTTCAAAGGACAATTTGAAGAAACAACAGATCGTACCATTCATAAAAATGAGCTGGAACAGATTATTCAACAGGAGATCGATGCGCTTCCGCTTAAAATGAAACAGATCTATCTATTGAGCAGAAATCAGGAGCTCTCCCATAAGGAGATTGCAGACTTATTGGCGATCTCAGAATTGACGGTAAAAAAGCAAGTGGCCAATGCGCTCAAAATCTTGAAGAAAAAAATAAATTACGTTCTTTTCACATTTTTTTGATTTTCATCTACTCCCTACCCCCTTTTGTCTTGTCATGTATATAAAAGACCTAAGTACCAAACATGAACGATCAAGAAATAAACGATTTATTAAACCGTTACCGTGAGGGCATTTGTACAGCAGCTGAAAAAAAGGCTGTCGAAGCATGGTACAACGCGTTAGATTATAAACATACGTTGACCGTCGAAGAATTTGAATCGGCCAAGGAACGGTCATGGAAACAGCTGAACCCCATCAAAAAGAAAAAAACTACTTATTTGCGCTATGCCGCGATCCTGATCGGTCTTTTGTCTTTTAGCACCATGATATATCTGATCTCCCAAAATCAAAGGAAGCAACTGATAGAAGAAACATCCATGATCAAACCTGGAGGAAACCGCGCTACACTCGTGTTGGGGCAAAAAGATTCCTTAGACCTGACCCAACTTATCATTGGAGAGACTATCGAATCAAATGGGATTGTCATCAAAAAGTTGGCAGACGGAACGATATCCTATGCCATCGACCCAACCAGCAAGGCAATACCTCTTATAAATAAACTCATCGTGCCACGGGGCGGCCAATACCGCATTGTATTGGCAGACAGTTCCATCGTTTTGGTCAACTCAGAATCCGAGCTCGAGTTCCCTTCACAATTTAATGGACATGAACGTCGGATTAAAATGATCGGTGAGGGGTATTTTGAGATTGCAAAAAATCCAAGTAAGCCCTTTATTGTACAGTCTAAAGAACAGGAAGTCAAAGTCTTGGGAACAAAATTCAATATTGAAGCATACCGCAACGATAAAAATATCACGACCACCCTGCTTGAAGGGAAGGTCCAAGTGACATCCGGTCAGCAACATATCATCCTTAAACCAGGAGAGCAGTCCCTATTTGACGGGGAAAAAATTCATATTTCCAGCGCATCGGTGGCCTCTAATACTGCATGGAAAGATAATCTGTTTATCTTCCAAAGCCAACCATTAGGAAGCATCATGCAAAAAATTGCACGCTGGTATCAAGCAGAAGTCGTATTTGAAAATCGGGAACTCGCTCAAATCCGCTTTACTGGAAGCATTTCAAAAAATCAGGAAATCGATCAGGTCTTAAATCTATTGGAGATGACCGATAAAATAAAATTTGTTATCGAGCAGCAAACCATCTATGTAAAAGCAAAATAAAATAACGCTAACCTTATGAAAAACAATTACTTCAACCATGTAAGATGTTATCTTACGTTATTGCTGCTTACTGCCCTATTTTCGCAGTTTTCCGTTGCAAGCTACGGTCAAAAAATCACGATTCAGGCACAGCAGAGCAGTTTAAAATCGATTATTCAGCAACTCGAAAAGCAGAGTGCATACCGCTTTTTATATGCTGACGAAATCTTAAAAAATACAGCACCCGTCACGATCAACCGCTATGGCGTCGGCTTCAAAGATATCGTAAAAGAAATTTTTGAAACGCAACCTTTGGACATTCAAATCCAAGGTAAGACCGTGATCATCAAATCAAAAGATCAGCAATTGGGAGCTGTTCGCGGAAATATCATACAATCCAACACCCACGCTCCGATGAGTGGTGTGACCATAAAAATTGTTGGAAAAGGTCTTGATTTACTCTCGGTATCGGATGCAGATGGAAATTTCACCTTTGCCGATTTGCCCTATGGCACCTACCAGCTCTCCTATAGTTATATCGGTTATCTGACGACGGCATCATTGATTACCCTGGACCAAGCTAGCGTGCATCAAAAGATGACCATGACTATAGCCGATTCGCAGTTGGACCAGGTGGTCATCATTGGTTACGGAACGAAAACACAGAAAGACATCACCAGCTCAGTATCCTCGATCAAACAGGAACAGCTTGCTGATTTCAGCAATAATGCAGCAACTTTTGAATCCATATTGGGTGGTGCAGCAAAGGGCGTGATGGTGACTCAAAACTCAGGTGCTCCAGGAGCAACCGCGAAGTTGAATATCAGAGGAATTACATCGCCCTTATCCGGGAGCTCCAACGAACCGCTCTATGTGATCGATGGCGTACCTTTTTTTATTGAATCTCCAGGCGAATTTCCAACGATCAATCCCCTTGTTAATATCCCCATTTCGGCAATAGAAAGCATCGATATCTTAAAAGATGCGGCCGCAACTGCTATCTACGGCTCCCGAGGGGCTAATGGTGTCGTTATTGTCAAAACAAATAGAGGAAAAAAGAACAAACCATTAAGCATATCTGCCGATTATACCCATTCCATCAGCAACCCAACGAAGATGTACAAGCCGTTGTCGGTTGATCAATTTAAAGATGCCCAGAAAATCATCATTCAAAACACGATAGATGGAATAAATACCGGACAAATAGATCCTTACGATGCTTTTTACAATCAAATACCCGCTATTGAAATCATGGGACATGTAACTCCTTTGGAAGATGATGGTTTTGGTACACCGCTGATGTATCGTTTTGATGGCCTCCGTGATGATGCTTTTTATTCAGGTAATACCGACTGGACCAAATTGATCCGCAATAGCGATGCCCGCACTTCCCAGTTTAACCTTTCTTTAAACGGAGGATCTGACAATAGTAATTTGGCTTTTAATTTCAATGCCTTTGACCAAGAAGGATTATATATCAACAATGGACTAAAGCGCTACAACGGACGACTTGCCTTTGATAGTGATATCAGCAATAAGTTGACGGTAGGAGCTTCACTGAGCTATTCCTACAGCACCTTGAAATATGGACAGCAATTATTTGCCGACGGCCTGACTAAACCCTGGCTGGTCAGACCAGACGTACCTGCTTACGACACCGCTGGTCAGTTTTATGCTATTGATGGTTCGTTGATGTATGGTGCTCCCGTCCTTTTGGCTAATCCACTGGCGCAGCTGCACAACAGGGGAATCAATCATATCCATCAGTTCTTAGGTTCGGCCTATACGGAGTATAAAATTTTCAAAAATTTCAAATTTCACGGAGACATTAGTGTTGCTGCATATCAGGGCGGAGCAAGTATCTTCTCTCCAACCTATACACAGGATGACTTTTCCGCTTATGGTCTGAATCTGTACGCCAACCTCAACACCAATACCTCCAACAACAGCAATACCAGTCTCAATTTTAGGTTCGATTATGACTGGAAAAAAGACGATCATCACCTCTATGCAATGGCAGGTATGGGATTTGACCGCTATAAAAATAGTGGCGATGCACATACATATGAAGAATTTCCGGACAATGAGATCCTGACCGACCCCGGTTCAGCGGCTCGTGATACCTATTTCACGTATTACCGTACAGAACAAGGACTGAATTCCATCTACAGCCGCTTGAGCTATAATTACCAAGAACGCTATCTGGCAGAAGCCAATTTCCGGACCGATGAGTCATCCAAATTTGGACCTGGAAATAAACGGGCATACTTCCCTTCCCTTTCTGTGGGCTGGCGCATCAACAAGGAGCAGTTTATGCAATCGGCAACGGCTGTCAATGATCTAAAATTACGCCTGAGCTGGGGTAATACCGGCTCTACCAATATCAGTAATTTCTTATACCGCCAATTTTTTGTTCGGGGCTCAAATGATCTTTGGGGAGAAAAACCAGCGATTGTACTCGATCCCAACCTGCCCAATCGCGATGTAAAATGGGAAAAAACCCGGGAGTACAATGCCGGACTCGATTTCTCCCTATTCAATAACCGTTTTACAGGTAGCTTTGATGTCTATGATCGGTATACAACCGGAGCATTGGCTCCAGCACCAGTACCACTTGAAGCAGGTTCAAGTACCTACTATGCCAATATCATCGACATGAGCAATACCGGTTTTGAACTGGAATTGGCTTATGACCTCCTGAAGAAACAAGATTTTACGTGGAACCTATCGTTTAATATCGCTCGCAATAAGAATAAAATCGAAAATTTGCACGGCGCCAATATCAGCCCCTATTCCGTAGATTCTTACTTGGAAGGCTATCCTGCAGGTACACGAAAAGGATATTTAGTAGACCATATATTCAACAATCAAGAAGAGATCGATGCTTTGAATAGCCAATCTCCGACCGGTTACTATCAGAACTCGGCCACTGGCATCGGTGACTATAAATACAAAGATCTCAATGGCGATGGAGTCATCAATACCGATGACCGTACTGTAATAGCAACTGCCCAACCCAAATACTTTGGAGGCTTTTACAATCGTATCCGCTATAAAAATCTAAACTTGTCCTTTGTATTCCAATATTCAAAAGGTGCTAAAGCCATTATGGATGACTATCAAAACAGTCTGTTTGGATTATTGGGTCAAAGTTTAAACCAAGAAATCTATACCGATATGTGGTCTCCAACAAATCCAGATGCACATTTTGCCAAAATAACGTATTATGATCCGGCTTCCAACTCGCGAACCTCAGATCGACTGGTATACGAAACATCATTCTTACGGTTAAAAAACATCAATTTAAGCTACACGATACCCAAAGCGGTGATCCAGAGGTGGAAGATCAATCAGTTAACCGTTTTTGCATCAGCCTCCAACCTTTGGATCAGCACAAAATGGCCCGGTTTAGATCCCGAATTTGTAGGTAGTTCCCTTATTACAGGCACCTCCAGCAATGATGCCTACCCCATGTCCAAAACATTTTCCATGGGTATTAAAGCCAATTTTTAAATTATAAAGCTATGAAAATTAAATATTTAGGAATTTATATAGCCGCTACACTCAGCATGAGTGCATGCAGTATGGTAGGAGACATCGATGATATCAAGCCCTATTATAAAATGGAAACCGATAATGTGGTGTACAATACCGAATCTGCCGAATCCGTGCTCCGTGGAGTCTACAAGAGCTGGCGGACCTTTAATGTGTCTTCTTTCAGACCCTACATGTCTATTCTTTCTGGAACCACAGCCAGCAAAGGAGGCGGATTGACCGGTGGTCAGGAATTTAT
>Ga0308165_1002863_pt1 | contig 19572 bp, 7 predicted proteins | sample PhyWR2_FD_201032 | JGI IMG/M metagenome (GOLD analysis project Ga0308165, IMG submission 201032) | Phyllosphere microbial communities from UC Gill Tract Community Farm, Albany, California, United States - DLSLW.R2 | ecosystem: Host-associated > Plants > Phyllosphere > Unclassified | place: USA...
GATGCAAACCAGCAAGTCGATCATCCAGATCGGCCTGTCGTGCGGTTTCTCCTCGGGGCCGCATTTCTCCAGCGCCTACCGCAACTTCTTCGGCGCCACGCCGCGAGAAGATCGCAACCAGCGGCGCAGCAGCAGCCCATTCGAGTTGTCATCGGTGCCAGCCGAGCGCGGCTGACGCCGGCTTACTCGTCCGCCTCCGACGCTTGGGTCGCCAACAGCGGCGGTTCACCTCGATCACTGACGGCGTCGACGCTGAAGCTGATGCCGGTCTTTTCGTAATAATCGGTCAGTCGTCCCAGGGCGTCCTCGGTGAACGGGTTGTTTCGCAAATGCAGGTTTTGCGCAATGGCCGCAGGCACCTCGAGGATGTCGCTCGGCACGTCAGTGATGGCGTTGTTGCTGAGGTCCGCCCAACCCAGTTCGCCTCGGTTGAGCAAGCCATTGGGCAACTCGGTGATGCCGGTATGGTCCAGCAGTACGTTGACGAGGTCCGGCATCTGGCTCAAGTCCGGCACCTGCCCCAGCGGGTTGGACGCCAGGTCGAGGTACTGCAGCCGCTCCAGGCCGGCCAGGGCGTTGGCCGATTCCACGGTCAGCGTAATGCGACAACCCGGCAGCGCCAGTGAGTGCAGGCGACCCATCTTGTACACCGCGTCGGGGAGGTTGCCCAGGTCAAAATTGTGCAACCTGAGGCGCTTGAGGTTGGGGAACGCCTCCAGGAATCGCCCGATGCGCGTCAGTCCATCGACACTGCGCAGATCCAGTACCGACACGTGGCTGAAGTCGGCGCGCAGGGTCGGCAGTTCACCGAGGATCGGCGCATTGATCACCAGCTCATAGGTAGGCTCCATCCGCTCATCGAAGCCATCAAGCTCCGTTTCATGGCGCCAGCCGCTCAAGAGTACCTGCATGAATTGCTCGCGATTGACGTGCTCGGCGAACAATTGCTCGGCATCGAGCGCCTCATCCGTCAGCGGATGTCGGACCGGCAATTCGGTGGTCCAGGTGTCGAGATCGCTGCTCACGCGACCCAGTTCTTCTTCCAGACTGGTCAACATGGCCCGGCCCTCGGCGAAATTGCCGGGCAGTTCGTACACGAAGTCACTCGCCTGGGTTGGCTCCAGGATCGGGTACAACGACAGGACGCGCTGTACATCCGCCTCGGGCGCCGCCACCCCAAGATCGTAGGAAGTCTCGAAATAGTGCTGCTTGATCTGCTCCAGTGACGCATCGTCGAGCGGATTGTTCGTCAGTTGGATGCCGCGCCTTTCGTACACCTCGCTCTCGAACAGGTCGGCTGGCAATTGGCTGATGACGTTGTTCATCAACATCAGCGTGTCGAGCCGGGGGTGTTGCAGCGCGCCAAGAGGGATGGCGGTCAGGCCGGCGCCGCTGAGGTCCAGATGCTGAAGGTTCGGCAGCGAATCGACCTGCACAATGGTCTTGAACTGATTGGCAGACAGGTCCAGGTGCTTGAGGGTCGTGATCGATGCCAGTCTTGACCAGGCGGCCTCATCGAACGTGATCGCGCAGTCGCTGAGGGTCAGTGTCTCGAGTGGCGCGCGTGGGCCGACGGCTTCAGGCAATGAGTCGAGGGCGAACCCGTGCAGCTCCAGTCGGCGCAGGCCGGTAAAGGATTTCAGAAACGCGGGCGCGCCCTGGGTGGCCTTGTCGCCCCTCAGGATAAGGGTCGACACATGACTGAAGTCGGCGCGCAGGGCAGGCAGGTCACACGGGATCGGCTCGGCAAAGCGCAGTATGTAACGCGCGCTACCGTCGGCGGCATCCACGTCGCGCTCGGACTGACGTTGCCAACTGCGCTGGATCTCCAACGCCAGCAAGCGGCGGTTGTGATGCATGGCCTGACGGTCGACGGCGTCCAGTGCCAACCCGGTGTCAGGGCTGAAGGTCGGTGTTTGGCGGATCCAGCGATCCAGGTCCGTGTACAGTTCCTGGGACTCGGTAGCCAGGCGCGAAAGCGCCATGCGCGCACCGTCGGGATGATTTTGCAGGCGCGAAATCTGCGCGCGTAGCTCTTCTCGATCAAGGTTGGGATAAATCTCGCGAACCCGCGCATCGAGGGTCGGGGTGGAGCTGTTGCGGCGAAAGTAACCCTCGGTGCCACCGGGCAGGCGCATGGTCGCCGGGTCGTACAGGGTCTTGCGATGCGGGTGCCTGGCCAGCAACGTGCGCAACGACGGTGTCCGTGCCGCCTGGTCGATGATGCGTCGCTTGAGCGCTTCACCGTCGGCTTGGGACAGTTCCAGCACATCGCGTTGCTGCTTGCTCAGTGCTTGCAGGATGGCCTCATAAAAGGTGCCTGGCTGTTCGCTGTGTTCGGCCAGATGGACCGTACCGTCTGCGGCGCACACCAGGGTCTTGTGAATGGGCGCTTCGTCCGGGCCAATGCTGTCCAGCACTTCACCGGTTGTGGAGTAGGCGCGAAGGTCGATGCGCAAATCGTCCGGCCAGCCATACATCGATTCGAGGCTGTGCAATGCCAGGCGCTGGGTGTCGAGCGTTTGTGCGCCGCGCAGGTAAAACCCTTCGAACGCCCGGGCGGTCCGCACGGCCTCCATGGCCTTGTTGGCCACATCCTGGAGGCGCCTCGGCACTTGCCCTTCATGCATTTGCTTGAGTTCGCTGCCCGTGGCGTTGTCCACCAGCTCTTGTGCAATGTCGGTCGGCAGACCGCGTTCCACACCTTGCAGCAGTTGCACATGGCGATCGGTGGTTTTTTCGAGTTCATCGTAGCGATAGCCGAAAAAGGTCAATGGGTTGGTCAGGGCCTCCTCGCGCTCGGGGTGGTCGGGCTGCTCAATCAGGGCACGGATGTCGCGATCGATCTTCAAGCGCTTGATGGTGTCGGTCAGCAGTGACGGTGGTCGCTGGTTCTCGACGTGGGATTCGCGCAGCACATTGTCGTGAAAGCCGCTGATGCGCAGGATCTGCTCGCGCTCGATGCGGGTGAACCCCTCGACGCTGTGGCCAAGGCGGCGCACCACCGTGTCGCGGTCCCACGCCAGGGGGTCGTCAAGCAAGGTCTGCCAGGCGCCGTGACCGTTGTGCCGCAGCGGCGGCTGGAAAGCATCGGCACGGTCGGGATGTTCGATCTGGTAATGCCCGGTCTCGCTGTCCGGTTTAACGGCGTACAGTTTGTTTTCGTGGCGCAGCAGGGTTTTGTCCTGATGGTGATACAGCCCCAGCTCATCGGGCTTGGCGGAACTCGGCAGCTTGATTGACTGCTCATAGGGCGTCAGGTCCGGACGCCAGTAGCGCATCTGGCCCGTGCGTGTTTTCACGACGTTGAGCGAGGCGAACAGCGCCAGTGTTTCGGGGGAGAGCACGCGACTCAAAGCCTGCGTGACGAGGGCGCCGCCTGCAGCGAACAGGCCCACTTGCGCCACCGATTCGGTCAGCGCTATCAACTGGCCGAAGGCTTCCGTTTGTAAGCCTTCAGCCCAATCGATGATGCCTTCGAAGGTGGTGTCGAGGAGCTGGTAGGCCATGTAGCCGAGCATCAGCTCACCCAGAAACGGCACGAAGGGCAGGGCTACGAATGACGCGACTTCGACGATTGCACCGGCCACTTTATTCAGGCTGTCCCACAGCGCCCAGCGTGCGGCGCGGTCGGTGCTGGCCGTGGATACGGCCATGTGGCTGGCGTCGTTGAGGATCTTGTTCAGTTGGCGTTGATACAGATGAGTCCACAGGTCGGTCTTGATGGGGGCCACCGCGAATCGCAGGTTGGGATGGTCGATGGGGGTGTCGCGCCAACTGGGCAGGGGGTCGCCGCGCGTAGGGTGATGCCAGGTGACATGGCTCAGGCGACGGCTCAGGTCGGCGAAGAAATACCCGCGCTCGTGATGCTCGACGAAGCGGCTGAAGAATGCCTGGTACTGGGGGTCGCGAAGCTTGAGGGTCAGCGCTTCAATGAAGGTCGCCGGGCTGGCGTAGAGTTTGAGCGGATGGTGCGGGTCGTCGGGGATGTAAACAATGATCCGCGTGGTGGCCCGTGAACGTATGGCCTCAGGCGCGAACACCAGGATGCCGGTCAGTGTGGAAGACATCATCGTCAGGTCATGTCCGAGCAGCGGCTGGCCGTCCATCTGCGCGACTTCGCGACCCTCCACATTGTCGAGCATCGTCTGGAAGAGGTCAGTAGGCAGGTCGTGGCGCAGGTGGGCCAGGTGCAGGGCGGCACGCAGGGCGGTTTTATGGCTTCCAATGACGTCGGTCATGACCACCTCACTGGCCACCGGACTGGTCAGACCGAGCGTCTCGTTGAGGTAGGCCTGGTACTGGTTGCCGATGTCCAGCTCGCGGCACAGTTGGGCAAAACGTGGGATAGGCAACTGTTGCTCGACCGCGGGCAAGGTCTCGAAATGACCGTGGGGTGAGGGTTGGGTGATGTAGGTGGATTCCGGTTCAAAGGCGGCGACGTGGGTGTGCGACTCTTCGAAGTTGTGCAATGCGGCGTCCAGCAACGAGATCGTCCAGGCGCGTGCGGCACCCGATGGGATCGGGAACCACGGGATGTGCTGCGGGATGTACAGGCGCAGGTAGGTGGTCTTGACGTCCAGTTCAAGGCCGAATCGGGTTTTGATGGCAGCGGTCAGCAGCGGTAGGGCGAAGTCCCTGGGGTTTTGCAGGTTGGCCAGCCTCGACTCGAGGCGGTTGCGCTGGGTCATGTGGTCGGCGCAGGCTCCGTGCAACGCCTGATGTCGTGCGGTCTGATGCGGTTGCAAGCGGGCGTTTTTCAGCGCCTTGCGTGTGGTGGGCGATGCTTTGAACAGCCAGTCGGGCAGGTTGTCGACAGCGTGATGAACAGGCGCGTCAGGCGTTGCAGTGAAAGTTTGCGGGTTCATGGCTCGAGTCCTTGAGCGTTTTATTGAAGCGCAAGCAAACCAGACGGGGCAGGGCCGTGTGCGGTAGATAGTTACCGCACGGGATGGGTCCGCCAATCACAACGGGTTGCCCGCGGGAGTGAGCGAGCCCGCTCCCGCATGGGGCGGTTAGAGTGCGGTGCCGGGGCTCACTCCGAGGGTGTTGCCGGTCCTGCGAAAATGCTCGGCGATGCGCGCAAGGCTGGGCGGAGACAGCGGGTTGGCGCTGAGATTGAACGCCACGGTGGTCGTTGCATCGGCCTGGGTCAGTTCGGTTGGCACCTCGCGGATGGCGTTGTTGGACAGGTCGACATGAATCAACCGACGGTTATCGACCAATGCGATCGGCAACTCGCCAAGCCCGGTGCCGCTCAGGTCCAGCGACGTCAGGGCCTGCATTCGGAGCACCGCCTCCGGGAAGGTCGTCAGTCGATACCCTCGAACCTTCAGGTGGGTCAAATTGGGGAAGTGCTCAAGGAAGTTGCCGACGCTGGCAGCCTGGGGGGCGGAGCGGGTCAGCGACAGGTCGAGGACATAATCGAAACGTGCTGTGAGCACTGGCAAATCGCCGCGCATTGGTCCGTCGAATTTGAAGTGATACTCCTCCAGTGACCGATTCTCCAGCGGCACCCTGCGCCAGCATTGTTCCAAAGCGGTCTTGAACGCGGCGCGATGGCCTTGCTCTTCGGTGTCGTTGGCCACTTCACCGACCCAGGCGGCCAGGTCGCGGGTCAGTGTGTCGAACTCGATCTGCCGCCGTGTCAATTCAGCGCGGCCGTCTGCCAGTGTTCCGGGCAGGTCGAGGAACAGGTGGCTGGCTTCCTCGCTGGTCAGGTCCGGATACAGCGCGATGGCCTGGTCGATATCGGCCGGTGCCGCCCAGGCGCCGAAGTCGCTGCCACTTTTTTGCCGATAGGCTTTGACTCGCTCCAGCGTTGCGGCGGTCAGCGGGTTGTTACTCAAGTCAAAACCATCGCCGCTGGCGCCGGGTAATTCGAAGATCGCCTCGGGCAACTCAGTGATGTGGTTGTCGCGCAGCAGTACCGTCGACAACTGCGGCAGATCGAGCAAGCCGGTGGGCATGTGCTCGATGGCGGTGTTGGACAGATCGATGAAGGTCAGCGATCTCAAGGGTGTGACATCCGGCGTAGTGCCCAGCGGATTGTCGAACAGGTCGAGCATCTTCAAGCGCGTCAGCGAGGACAGGACCGCCTGCCCGTCGCTGTCAAACACCACACTGCAACGGCTCATCACCAGGTAGTTGAGCGATGGCATGCCACTGACGGCCTTCGGCATCGTGCCCAGATTGAAGTTGCGCAGTTCCAGGTGTTGCAGGCCGGTAAAACATTCGAGGAAGCGCGGGTGGATGCCCGCCGCCGGGTGGCCGCTCAGGGACAGCGCGGACACATGGCTGAAGTCAGTGGTCAGCGCGGGCAGATCACCGAGAAACGTCGGCTTGGCGATGAACGAGTTATCTCGCAGCGCGGCGGTTTGCGGCAGCCGGTGGCGCCAGAAATATTCCAGCTTCTGGGCGAACTCGGTCCGGTCGGTGCGCTCGGCGGCGAGCTCGTCTGCGTTGAGCGACTGGCCCGTCATGGGGTGTTGCGCCGGAATGTCGGCGATCCACAGGTCGAGCTCCTGGCTCATTCGGCCCAGCTCTTGCTCCCAGCGCGCCAGTTGGGCGCGACCCTCATCCAACGTGCCGGGCAATGTGTAGAGCACGTGGCTGGCGTCTTCTTCATCCAGTTCCGGGAACAGCGCGCGTGTGCGCTGGATGTCCGCCTCCTCGGCTCGCACGGCGAAGTCGTTGCCGCTCTCGGCATACCCGGCCTTGATCCGTTCTCGACTGGCGGCGGATAACGGATTATTGGCGAGGTTGATGCCCTCGGCGCTGTCCGCTTCCATGGCGAACAGGTCGGGAGGCAGGTCGCTGATCCGATTGCCGTGCAGCATCGCCAGGCTCAGGTTATGCAGCTCGGTCATGCCTTTGGGCAGGTGCTCGATACCGGTGTTGGGCAACCGTAGCTCATTCAACAGCGGCATGCCTTCAAGACTGGGGGCGATGGTCAGCGGGTTATCACTCAGGTCCAGGGACTCCAGGCTGCCGAGTGATGACAGCACGGTCTGGCCGTCAGGCGTCATGGCCAATCGACAGTGGGTGAGGGACAGTTCCCGCAGCACGGGCATCCGCGTGAGCGCGCTGGGCACCTGGTCCAGGGCAAAGTCGCGCAGGTTGAGAACGTGCAGGTTCGTAAACGGCTCGAGAAATGGATCGACCGCACCCACCGCCGGATTGCCCTGCAGGCTCAGCAACGATACATGGCTGAAATCTGCCGTCAGGCGCGGCATGTCGCCAAGGAATGTCGTGCGCAGGGTGAAATGGTTTTCGCGCTTGAGCTCGGGATCAGGTCGGTCACGCCAGTATCGCTCGAGGATTTGCCCGAACTCGGTGCGGGCGACGTGATTGGCCAGGTGTTGCTCGGCGCTTAGCGGTTGCTGCGTGAGCGGGTGACGTTCGGGTGCTTGCAATGACCAGGCCTTGAGGTCGGCGATCAGTTGCGTCAACTCCACACGCCAGTGCCGCAGTTGCTTGCGACCATCGATCAGGGTGCCGGGCAAGTTGTAGATCACGTCACTGGCGTCCTGGTTGTCCAGCGCCGGAAACAGTTCCTGGGCCAGGACGATGTCCGCTGTCTCGGCGTGCACCCCGAAATCCCGGCCGATTTCGCGGAAGCGGCTCTTGATCCGCTCGCGGGTGGCCGCCGACCAGGGGTTGTCGGCAAAGTCGAATCCGTCGATGCGTTGGGCGGACAGCTTGAGCACGGGGTCGGGCAGTTCACTGATCTGGTTGTCGCTGAAGATCAGGGTCTTGAGTTGCGGGTGATCGGCCAGGCCCGTCGGCAGCGTAGACAGGGCGCTGCCGGAGAGGTCGAGGAAATAAAGGTGTGGCAGGGACGTCAGGTCGAGCGGCGTGCCCAAGGGGTTGTTGGCCAGTTCGAGAATTTTCAGTTGGGCCAGTGAAGCCAGCCGCGATTGCCCTTCGGGGGTGAGCACCACTGCGCAGCGATTGAGGGTCAGGGTGTGTAGCTGCGACATACGTGAGACGGCAGAGGGGACCTGGCCCAGGTTGAAGTCATTGAGCTGCAGGGTTTGCAGGCCGCCGAAGCGCTGCAGCAAAGAGTCCACGGCGCTAACGTGCACGTTGCCGGTCAACTTCAGGATCGACACGTGGCTGAAGTCGGCGCTCAGGACGGGCAGGTCGCCACAGAATGTCAGTGCGGCACTGAAATGGTCTGGATGATCGGAGTGGCGCGTGCGCCAGAATTGCTCGAGCTGCCGAGCGAAGGCGGTCCTCGCGGTGTGCTCGGTGAAGGTTTCGTTGATGTTGAGCTGTTGGCCGGTCACCGGACTTCGGTCGGGGATGTCGTTTTCCCACTGCGCAAGGTCAGCGAGCAGGCGGACAATTTCGCCCTCCCAGCGGCTGAGCTGTTCTCGGCCCTCGGCGAGCGTGCCGGGCAAGCGATACAACAGGTCGGTGGCCTGGCGTACGTTCTGCTCGGGGAACAGGGCACGCACCCGATCGGTGTCCACCTGTTCGGCCAGTACGCCGAAATCCTTGCCGGTGCGGTTGTAGTGAATCTTGATCTGCTCCCGGGCGGCCGCCGACAGTGGGTTGTTGGCAAAATTGAAGCCGTTGCTGAGTTCGGCGCCGAGGGTCAGGAGCGGCGGGGGCAGTTCGGTGATGCGGTTGCCATAAAGGTTGACGGCAATGAGCCGAGGGTGATTGAGCAGGTCTGCCGGGGGCAGGGTGATCCCGGTGTTGGCCAGGTTGAGTTCACGTAACTGCGCCAGCGCGTGCACGTCGGGCGGGCGCGCCAACGGGTTGTCCTGTAAATCGAGAATCGACACGTTCGGCAACGACGCCAATACCCGTTGATCGGCAATCGACAGGGTGATGCCACAGTTGCGCACCACCAGTTGGCGCAGCGCCCGCATCGAGGTGATGGACTCGGGCAGGCCTGGCATCGAGAAGTCCTGGAGTTCCAGGTGAAGCAAACCGCGGAAGTTCTGCAGAAAGCCGTTGAGGTGAGTGGTGCCGTTGCGGCCGTTGATCTGGAGCCAGGCGACGTGGCTGAAGTCGCCACTGATGGAAGGAAGGTCGCCGCGTATCGAGCCTGGAATGAATAGCATGTGTCCGACTGTGCTGTCGGCTTCACGGCGCCAGCTTTTTTCCAGAGAGTGCCTGAGAAAGCGTCGGGCCAGACGCGCTTCGTGAAGCTCGGGTGCGGTCAGCGCGGTGCCGTTGTGATCGACGGTCGGCAGCGCATTGTCCCAACGACTGAGCTCATGAGTCAGCCGGGCATATTCGTTGCGCAGGCGCGACAGTTCGGCCCGTGCGCCCGCCGGATGATTTTGCAGGTCTGCCAGCGTCGCCTGGATCTGCTGCGCAGAGTGTTGCGGATACAGCGCCTGCACCCGTTGCTCAAGTGTCAGTGGCTGTTCGGCCGAGGTGTTGACCGTGCGCAATATCCGTCGATAACCGTCACTGCCGGTCAGTCTGAGCGTGTCGACGGTCGGTTCATGAATCGGCGTCTCGTACAGCTTCACGATGAGCTCGCTGCGTTCCAGTGGATGTTCACGCACCAGGGTTTTGAGCGGCTCACCCTGGCCTATGTGAATCCCCAGAGCCTGGCGCTCGCTGTCCGGCAGGGCGTACAGAACACTGGTATAGAAGTCGGTGAGCGAGTGCAGCGGCTGGCCGCGATCGTCCCAGGGTTGATAACGACCATCGGCCTGGCGCACCAGGACCTTCAGCGAGGACGCCTGTGGCGCGGCGATGCTCGTCAACAGTGGCCCGTCATACGACCGGTCGCGCATCTCGATGCGCACCTGGCCGCTCCAACCGGGCAAGCGTTGCAGGCTTTGCAGCGCCAGGAGGTCGGTGTCGGGGTTGCTGACCGACGCCAGCTCCAGCCCTTCGAAGGCGCGGGTGATGCGCACGTGTTGGTTGGCCACTGCGATGAGTGATTGCTGGCGGGGTGGCAGTTGTCCCTGGCGGATCTGTTGTCGTTCATCCGGAGTGGCGGTGTCGAGCAGCTCGCGCGTGACGCTGGCGGGTAGCTGCCGATTGTGTTGGGCGACCTGTCGGGCGAGGACGTCATCGGTGTGTTCGAGGGCCTTGTAGCGAGATTCGAACAGCGCAGCGCGGTATTTGCGGGCAAGGCGCAGCACCTGCTTTCGCAGGGTGCGCGTGCGCACATCGAGCGCCAGCGTCGGCTGGCCGAATTCCTCATTGAGCAGGTGCTTGATCTCGCTTTCATCGAGGCTGTGCAGCAGGGTTTTCAGCAGGTCGCGTTCGATCAGTTTGTCCAGGCGGATCTGCGTCACCGGCAGGCGTTCATCGGCCGATGACGTCCAGGCGGTTTGCCCGCCCGCATCGATCAATTGCAGGCGTTTGTTTGCCGGCCAGCGGTGCTGTTCGCCGAGCAGTTGCAACTGCGTCAACGGATCGGCCCGCGTGTATTGATCGGGCAAGTCGCTGGCCAGTTGATCAAGCAGTTGCCCCAGGTCGAGGTCGATCCGAAAGCGCCGAATGCTGTCGGCCAGCAACGGCGGCAAGGTTTGCTGGTTGACGTGCATCTTGCGCAGCCCGTCCTCGGAGTAGCCACTGACCTTGAGAATTCGCTGGCGTTGGATGGTGGAGAACGGCTCGACGTGGTGGCCAAGGCGCCGCAACGCGGTATCGCCGTCCCACTCCAACGGCTGCTCGAGTTCGGTGTGCCACGCGCCCTCGCCGTTGTGGCGCAGTAGCGGCTTGTAGGCGTCGACTCGGGTGGGATGGTCGATCTGGTATCGGCCGCTAACCGGGTTTTGGCTCACGGCGTAGTGCGCGTCCTCGATGGCCAGTAGTTGCTTACCCTGGTGCTGGCGCAGGCCAAGCTCATTGATCGGCGCATCCGCGGCAGGTATAGCCGGGTGTTGATAGGCACGCAGGTCCGGCTTCCAGTAGCGCGTTGACCCATTGGCGCGCTCGACCGGCAGGAAACGGTCGATGAAGGCCACCACTTCCTGCGGCAGCACCTGGCGATACAGGCCTGCGACAAGCTTCGAACCTGCGGCGAACACCCCCAGTTGCACCAGCGACTCCATCACGCTCATCAAGTGATCGAAGGCAATGCCCGTCTGGCCTTCGGCCCAATCGACGATCCCCTCGAATGCATCGTCGAGCAGTTGGTAAGCCATGTAGCCCATCATCAGTTCACCCAACACCGGCACGAATGGCGCGACGATGAACGCGGCGGCCTGGACGATGCTTGAAGCCAGGCTGACAAAAGCATTCCAGCGCGCCCAGCGGGCGTTCTGGTCGACGTAGGCAGTCGGCACGGCAAGGGTGCGGGCGTCGCTGAGGATTTTGTCCAGTTTGCGTTGATAGAGGTGCTGCCACATCTCGCCACTGAACGCGGTGGCCACAAGCTGCAGATTCGGTGGCTCGGTGGGTTCCTCCCGCCAGGCGGGCAGGGCGCTGCCTTTTACCGGTTCATGCCATGTCACTTGCGTCAGTCGGCTGTTCAGCGTGGCAAAAAACGGCCCCAGGCGTTCGTGATCGATAAAGCGGCTGAAGAACTGCTGATAGTCCCTGGCGCGCAGTTGCCGGGTCAGTTCACCGGCCATCTCGGTGGTAGAGGCGTACTCCTTTATCGGGTGCAGCGGATCATCAGGAATGTAAGCCACCACGCTGCCGACGCGCGTTGAGGCTTGCAGATCGGTGGCGAAGACCAGGATGCCGGTCAGGCGCGCGGACATCATCGTCAAGTCATGACAACGCAACGCCTGCCCATTGATGCGCATGCCTTGCAGCCCATCGGCCAGCCCGCCGATCAGGCGCGCATACACTTCACTGAGATCGCCGTTCATCCGCGCCCATTGCAACGCCGCTTTCAGCGCGGCCTGCTGGCTGGCGTTGATTTTCAAACGCAGCACGGCGGCGCCCACCGGTTCTGAAAGGCCCAGGCTTTCTCGCAGACAGGCCTCGTATCGGGTGCCGATGTCGATTTCCCGACACAGCCGGATAAAGGCCGCGATGCTCATCGACGCCTGGATCAGCGGTAGCGTGTCGAACTGGCCGGTGGGTGAAGGCGCGGTGATGAAGGTCGAGGCGCTTTCGTAGGCATCGTCTGCACTTTCCCGTTCTTCGAAGTTATGCAGCGCCGCGTCCAGCAACGACACTGTCCAGGCACGGGCGCCGGTCTGGATCGCAAAGCCTGGCACCGTCACCGGGATGTAGAGACGCAGGAAGGTGCTGCGCACGTCCAGGTCCAGGCCGAAGCGATTCTTCAGCGCCTCCTTGAGCAGGGGTTCGGCAAAGCGGCTGGCATCCTGCAAGTGCGCCAGACGCTCGTCGACAGCGCTTTGCGCGGTCCAGTGTGCGGTGGTGAGTGACTTGAGCCGTTGATGCTGCTCGGGTGTTGCCGACTGGAGTGCGTCGGCAAGCTGCGGTTGGCTGGCCTTGAGCGCCTGGCGTTGGGCCGGGGATATCTGGCCGAGCCATGATGGCAGGGCGTCGATGAGGGGCTGATAGTGGCTGTCGGGGTGTTCCGCGGGCGCCGTATTCACCTGGAAATCTTGCTGCACCTGCATGTGACTGTTCCTTGAGCGTAGGGAAAGCGCAAAAGGAAATCAGGGATGGCCATGGCATCTGCGGTACATATTTGTCGGATAGCGCGGTGCGCCTCTGCCTCTGAGCCCGTGCGCAGTTTAAACTGCGCCTTTGCGACGCTATATGTCGCATTGCCGTAAACCCGGCTGAAACCGGGGTTTGCGCTATAAGAAGTTGTCGCTTGGCGACAAGGACGGGCTGAAAACTGTCCTTACAATCCCCCCATCGCTCGCCAGTTTCAGGCGGGTGTTCCTCTTCAGGAGACTCCGATGTCCGTTGAGCACGCTGCGGTAGAACGCGCTGATTTCGACCAGGTAATGGTTCCCAACTACGCGCCTGCCGCTTTCATTCCGGTACGTGGCGCCGGTTCCCGCGTGTGGGACCAGTCCGGCCGTGAGCTGATCGACTTCGCTGGCGGGATTGCCGTTAACGTATTGGGCCACGCGCACCCGGCACTGGTCGGTGCCTTGACCGAGCAGGCGAACAAGCTGTGGCACGTATCGAACGTGTTCACCAATGAGCCGGCCTTGCGCCTGGCGCACAAGCTGATCGACGCGACCTTCGCCGAGCGTGCCTTCTTCTGCAACTCTGGTGCCGAGGCCAACGAGGCTGCGCTGAAGCTGGCCCGTCGTGTCGGTTTCGACCGCGCCGGCAGCGAGAAATACGAGATCATTGCCACGGTCAACAGCTTCCACGGCCGCACCCTGTTCACCGTGAACGTGGGTGGCCAGCCGAAGTATTCCGACGGCTTCGGTCCGAAAATCACCGGTATCACCCACGTGCCGTACAACGATCTGGCAGCGCTCAAAGCCGCCATTTCCGACAAAACCTGCGCGGTGATCATCGAGCCGATCCAGGGCGAGAGCGGCGTCATCCCGGCTGAACTTGAATACCTGCAAGGTGCCCGTGACCTGTGCAACGCACACAACGCGCTGCTGATCTTCGACGAAGTGCAGACCGGCATGGGCCGCACTGGCCACTTGTTCGCCTACCAGCATTACGGCGTGATCCCGGACATCCTGACCAGTGCCAAGAGCCTGGGCGGCGGTTTCCCGATCGCCGCGATGCTGACCACCGACGCGTTGGCCAAACACCTGGTCGTCGGCACCCACGGCACCACCTACGGCGGCAACCCGCTGGCGTGCGCCGTTGGCGAAGCCGTGATCGACGTGGTTAACACCCCGGAAGTGCTGGCTGGCGTGAAAGCCAAGCACGACAAGTTCAAGGCACGCCTGGAGCAGATCGGCGAGAAATACGGCCTGTTCACCCAGGTGCGTGGCATGGGCCTGTTGATTGGCTGCGTGCTGACCGATGCCTGGAAAGGCAAGGCCAAGGACATCCTCAACGCCGCTGAAAAAGAGTGCGTGATGGTCCTGCAGGCCGGCCCGGACGTGGTGCGTTTCGCCCCGAGCCTGGTGGTGGAAGACGCCGACATCGACGAAGGCCTGGACCGCTTCGAGCGTGCGGCGGCAAAACTGACGCAAGCCTGATAGACCCTTCGGCGCCCTGATATTTCGGGCGTCGATCAGAATTTTTGTATGCCGGGCCGAGATCTCCTGTGGGAAATTTCCACTGTGGAACACCCACAGAAGGGACCACAAGGGGTTAAAAGGCCCGGCTTATTTTCCTCAAAGAGTTGAAAAAAGGAGTGACACCATGCTGGTGATGCGCCCCGCGCAAATGGCTGATCTGGGCGAGGTACAGCGTCTGGCTGCGGACAGTCCGATTGGTGTCACTTCCTTGCCGGATGACGTTGAACGCCTGAGCGACAAGATTGCCGCGAGCGAAGCTTCCTTCGCCGCCGAGGTCAGCTTCAACGGTGAAGAATCCTATTTCTTCGTCCTTGAAGACACCGCCACCGGCAAGCTCGCCGGATGCTCGGCCATTGTCGCATCGGCCGGTTATTCCGAGCCGTTCTACAGCTTTCGCAATGAAACCTTCGTGCACGCCTCCCGCGAGCTGAAGATTCATAACAAGATCCACGTGCTCTCGCAGTGCCACGACCTGACCGGCAACAGTCTGCTGACCAGTTTCTATGTGACCCGCGACCTGGTGGGTTCGCCCTGGGCGGAACTCAATTCCCGCGGACGCCTGCTGTTCGTTGCCAGCCACCCGGAGCGTTTCGCCGATTCAGTGGTGACCGAGATCGTTGGCTACAGCGATGAAAACGGCGACTCGCCGTTCTGGGACGCCATCGGCCGCAACTTCTTCGACCTCAACTATGCCGAGGCCGAGCGCCTGTGCGGGCTGAAGAGCCGTACCTTCCTCGCCGAGCTGATGCCGCACTACCCGATCTATGTGCCGCTGTTGCCGGACTCCGCGCAGGAAGCCATGGGCCAGGTGCATCCGCGGGCGCAGATCACCTTCGACATCCTGATGCGCGAAGGCTTCGAGACCGACCACTACATCGACATTTTCGACGGCGGTCCGACCCTGCACGCCCGTGTATCCGGCATTCGCTCGATTGCCCAGAGCCGCGTGGTGCCGGTGAAAATCGGTGAGACGGTCAAAGGGGTAGGGCGTCAATACCTGGTGGCCAATGCCCAGTTGCAGGATTACCGCGCCGTGTTGCTCGAGCTCGATTACGCGCCGGGCAAACCCGTCACCCTGGATCTGGAAGCCGCCGAAGCCCTGGGCGTCGGCGAAGGTGCCAGCGTGCGCCTGGTGGCGGTTTAACGCCTTACATTTGGCGGGTGGCGCAAGCGGCCCGTTTGAGGAGATAGCATGATCGTTCGTCCCGTACGCAGCAGCGATTTACCCGCTCTGATCGACCTGGCCCGCAGCACCGGCACCGGCCTGACCACCTTGCCGGCCAACGAAGAACGCCTGACCCATCGGGTCGGCTGGGCCGAGAAGACCTTTCGCGGCGAAGCCGGGCGGGGCGATGCGGACTACCTGTTCGTGCTCGAAGACGACGACGGCCGTGTCGTCGGCATTTCCGCCATTGCCGGTGCCGTGGGCCTGCGTGAGCCGTGGTACAACTTTCGCGTCGGCCTGACCGTCAGCGCCTCGCAAGAGCTGAATATCTACCGCGAAATCCCGACGCTGTTCCTGGCCAACGACCTGACGGGCAACTCCGAGCTGTGCTCTTTGTTCCTGCACGCTGATTACCGCACCGGCTTGAACGGTCGCATGCTGTCCAAGGCGCGCTTCATGTTCATCGCCGAGTTCCCGCAACTGTTCGGCAACAAGATCATCGCCGAAATGCGCGGCGTGTCCGACGAGGCCGGGCGTTCGCCGTTCTGGGAGAGTCTGGGCAGGCATTTCTTCAAGATGGAATTCAGCCAGGCCGATTACCTGACGGGCGTGGGCAACAAGGCATTCATCGCCGAACTGATGCCCAAGTTTCCGCTGTACACCTGCTTCCTGTCGCCGGATGCGCGCAACGTCATCGGCCAGGTGCACCCGGACACCGAGCCTGCGCTGTCGATGCTGCGCAGCGAGGGTTTCAGCTATCAGGGGTATGTCGACATCTTCGACGCAGGCCCGGCCATCGAATGCGAAACCGCCAAGATTCGTGCGGTGCGCGACAGCCAGGCGCTGGTGCTGGCCATCGGCACGCCGGGCGATGACGCCACGCCGTTCATCATTCATAACCGCAAGCGCGAAGACTGCCGCATCACGGCTGCACCGGCACGCTTCGCCGCCGGCACGCTGGTGGTTGACCAACAGACCGCCAAGCGCCTGCAACTCACCGCTGGCGATCAGGTGCGCGCCGTTCCGCTGTCCGCTGCCCGGGAGTCGAAATAATGAATTCGTTATACATCGCAGGTGAATGGCTGGCCGGCCAGGGCGAAGCCTTTCAGTCGCTGAACCCCGTGACCCAGCAAGTGTTGTGGGCCGGCGAGGGCGCCACTGCCGCCCAGGTCGAGTCGGCCGTACAGGCGGCACGCCAGGCGTTTCCCGATTGGGCCCGTCGTACGTTGGAGGAGCGCATCTCGGTGCTGGAAGCCTTCGCCGCCGCGCTGAAAAATCACGCGGATGAACTGGCCCGCACCATCGGTGAGGAAACCGGTAAACCGTTGTGGGAAGCGGCCACCGAAGTCACCAGCATGGTTAACAAGATTGCCATTTCGGTACAGAGTTACCGCGAACGCACCGGCGAGAAGAGCGGCCCGCTGGGCGACGCCACCGCCGTGTTGCGCCACAAGCCACACGGAGTGGTGGCGGTGTTCGGCCCGTACAATTTCCCTGGTCACCTGCCCAATGGTCACATTGTGCCGGCGTTGCTGGCCGGCAATAGCGTGCTGTTCAAACCGAGCGAACTCACGCCCAAGGTCGCAGAGCTGACGGTCAAGTGCTGGATCGAAGCTGGCCTGCCGGCAGGCGTGCTGAACCTGCTCCAGGGTGCGCGGGAAACCGGCATCGCCCTGGCGGCGAATCCAGGCATCGATGGTTTGTTCTTCACCGGTTCCAGCCGTACCGGCAATCATCTGCACAACCAGTTTGCCGGCCGCCCAGACAAGATCTTGGCCCTGGAAATGGGCGGCAACAACCCGCTGGTGGTCGACGAGGTCGCCGACGTGGACGCGGCGGTGTACACCATCATCCAGTCGGCGTTCATCTCTGCCGGCCAGCGTTGCACCTGTGCACGCCGCCTGCTGGTGCCGCAGGGCGCCTGGGGCGATGCGTTGCTGGCACGGCTGGTGGCCGTCAGTTCGACTCTCGAGGTCGGTGCCTTCGATCAGCAACCGACACCCTTCATGGGCTCGGTGATTTCCCTGGGCGCGGCCAAGGCCTTGTTGGATGCCCAGGCGCATTTGCTGGCCAACGGCGCCACGGCGTTGCTGGAAATGACCCAGCCCCAGGCCCAGGCGGCATTGCTGACCCCAGGCATTCTCGACGTGACGGCGGTCGCCGAGCGTCCGGATGAAGAGCTGTTTGGCCCGTTGCTGCAAGTGATTCGCTACGCTGATTTTGCGGCAGCCATTGCCGAAGCCAACGACACCGCCTACGGCCTGGCCGCTGGCTTGCTGTCAGACTCCGAGGCGCGTTACCAGCAATTCTGGCTGGAAAGCCGCGCCGGTATCGTCAACTGGAACAAACAGCTGACCGGCGCCGCGAGCAGCGCACCGTTCGGCGGCGTCGGCGCCTCGGGCAACCACCGCGCCAGCGCCTACTACGCAGCGGATTACTGCGCCTACCCGGTGGCCTCGCTGGAGACCCCGAGCCTGGTGATGCCGGCTGCCTTGACGCCGGGCGTGAAGATGGCGTGATGCCCATCGCGAGCAAGCCCGCTCCCACACTGGATGTGTGTCCGACACATAACCCCTGTAGGAGCGGGCTTGCCCGCGATGGCCACGCCGCAATCTCAGAAATTGTTACTGAAGCCTATAACAACAGATCCTCGTGGAGCCTCGCTGATGAAATCCTGTGAAGTCAATTTTGACGGTCTAGTGGGGCCGACCCATAACTACGGCGGTTTGTCCTACGGTAACGTCGCGTCCCAGAGCAACAGCCAGCAGTCTTCGAACCCGAAGGAAGCCGCGCTGCAAGGCCTGGCGAAAATGAAAGCCTTGATGGACATGGGCTTTACCCAGGGCGTGCTGGCGCCACAAGAGCGCCCGGATGTGGCCGCGCTGCGTCGCCTTGGCTTTGCCGGCAGCGATGCGCAGGTGATCGAACGCGCTGCCAAAGAGGCCATGCCTCTGCTGGTGGCCAGTTGCTCAGCGTCGAGCATGTGGGTGGCCAACGCCGCCACGGTCAGCCCAAGCGCCGATACGGCCGATGGGCGTGTGCATTTCACCGCCGCCAACCTCAACTGCAAATACCACCGCAGCATCGAGCACCCCACCACCAGCCGCGTGCTGGGGGCGATGTTCGCTGATCAGAAACACTTCGCCCACCACGCCGCGTTGCCGGCGGTGGCGCAGTTCGGTGACGAAGGCGCGGCCAACCACACGCGTTTTTGCCGTGAGTACGGCGAAGCCGGCGTCGAGTTCTTCGTGTTCGGTCGCAGCGCGTTCGACACTCGCTACCCGGCACCGCAGAAATACCCGGCCCGTCAAACCCTCGAAGCGTCCCAGGCCGTCGCACGCCTGCACGGCCTGAAGGACGATGGCGTGGTCTACGCCCAGCAAAACCCGTCAGTGATCGACCAGGGCGTGTTCCATAATGACGTGATCGCCGTCGGTAATGGCGAAGTGCTGTTCTACCATGAGGACGCCTTCCTCGAGACCGACACAATGCTGGCCGAGCTGACGAACAAGCTCGCCAAGGTCGGTGGGAAATTTCAGTCGGTGTGCGTACCGCGTTCGGCGGTAACCGTCGAAGACGCGGTTCGGTCCTACCTGTTCAATAGCCAACTGCTGTCGCGTCCTGACGGCTCCATGCTGTTGATCGTGCCGGAAGAATGCCGTGGCAACGAACGTGTCTGGCAATACCTGCAGGGTTTGACCGGCTCGGGCGGACTGATTCGCGAGGTCAAGGTGTTCGACCTCAAGCAAAGCATGCAGAACGGTGGCGGCCCAGCTTGCCTGAGGCTGCGCGTGGCGCTCAATGAAACCGAACTGGCGGCCGTCAACCCAGGGGTTATCATGACGGCACCGTTGTACGGCACCCTCACCGAATGGGTGAACAAGCACTACCGCGACCGCATGGCCGAAAGCGACCTGGCGGACCCGCAATTGCTGCTTGAGTGCCGGACGGCACTGGATGAACTGACACAAATCCTTAAACTGGGCGCGGTTTATCCTTTCCAGATCAATTGAAGTCGAGAGCGTAAAAAACATGAGCGATACCCTGCAGCTGATCCTTGAAGACACCGACGGCACGCAACTGGAAACCTCCTGCACCCGCGTCGCGGTCCTGTGGCAAGGCAAGGAGCTGTGGATCCAGCAGGACGGTCGCGGCCAACTGCTGATCGGCGTGGATGTAGAAGAAGGTGACGCCGAATACGCCAACCTGCTGCTGCGCCCATTGGCGACTAATCTGGTAAGTCTGCAACTGGAGATGGAACCGGCTGACCTCGGCGACGAAGACGGTCACGTTCACGGCCCGGATTGCAACCACGACCACTAAGGGAACCGC
>Ga0308165_1002866_pt1 | contig 19559 bp, 16 predicted proteins | sample PhyWR2_FD_201032 | JGI IMG/M metagenome (GOLD analysis project Ga0308165, IMG submission 201032) | Phyllosphere microbial communities from UC Gill Tract Community Farm, Albany, California, United States - DLSLW.R2 | ecosystem: Host-associated > Plants > Phyllosphere > Unclassified | place: USA...
TCTGCCTGGTTATGAAGTTGATCCGTCTATTCCAGCTGAACCTATCGTTAATGGTCGCCAGCAGCGTGGCGGCGGCGGTCGTGGTCAGGGGCAGGGTGGTCGTGGGGGTTCTCAAGGCGGACAACCTCGCCGTAGTTCAGGCGGTAATGCGGGTGGAGAGCGTCAGAATGCTCCACGTCGTAGCGGTCCGAGCGAAGGCGGCGCAGCAAAACCTGCTGGTGCTAACACGCGTCGCCGTGCGCCGCGTAAACCAGCCTCTGCTTAGTCGTTAAACAGTGACAGGGAGGAAAAATCACGGATTTTTCCTCCCTGTCAGTTATCTCAGGAGCCCTTCAGGCTCCTCTTTTTTATCGGATAAATCGATGCGTGTACTGCTGGCGCCAATGGAAGGTGTTCTTGACTCGCTGGTACGAGAACTGTTGACGGAGGTAAATGATTACGACCTCTGTATTACCGAATTTTTGCGAGTCGTTGATCAACTCTTACCTGCCAAATCCTTTCTTAAGTTATGCCCTGAACTCAACCACGCCAGCCGGACACCTTCCGGAACCTTAGTACGCGTCCAGTTGCTTGGGCAGCATGCCCAATGGCTGGCTGAAAACGCCGCGCGTGCTGTGGAATTAGGGTCGTGGGGAGTAGACTTAAATTGTGGTTGTCCGTCAAAACTGGTCAATGGCAGTGGCGGTGGGGCGACCTTGCTCAAAGATCCCGAACTGATTTATCAGGGGGCTAAAGCAATGCGTGCTGCGGTTCCGGCTGACTTACCGGTAACGGTAAAAATTCGTCTGGGCTGGGACAGTGGGGCGCGCCAGTTTGAAATTGCTGATGCTGTTCAGCAGGCCGGAGCCAGCGAACTGGTGGTGCACGGGCGGACCAAAGAAGACGGCTATAAAGCAGAACGCATCAACTGGGCGGCAATTGGTGAAATTCGTCAACGCCTGTCCATTCCCGTGGTCGCTAATGGTGAAATATGGGACCGGCAAAGTGCCCAGGATTGCCTGGCCGCGACGGGCTGTGATTCAGTGATGGTTGGCCGTGGCGCACTTAACGTTCCCAATTTAAGCCGCATGATTAAGTATAACGAACCGCGTATGCCGTGGCCGCAGGTCGTGAAATTACTGCAAAAATACAGCCAGCTAGAAAAGCAGGGTGATACCGGTATGTATCACGTTGCACGTATCAAACAGTGGCTGGGCTATTTACGTAAAGAGTATGTAGAGGCGACGGATTTATTTACCGAAATTCGTACGCTCAAACGTGCCGCTGATATTGCCCTGGTGATTGGTAAACTATAACGGTGTTTCAGACTCTGAAATAAGTTGCTGGAGAGTCTCAGCCAGCCACATCAAAGTGGTATCACTATTGTGGCGCTGATGCCAGAGCAAAGCGACCTCGAGCGGCGGGACTTCCAGTGGCAGCGGACTGTTGTGTAAGGTAAAGCTTTGCTGCCATTGATTCGCTAATGCTGCGGGTATAGTCGCCATCACCGACATTTGCTGCACTAAGCCTGGCAGAGAGGCAACATGGGCCGTGGTGTAATCGATATGACGAGTCATTCCCTGTTTATCCAGCGCTCTGTCTAACAGACTGCTGGTCGCTTCCCGGTTACTGAGCTGAATATGCGGCCAGGCTACATAGTCCTCAAGCGTTAATGGTGCAGTGATATTAATATGTTGTGGGTTCCAGAGTACCTGATACGGCATATCGGTCAGATGTTTTTTCTCAAGCCAGCGGGCACTGTGCTGAGTGACACTGACAGCCATATCCAGTTCCCCCCCTTCCAGTTGTTGCATATCGGTCAGTGGCGTACTGGTGACGACATGGATATGCAGGCCCGGAGCGGTTTGTTTTAATACGGGCAATAACACGGGCATCAGCCACATTTCCAGCCAGTCGCTCATACCCAGAGTGACACTGGTGGTTGTAGCGGCAGGGCTGAATTCACCTGGCTGAAACAGGGCGCTTTGTAGTTGCTCGAGTAGTGGCATTAATTCACGGTGTAGTTCACAGGCTCGCGCGGTAGGCTGCATACGATGGCCACTACGAATAAACAGCGGATCATCGAACATTTCTCGCAGACGCGCTAATGCGCCACTGACCGCAGGTTGCCCCAGATGCAACTTATCTGCTGCCAGTGAGACACTCTGTTCACGAAACAGTACCGTAAAGGCAATCAGCAAATTTAAATCAATTTTGCGAAAATCATGTTCTTTAATGGTCATTCATACCCCTGATTAATGCCCCTTATACCCGTCATACTTCACGTTGCCTGGGTGTTGTTTTCGCCAATTCTGCCGAATCACATAGTTTATCTATGCTCATCGATTGTCTTCTCTTTGCGTCTACAGGCAACTCGAATTATTTAGGGTATATACTCTGTTTTTTCTTTTTTCTCAGAGAGCCGCTGTTAACGCTTTTTGCTACGCGATTTAAACCATAATCTGACAGCGACCACGGCGACCAGCGCAATAATCACCCAGACTGCATATTTTAAGTGATGGTCTAAATACACCAGCCACGGATAAATAATTTCTCCACCAAGATAGCCTAATGTCACAAATAGTGAAGCCCAGACAATGGCACCGATAATATTCAGCACAATAAATATACCAGGGGAGAGTCTGCTGGCACCAATAATCACCGGGCCGACAATACGAAAACCGTACATAAACCGGCAGCCGATAACAAATAAGTAAGGATGGCGTCGTATCAGAGCTTGTGCTTGCTCTATTTTATCCTGATAACGAGGAAAGCGCGCAAGAATGGACTGACCAAAGTAGCGACCGATGAAAAAGAGCACCTGATCGCCTATCATGCCGCCAAACGCTGCCGCGGCAATAACCCAGGGAAGTTTTAGTAACCCTTGATGGGCAGCAATACCACCCAGTAGCGTAATGGTTTCCCCTTCCGCAATACTGCCGATAATGACGGCAAGATAGCCATATTGTGTAATAAGTCCATTAATATCCATGGAACCGGGAAGTCTCCACTAACGAAAAAAAGAGGTTAAGCATACTACTGATTGTCGCTACAGCATATTCCAGCGGATAATGCTCTCATTTACCGGGTTGTTATCCAGCATGTAAATGCAGAAATGCTCACCTTTTGATTAAGTAATAAAGATATACAAAATATTATCCAGTTTGCGAAGCGGGATCGATTCTTAGCTAGCGATGTTACAGGATGTCAGAGTATTATTTGCTCCGCACCGCCACGGGATGTTATTTCGATGAATACACCCGTGCGGGCCGTTACTTTGAACATTTTCACAGAAGTGCCACCATGCCGAAAAAAATCCGTTTATCGTTGTTTAGCCTTGCCCTTATGATGACAGTGCCCTTTGCCTCTCAGGTAGAAGCGGCTAAAACGACAGTTCAGAAAGCGGTGCTTGAGCAAGAGATTGCTTCTGGTAGCGCTATGATTATCGATTTACAGACCAATAAGGTCTTATATTCCAGCCATCCGGATAACGTGCGTCCCATCGCGTCTATCACTAAACTGATGACAGTGATGGTGGTGCTGGATGCCGGGCTGCCGATGAATGAGAAGCTGAAAGTTGACATCAGCCAGACCCCCGAAATGAAAGGGATTTATTCTCGGGTGCGTCTTAATAGTGAACTCAGCCGTAAAGATATGATGTTACTGACGCTCATGTCGTCAGAAAATAGAGCGGCAGCGAGCCTTGCCCATCACTATCCTGGTGGCTACAAAGCGTTTATTCGCGCTATGAATACCAAAGCGAAAAGCTTAGGCATGACCAGGACGCGTTTTGTTGAACCGACGGGTTTATCGGTTAATAATGTCTCAACCGCCCGCGATCTGACTAAACTGTTGGTGGCTTCGAAAGCTTATCCATTGCTGGGTACCCTCAGTACCACCAAAGAAGATACCGCAACTTTCAGTAACCCGGCGTACTCCTTACCTTTCCGTAATACCAATCATCTGATGTTTCGTGAAAACTGGAATATTCAGCTGACCAAAACCGGCTTTACCAATAATGCCGGCCACTGTCTGGTGATGCGAACCATGATTAATAAGCGTCCGGTGGCGCTGGTAGTACTGGATGCCTTTGGTAAACAGACTCACTTTGCTGATGCCAGCCGTCTGCGTACCTGGCTTGAAACCGGAAAGGTCACACCGGTTCCGCAAGAAGCGCTGAATTATAAACGCGCCAAAAGTTTACAAACTGCCAGTAACTAGCGTTATTCGCTCAGGCTCCAGGTTGTTAACGATAAAAAAATGCGGGGTAGCTGAATGGCTTACCCCGCATGGTTTATAATCGTTATTAGAATTAATGCGTAGGTTTAGTTACCGCCGCGTCTGTCTCCTGGCTCCTGGTTATGTGAGCAGCCGCATTCCCCCCAGCCTTTATGTTTACTGGTTTTGCCTATCCCAGGGTTCATGCTATTAGTCGGGTCATTACTCTGATAGAACTGTACCAGCGCTTCGGGTGCCTGATATACATGCCCGACGTTATGCTCCGCTGGGTATTGTGCTCCACGCTCGCTCAGTAACTCTAACATCTGTGCCTTTAATGCATGGACATCGACGCCTTTTTTAACAATGTAATCCTGATGGAAAACATGGCACATAAAGTGTCCGTAATAGAGACGATGGCTGATTTTATCGCTGATTTCTGGCGGTAATTGTTCCATCCATTCGGTGTCATTACGGCGCAGGGCGATATCCAGCGCCAGGATATCCTCGACTTCATTAGCATGGACGGCATGGTAGCGAATAGCGGCACCCGCAGCGGCAAAACGATGCAAAAATGCTTTGGATCCTTCCTGGGGAGTACAGACGAAAAAGTCCCCCTCAGCCTGCTGAAAATATTGATTCAGCCAGTCACGGGCTTCTGCGATACCCTCGCCTGACATCTTCAGCAGTAAGTGGTGCTCATACTGATCCCGGTATTGTTTCATCCGCAACGGTAAGTGCGCGGGGAACAGGGAGCAGAGACGTTGCATCGCGCGATCGGTGAAATAGGGCTTCACAAAAGGCACTTTTTCCAGCAGCGCATCAGTACGACCTTTCAGATTAAAAAACAGCGGCATTTTATCGGTGCCGAGTTTATCGATCATCATAAACGTATCTTTACCGTACACGGCCGCAATATCGTAAATATCGCGATGCATATATTCACCGGCGACCGGCAGATGCTTAAAGTTCGCCAGAATATGGTGACGGATCTCGGTCAGGACATTGGGGTTATTGGTGCCAATATAAAAGACTTCGTTTTGCTTTTCGCTGGGAAAAGTGTCCAGACGTACGGCAAAAACAGCCAGTTTACCTGCACAACCAGAGGCTTCAAACAGGCGACCAGGATCGGCATTAAAGCGCGAAGGCGTATCGGCATCGACGTCACGTACGCGTTGCGCATACTCACTATCCGAAGCCTGACGACCATCATGTTTGACATCCTCAGGTTTGATCTGTTCGTCGTCGAGTTTGCCGAGGATCTGTTCTGGCGTAGAGCCTAAATCAATACCCAGATGGTTAACCAGCGTTAACTTGCCCTGTTCATTAATCCGCGCATAGAGCGCCATCTCGGTATAGGCGGGACCACGTTGCACCAGCGAACCACCAGAATTATTACATACTCCCCCAATCACCGAAGCACCAATACACGAAGAACCGATCACGGAGTGAGGTTCACGACCTAACGGCTTGAGTGCTTTTTCCAGCTGATAAAGACTGCTACCTGGGAAGGCAAGCACTTGTTCGCCTTGACCTAATAAATGCAGTTTATCCAGGCGGCGGGTGCTGATAATCACTATCTCACGGTCATAGTCATTACCGTTGGGTGTCGAACCCTCGGTCAGGCCGGTATTGGCGGCTTGCATCAGGATAATTTTATCAGCGGCTACGCAGAGGCTGAGTACACGCCATAATTCAAGTAGCGAACCAGGGAAGACAACCGCCAGCGCATCGCCCTGGCCTGAGCGGAAACCTTTACGATAGCGAGCTGTTTTGGCCGGGCTGGTTAATACGTGTTGCGAACCAAGCTGACTGGTGAGGTCTTTTATCAATGTCTTATTATCAATGATATTTTGAACAGACATGTCCACTCCTTGTGAGGCATAAAATTATTGCTGTTAAGCATAGCGCTGAAAAAACGTGTTGCAATGCTAAATCCGGTGTAAAACAGCAGAGAGTCGGCGCTTAACCCTTCTTCCTGTGCTGGTGATGTGGCACACTGCTGACCTTAACGTAGCATGGATAGAAGAGAATAAACCCGATGAAATGGCTCTGTTCTGTAGGTATTGCAGTAAGTCTGGCTTTGCAGCCAGCTCTGGCCAGTGAGAAGTTAGCCCAGCATCCATTAACGCCCGAGGCGCGTGATGCATTTGTGACCGATTTATTAAAGCAAATGACGCTTGATGAAAAGGTGGGTCAGTTACGATTAATTAGCGTCGGCCCTGGTACTCCGAAAGAAGATATTCGTGAGATGATCAAGGTCGGTCAGGTTGGGGCTATCTTCAATACCGTTACTCGTCAGGATATCCGTGTTATGCAGGATCAGGTGATGGAATTAAGCCGCCTGAAAATCCCACTCTTTTTTGCCTACGATGTTCTGCATGGTCAGCGCACCGTATTCCCTATTAGCCTTGGACTGGCCGCCTCTTTTAACCGCGATGCGGTGAAAACTGTCGGGCGAATATCCGCCTATGAAGCGGCAGATGACGGTCTGAATATGACCTGGGCACCGATGGTCGATGTTTCACGCGACCCGCGCTGGGGCCGTGTTTCAGAAGGTTTTGGTGAAGATACCTATCTGACGTCAGTGATGGGCAGTGCAATGGTTGAAGCGATGCAGGGCAAAAGCCCGGCCGACAGATACTCAGTGATGACCAGTGTGAAGCACTTTGCCGCTTACGGCGCAGTCGAAGGGGGCAAAGAGTACAACAGTGTTGATATGAGTTTGCAGAGTTTATTCAACGATTATTTACCTCCCTTTAAAGCGGCTCTTGATGCGGGTAGCGGTGGGGTGATGATTGCGCTGAGTTCTCTGAACGGTACGCCAGCGTCGGCCGATCGCTGGTTACTGAAAGAGGTTCTGCGTGATGACTGGAAGTTTAAAGGTATTACTATCTCAGATCACGGTGCCATTAAAGAGTTAATTAAACACGGTGTGGCCAGTGATCCTAAAGATGCGGTTCGTGTGGCGCTGAAAGCGGGCATGAATATGAGTATGAGCGATGAGTATTACAGCAAATACTTACCAGAATTAGTGAAAAGTGGTGAAGTTTCCATGGCCGATCTGGACGATGCAGCACGACACGTCCTGAATGTGAAATATGATATGGGGCTATTTAACGATCCCTACAGTCACCTTGGTCCTGTCGGTTCAGATCCGGTCGATACCAATGCTGAAAGTCGTCTCCATCGCAAAGAAGCGCGCAGCGTTGCGCGAGAAAGTATGGTCTTGCTGAAGAATCAACAGCAGACATTACCGCTAAGCAAGGATACGAAGATTGCCGTGATAGGACCACTGGCAGACAGCAAACGTGATGTGATGGGCAGCTGGTCAGCCGCTGGCGTAGCAGATCAGTCGGTGACCGCTTTACAGGGCATTAAAAACGCTATCGGACCTAAAGGTACCGTCCTGTATGCCAAAGGGTCTAATGTCACTAATGATAAAAATATCATTGAGTTTCTGAATCAGTATGAACCTGCGGTTATCGTTGATCCGCGCTCTGAACAACAGATGATTGATGAAGCGGTTGCGACGGCGAACAAATCAGATGTTATCGTGGCTGTGGTCGGTGAAGCTCAGGGTATGGCACATGAAGCTTCCAGCCGTACAGACCTGACCTTACCGCTGAGTCAGCGTAACTTGATAACCGCCCTGAAGGCGACCGGTAAGCCTCTGGTACTGGTGCTGATGAATGGTCGCCCATTGGCGCTGGTTGAGGAAGATAAACAGGCCGATGCTTTACTGGAAACCTGGTACAGTGGTACCGAAGGCGGTAATGCGATTGCCGATGTGCTATTTGGTGACTATAACCCATCGGGCAAACTGCCGATGTCGTTCCCACGTTCGGTAGGGCAAGTTCCTACTTACTATAATCATCTGAATACCGGCCGTCCGTACAATCCAGAGAAACCGAATAAATATACTTCACGCTATTTTGATGAAACCAATGGTCCGCTTTATCCGTTTGGTTATGGCTTGAGCTATACCAGCTTTACGCTGTCTGATGTCAAAATGTCTTCAGCGGTTATGAAGGCGGATGGCAGTGTTGATGCTTCAGTGACCGTCACTAACAATGGTCAGCGTGAAGGTGCGACGGTCGTTCAAATGTATTTGCAGGATGTTACTGCTTCTATGAGTCGTCCAGTGAAAGAGTTGAAAGGCTTTACCAAAGTCACTCTGAAACCAGGCGAAAGCCAGACGGTAAACTTCCCGATTGATATCAATGCGCTGAAATTCTGGAATGCCAGACTGCAATTTGGCGCTGAGCCGGGTAAATTTAATGTCTTTATTGGCTTCGATTCTGAGCAAGTGAAGCAGGGTGAATTTACTTTAGAGTAAGTCTCTGACAAGCCATACCTCTGGGTATGGCTTATGGCTGATATCCTTTCAGGATATCAGCCTGTTCACTGCAGTCAGAGCTTATGGTGATTGAGGTAATATCGGGCTGGATAAAATACGCAGGAGAATAATTTGGCGACAAGAGCGACTTACCGCGAGCCAGCTTAAGCCACCGAGCGGACAATGATAATGTAACCTGCCAGCATCACACCGCTGATCCCACCTACAGCCATCGCAACCATTCCACCGACCAGGACAATTTTCGACAATTTCATTTTTTGCTCCATCTCTTGATGCAGCGATTATAAAGGGAAACTGGAGAATTAATGAACCTTTTAATGCTCAAATGAGAGCTGTTCTGATTTACCCGCTTTGATTTCCATTACCAGAGTATAGTTTGCGTGAAACACGCCAAATCCCATCGTGGATATTTGGTCATTGGCGTATTTCATTCAGCGACTGGAATTAGTCATCGAAATACCAGTATCCCTGATTAATCAGCGCGGTCAGCTCGCGGATAAATTGCGGATCTTCCAGGGCATCACCCAGTTCTGTGTGACTAAGACGCGTAAAGCGACATAAAGCGCTGGCGGATTTTTTATCGCTGATCTCCAGCGGTTCACTGTTAACGAAAAAGGTATCGCCTATCTCCAGAACGCGTAATCCACTCAAACGGATCAGGACTTCACCGTCGCGTAAAACGTCGGCTACTTCACTTTCAGTATAAGCTGGCTCTGTAGCCGCAATGTCAAGCTCATGGCGAGGCGTTGTAATAAAGCTGCCAAACCACTGATTGAAAACCTCTGGTTGCTGTAATAAACCGACCATCATACTGCGTATCTTATCCACTTCACTCGCTTTCACCAGACCTGGATTGTCGCTGATGGTGAGTTCTGGATCAGCATAGTGATCGCCACCAAAATCATTTTCCAGTACATAATCGGCAAAGCTACTGATTAAGTCCCGACTATTTGGCCCACGAAAACCCACTGAATAGTTCATTGAGGTCTGGTGGCTATAACCATCATGGGGGAAACCTGGTGGAATATAGAGAATATCCCCGGGTTCTAAATCTTCATCAATAATCGGTGTGAACGGGTCTACATGGAGCAAAGCCGGATGAGGACAAAACTGTCGCATTGGCAGTTTGTCGCCCACTCGCCAGCGGCGACTGCCCATACCCTGAATGATAAAAACGTCATAATTATCGATGTGTGGGCCGACACCACCGCCCGGAACAGAAAAGGAGATCATCAAATCGTCAAGACGCCAGTCAGGTAACACGCGGAAAGGGCGCACTAATTCTGCGGCAGGCATATGCCAGTGGTTAACTGCTTGTACCAGTAATGACCAGTGGCTCTCACCCAGATTATCAAAATCTTGAAAAGGCCCGTGGCTGGCATGCCATTTACCTTCGGTAAAACTGACCAGACGGCTGTCGATTTCATTTTCCATCGCCAGGCCTGCGAGTTCATCAGGACTGATAGGGTCGACAAAACCAGGCAGGGCATTTTTGAGAATGACCGGTTTTTTTTGCCAGTACGTGGCCAAAAATTCAGCCCAGTCGATATTTAATTGATAGTCCACCGTGAGTCACCTGTGTAGCCGTTATACTTCAAGTTGCTCAGACGGCTGACAAATGCGGCGCGACAAGCGACTCGAATTATTCTGGCAAATAAAAGAAAAACGATTATAGCGGCAGGAAAACGGGCTCCGCTTTGTCATGGGTCAAGCCCATTGATAATCAGCTGACTGTTTGCTCTGAACGGGTCGATAATAAAAAAAGCTACAGTCAGACATCGAAAAATGAAACAATAGTGGTTGTTTATACAGTAGACGTGGTATTCATGGCTTTGTCGTCCGCGCAAAAAGCGCAAATCGGTGCCTGGTATAAGGCCTTACAACAGCAGATAGCGGATTTTATTCCGCGCGCTCCCCAGCGCCAGATGATCGCCGAAGTGGCTAAAACGCTGGCTGGAGACGAAGGACGTCATCTGGCAATTGAAGCCCCTACGGGGGTAGGTAAAACCTTTTCTTATTTGATTCCTGGTATTGCAGTCGCGCGCTCAGAGCAAAAAAAGTTGGTAGTGAGTACCGCTAACGTTGCCCTGCAAGATCAAATCTTCAGTAAAGACTTACCGCTGCTGCGAAAAATCATCCCGGACTTAAAATTTACCGCTGCGTTTGGACGTGGACGCTATGTCTGCCCGCGAAACCTCTCTGCACTGGCGACCGATAATCAATCCCAGAGTGATTTGCTGGCCTTCCTTGATGATGAGCTGGCGCCGAGCAGTAAAGAGGAGCAGCAGCGCTGCGCCAAACTACAAACCAGTCTGGATGGTTTTAAATGGGACGGGCTACGGGATCACACTGACGAAGTCATTAGCGACGAGCTGTGGCGTAAGCTCAGCACCGACAAAGCGAGTTGTTTAGGACGCAATTGTCACTGGTATAAATTTTGTCCCTTCTTCCTGGCTCGCAGGGAAATTGATGACGCCGAAGTGGTGGTGGCTAATCACGCTTTAGTGATGGCCGCTCTGGAAAGTGACGCGGTATTGCCAGAAGCTAAAAATATGTTGCTGGTGCTCGACGAAGGCCATCATCTGGCTGATGTGGCACGTGATGCCTTAGAGATGAGCGCTGAAGTTACCGCGGGCTACAGTCATCTGCAACTTGATTTGTTCAGTAAACTGGTTGAAACCTGTATGACACAGTTTCGCCCAAAAAGTCCGCCACCCCTGGCGCGAGCAGAGAGTCTGGCTCTCCATTGCGAGGAAGTTAACGAACTCCTGAAAACCTTTAATACCTGCATATCCTCCTGGTTACCTGACGGGCAGATTGCGGAGTACCGTTTTGAAATGGGGCAGTTACCCGAACAGGTGATGGCGATTTGCCTGCGACTGGCAAAACTGATGGAAGGGTTACGCAGTTTATCTGAAGCGCTGCTGAATGATTTAAGTGAGAAAACGGCCCAGCACGATATTGTACGTTTATATCGTGTACTGTTGCAGATGAACCGGGCGCTGGGCTACTTTGAAGCACAAAGTAAGCTCTGGAAACTGGCATCGATGGGGCAGGCTTCAGGAGCACCCGTGACTAAATGGCTGACTCGTGAACAATGGGAAGGGCAATTTCATCTTATTTTTCACTGTGTTGGCATCCGGGTCAGTAACCAGCTGGAAAAATTACTCTGGCGGAAAGTCCCCCATGTAGTGATCACCTCCGCGACATTACGCTCACTTAACCGCTTTGACCGTTTGCAGGAGATGACGGGGCTGAGTGAAAAAGCGGGCGATCGCTTTATTGCCCTCGACTCTCCGTTTAACCATGTTGAGCAGGGTAAAATCGTTATTCCGCAAATGCGTTTTGAACCTGTGATGGCGAATGAAGCTGAGCATATCGCTGAAATGGCGGCATTTTTTCGTGCTGAATTAGCGAAAGGTGAACATAAAGCCATGCTGGTACTGTTTGCCAGTGGACGCGCGATGCAGCAGTTTTTAACCCATGTCACAGACCTGCGTTTGATGCTTCTGGTTCAGGGCGATCAGCCGCGTTACCGTCTGGTGGAGTTACATCGTAAACGTGTCACTCAAGGTGATACCAGTGTTCTGATTGGGCTGCAATCTTTTGCTGAAGGTCTGGACTTAAAAGGCGAGTTGCTCACGCAGGTACATATTCATAAAATTGCCTTTCCTCCGGTAGACAGCCCGGTTGTGCTAACCGAAGGTGAATGGCTAAAAAGTCTTAATCGCTATCCTTTTGAAGTGCAGAGCTTACCCAGCGCCTCTTTTAACTTAATACAGCAAGTAGGACGTTTAATTCGTAGTCACGCCTGCTATGGTGAGATCGTTATTTACGACCGTCGTTTACTCACTAAACGTTATGGTGAGAGACTACTGGCGGCACTACCTGTTTTTTCTGTGATACAGCCAGCCGTTCCTGAATTGAAACTGATAACGACGACACCAAAACCTGAACCGCGGGGTCGGCGTAAAAATGTGGGCAAAAAATAATAAGGAGAGTCTGCATGGACTATCGCAAAATTATCAAAGAAGTGGGTCGCGGAAAGAACCATGCCAGAGATCTCGATTATGCTACCGCACATGAACTGTACAGCAAAATGCTTAACGGCGAAGTGCCGGATCTTGAACTCGGCGGTATCTTAATTGCCCTGCGCATCAAAGGGGAAGGTGAAGAAGAGCTGCGCGGTTTCTATGCTGCGATGCAGCAGCACGTTATCAGTTTAACGCCGCCGGCAGGCAAAATGATGCCGATCGTTATCCCTTCTTATAATGGTGCCCGTAAGCAGGCGAACCTGACGCCGTTGCTTGCTATGCTACTCAATAAGTTAGGTTATCCGGTGGTGGTGCATGGGATAAGCGAAGACCTGACTCGAGTACTGACCGAAACGGTATTTACGCTGTTAGGTATCCATCCTGTTCAGTATGCCGGGCAGGCTCAAGCACAGCTTGAATCAAAGCACCCCGTTTATATCCCAGTGAGTGTTTTTTGCCCACCGCTGGAAAAACAGCTAGCACTACGCTGGCAGATGGGAGTACGGAACAGCGCACATACGCTGGCAAAATTAGCGACGCCGTTTGCCGAAGATGCCGCTTTACGACTGTCCAGTGTTTCTCACCCTGAATACTTGCCGAAAGTCGGTACTTTTTTCTCAGATATTGAGGGGCGTGCATTAGTTATGCATGGTACTGAAGGTGAAGTGTATGCCAACCCATTGCGTTGCCCGCAAATTGCGCTGGTCGATAAGCAGGGGACAGGTATTTTGAGTGAAAGGCAGCAAAACCTGACAGGGAAAGAAGCGACCTTACCAGAAAGTAAAGATCCCGAAGTGACCGCGCGTTGGATTGAACGTTGTCTGGCCGGTGTGGAAGCAGTACCGGAATCATTGAAAATACAAATGGCTTGTTGTTTGTTAGCGACGGGAGAAGTGGAAACGCTTGAACAGGGACTCACTCGGCTGACCGATATTCTCTAAATACAGAATACCGTGATATTTCAAGTTGACTGGCAGTGATGAGTCCATTGAATTATTGAGAGATAGATAAAAAAAACCACCGTTATATCAACGGTGGTTTTTTCGTATAACGCTGTTGTTTTAAGGCTCAGAAAGAACAGTTAGCCTTAAAGAATAAGTCTTATTACTTATAGATAACTGCAGTACCGCTCACTTTATCTTCTGTATCGGCAGAAGTGATAGTGTAAGAGCTTGCGCCAGCAGCTTCAGCTTTGGCTGCCAGTTTCGCTTCCAGTGAGTCAAGAGTTGCGGCGCCGCTTACTGCGACACTACCTATACGCTGCAGATTATGAGCCTCAATAGAGGTTACTGGTTGAGCTGCGGCCAGCGCACCAAAAGATACAACAGAAAGAACCAGAGCAGCAGCAGTATATTTAATCGTTTTCATGATTTATTCCTTTTATACTAATTTAATTTTTTTGACGTTGTTTTCGTCGATGGAGTAATCATGTCATCAAATAATAAAATATAAAACAAAAATTATTTGAAGGTATTATTCAGTTTTACTGGAGGTGTTTCTAAGCTATTGATTTAAAATAAATATATCTGTAATTGTATATTTTTAAACGGTGGAGATGACTATATATTACATTTCAATACTTACCCATAAATATTATTTACATTTGTGGTCGTTTATTTTTTATATTTAATTGTTTTTTTTGTGGGGAACTTAAAATATGCAATAAGAATTATCTTATTATTTGCCATGTGCATCGGTTGATATGAATTCGCGTAAATAAAAAAAGCCCATATTCATTATAAATATGGGCAATAAAGGTAACAAGGGTATTATCAGGGTGGAGCAGAACTTAAGGTTGCCTCAAGTGGCGATCTTAAGGGAGAACACGATTACCGATAAATTATTAGCATACTGTTCATTCTGCCATCAGCATTGACGGAAGTAATGAAATAGACCCAGACTGCCTGTTTTCAGTGAGTTCAGGGTTGATGTACGAGTTGATTTTTTAATCTACACTGAACTTAAGTAATATTAATTTTTTTCGATGGAGTTATATTGCCACTGAATCTGTTGATAAGAAATCTAATATATTTGATGTGCAGGTTCAGTTTTTTTGAATGTCTTTTTTGTTTTTAATATCATTGTGTTAACAGATGGTGGGTAAGAAACGGTTCACTTTACTGGTTGATGTAAAACTATCTATTAATCTAAAAATATCTACTTAAATAGAAAGATAAATCTGTCAGGTGCAATGTGATATAAATGAGTATGCGAGAAGAACATTGTCGACTAGTATAGGCAGGAAGGATTAAAACAGCGTGTGGTTGAATTAGATAATACATTTAAATGAACGCGTAATAGATGTTCTTATGGCTAGGTTTTTATTTGGTTGAGAAAATTTGATATTTTCATCAGGCATGAACTTATCAAGGTGCTAAATACTTTCGGTTGTGATTTTTTAAAATCAACAGATACAGTATTAATAGGGATTTGTTAAGGAATAAATATTAAATACAAGGAGATGTCCCATATGACTAACAGAGAAAAACAGATATTAGAACTGCTGAAAAAGAATGCCTTAATTCAACAGCAGGAACTCGCTGAAACGCTGGGTATCAGTCGTTCAACCGTTGCTGGACATATTATAAGATTGATAAATAAAGGTTATATTGAAGGTAGGGGGTATATTCTGGCTGAAAACCACTATCATAAGGTAACAATAAATAAAGCGGGTACGCACCTCTGCCATTGTCTGTATACCTCAAATAATTCGGGCTGCTTGTGGGCGCAGGGCTTGGATAGCCGATGAGCATAGTCAACTCTGTGATTCGGTTATCTGGATCAAGGCGGTAATCCTAAGCAACGTGAGTTATTTAGGGTATTTACCCGAACTAAAGAGCAGAGTATCTTACGCGCCTACATTAGGAGAAGCTTTGATGAAAACCCCTGCTGCGACTAAACCCGGTCTGCACCCCCGTAACCGCCATCGTAATCGCTATGATTTTGCTGAATTGACACAGACCAGTCCAGCACTGAGCGCCTTTTTACGTCAGGGTCCCCATGGTGAGACCACGATTGACTTTGCTTGCCCACAGTCAGTTAAGGCTCTCAATCAGGCATTGCTAGCCTATTTCTATCGGGTGAATGCGTGGGATATTCCAGAAGGCTTCCTGTGTCCACCTGTACCTGGGCGCGCAGACTATATTCACCATCTGGCCGATCTGCTCGCTGAAGATAATGCGGGTGTGATTCCTTCTCAGGCTTCAGTGCTGGATATTGGTGTTGGGGCTAACTGTATTTACCCTCTTATTGGCCAGCATGAGTATGGCTGGCGTTTTACGGGTTCAGAGACTGATGGCGCAGCATTACGTAATGCTGCGCATATTCTTGAGGCCAATCCAGAACTACAGCGGATGATCCGTTTGCGCCGTCAGAAAGACAGTCAGCAGATCTTTACCGGTATTATTCATAAAAATGAATTCTACGACGCGACGTTATGTAATCCACCTTTCCACGATTCTGAGCAAAGCGCGCGTCAGGAAAGTGAACGTAAACGACGTAATCTGGGTCAGGATGCACAAGCCAGTCTGAACTTTGGTGGTCGCCAGCAGGAGTTATGGTGCGAAGGTGGCGAAGTGGCTTTTGTGAGTCAGATGATTAATGAGAGTCGGGCTTTTGGGTCTCAGGTTCGCTGGTTTACTTCACTGGTCTCCAAAGGAGAGCATTTGCCTGCACTTTATCGGGTGATGCAGGAAGCTGGCGTTGTTAAGGTCGTAAAAAAAGAGATGGCTCAGGGACAAAAGCAAAGTCGTTTTATTGCCTGGAGTTTTTTGGATGATGCACAGCGTGCTGGTTGGGTTAAGCGTCGCGTCACATCTTGATAAAACGAGATTAAAAAGAAGCTAGAGCAAGTCACCAGACTCGCTCTAGCTCACGAGTTATACTACGTGCTGCAAGAATTCGCGCAGACGAGCACTCGGCGGATTGTCGATTAGCTGTTGCGGGTCACCATCTTCAGCAATTCGACCTTTATCGATAAAGATCAGCCGAGAAGCAACCTTAGCGGCAAAACCTACCTCGTGAGTGACAATCACCATTGTCATTCCTTCTTCCGCCAGATCCTGCATGACTTTTAACACTTCATGACGCAGTTCTGGGTCAAGAGCTGAGGTGGGCTCATCAAACAGCATCATTTTCGGTTTAACGGCCAGGGCACGGGCAATAGCAACACGTTGTTGCTGTCCACCAGACAGTTCCGAAGGATAGTGATGTGCACGTTCAGCCAGACCGACTTTGGCAAGTAACTCTTTCGCCAGGACATCAGCCTGTGCTTTTGTCATACCGCGAACCCGAAGCGGACCAAAGGCCACGTTTTCCAGCGCTGTCAGGTGAGGGAACAGATAAAACTGCTGGAACACCATGCCCGCTTCCTGACGAATCAGCCGCTCGTCAACTTTAGGGTCATTAACCTTCAGGCCGTCGACGAACAGATCACCGCTGGTTATCTCTTCGAGTTTATTGATGCAACGTAGCAGGGTCGATTTACCAGAACCACTTGGTCCGATAATCACCACCACTTCACCCTTGCTAATCTTCAGGTCGATGTTATGTAGCACCTGTGTTTGACCAAAGTGCTTAGAAACATTTTTAAATTCAATCACAGGATTTTCATCCTTCCTTCAAGGCGACGTAGCACGAAGCTCAACATCAAAGTAATAATCAGATAGAAGACCGCAACGGCACTCCAAATCTCCAGCGCACGGAAGTTACCGGCAATAATTTCCTGTCCCTGACGGGTCAATTCTGCCACACCAATAACGATAAACAGTGACGTATCCTTGATACTGATAATCCATTGATTTCCCAACGGAGGCAGCATACGACGCAACGCCAATGGCATGATCACATGGCGAATTGTTTCACGTTTAGATAAACCTAAAGCCAGTCCGGCTTCCTGGAAACCTTTATGAATTGAGAGCACCGCACCACGGGTAATCTCCGCAATGTAGGCACCTGAGTTAATCATAATGGTGACCACAGCGGCACTGATAGGGTCGATACGCAAGTCAGCAAATGCCATAGGAAGGGCAAAATAGATAAACATGACTTGCACTACAATAGGCGTGCCACGAATGACTTCAATAAATACGAGGGCGATATGGTTGGTTATCCAGCCACCATAAATACGAGCAAAGCCCGCTACCAGACCAATTACTAAGCCACCACACAACCCAAGGATCGAGATCCACAGGGTCATTTTGGCACCTTCAAATAAAAGGGGAATGGCTGGCCAAATGGCACTCCAGTCAAACTGCATGATGTATTCCTGTTCTTTACCGTAGTTCAAATGATAAGGGGCGAAGAACGCCCCTCAGGTGTTGCTTAATCTATTATTGTTATTTTGGTTCAGTACCAAACCATTTTTTATAAATTTCGTTATAGGTACCGTTTTCTTTCAGTGTTTTCAGCGCTGCGTTGATTTTTACACGTAGTTCATCGCTACCCTTCGGCAGAGCAATACCATACTGTTGGGCTTCCAGAGACTCGCCTACAGTTTTAAATTTACCCTGGCCTGCGGTCTGGATGAAATAAAGAATGTTAGGTGTGTCATGCAGAACGGCATCAGCACGGTTAGTGCCGAGTTCCATATAGGCATTATCGATATTCGGGAACTGACGCAGGTCTTTAGTTTTGATATTCGCCTTAGAATAATCTACTGAACCGGTGCCGCTTTTTACTGCCACTACTTTACCGTCAAGGTCTGCTACGCTTTTTACATCATTGTTGTCTGCTTTAACCATCACCAGCAAACCGCTTTTGTAGTAGCCATCAGAGAAATCGATAGCTTTTTGGCGCTCAGGAGTAATAGTGATCCCGGCTAAAGCAACGTCAACATTTTTGGTTTGCAGAGCAGGAATGATTCCGCTGAAGTCCATTGGTTTCAGGTCATAATCTACTTTTAGTTCTTTAGCGATAGCGTCCCATAAATCGATATCAAAACCGACATATTTATCGCCTTGTTTGAACTCGAAAGGAACAAATGCGGTATCAGTCGCAACGACTAATTTCTTGTCAGCAGCATGAGAAGATACTGCAAAGGCAAGGGTGAGTGCAGCCAGAGACACTTTTAAAATAGACTTCATAGCATATCCTTTGTTAATCACGGGACTATCCCCCGACGTAAGCCTGCACACCATGAAAGATTCGTGCCAGATTTACAACTTGCTGTTTTGCAAGGATGTGAATTTGTAACATTGTACTATACAGGTTGCAAGCTCATGATGATGCACTGGAATGGCGCTTTATATTGGTGCAATAAACTATAGATTTCGGTAGAAACTAGTTTTACCGCGAAATGAGGGGGGAAAACAATCCATATTTGACGTTTTTATGAGGTCTCAATTACAAATCAGCAACATTTGTTAGGCTGAACGTGCTGGGGACGCACTATTTTTGTGCAGCCCTCTTCCATAAGGAAGAGGGCGTTAATGAGCAATTATTGACTACTATTCAATGTTTGACTCAATGAACCACAGGAATTTATCTAAATCGCGGGAAGCTGCGGTGAAAATATCTGCAGTATCTTCGTCTGCCACCTCAGCAATCGCGGCACGGACACTATTGGCTACGATAGCATAGCGTTCCGCCAGTTCTTTCAGATGCTCCTGGACCGTATGAATGTCTAATGGATAACTTTTCAGTGATGTTTTTGAGTTAATCACTTGAGTGGTACCTAAGGCTACGCCACCCAGTTGAACAGCACGTTCAGCCATCGTATCCAGGTGCTCAACTAATGCGGTACGGAATCCATCCAGCATCTCATGTACGGCAATAAAGTTGATGCCGCGCATATTCCAGTGTGCTTGTTTGGTCATCAGTGACAAATCGATGAAGAGTGCAACCTGATGATTCAGTTGCTCGATAGCCACTTTTTTGTCGCTATCTTTCACATCATTGCGAGTGTATAGCAGGGGAGTCGATTTATTTTTTACCAGTTTAGCGGTGCTCATAATTTCTTGTCCTCTTGA
>Ga0308165_1002867_pt1 | contig 19556 bp, 18 predicted proteins | sample PhyWR2_FD_201032 | JGI IMG/M metagenome (GOLD analysis project Ga0308165, IMG submission 201032) | Phyllosphere microbial communities from UC Gill Tract Community Farm, Albany, California, United States - DLSLW.R2 | ecosystem: Host-associated > Plants > Phyllosphere > Unclassified | place: USA...
ATGAACACCTTCGACTGCGTGCAGTACCAGCAGACCAACCTGGTGCCCGCCACCTACGAGATGGACGACTATCAGGTGCGCACGCCTACCGACGTGATCGGCCAGCACATCCACCTGCCCAAATGGGACCTGACGTCTGCCGATGGTTCGGCCAACGGCTGGAACTACGAGGACGGCGTGCTTTCCCCAGGTGCAGTGCAAGAGCGTATCCACGCCATTCGCGAATTCAACCAGTGCGAAGGCACCGATCCGCGCGACGGCACACCGGCCTGCCCGAAAGCCAAAAACCATCCATTCTTCGGCCAATACGGCCGGGCGGACTGGGTCGGCGCGCGCACGGCGATGCAACGCTGGTTCGTCGACCCGGTGATCAACACCAAGGGCGTCGACCGTGGCTTGGGCACCATCTTCACCCACGACCACCTGGGCCCATCGACTCACCAGCAGATTGGTCTTTACGCCACCGTATTGGCTGAACCTGCCGGCTCCACCTGGTTCCATGCCGAAACCGGCGAACCGTTGTACAGCGGCGCGCGCCAGGACGGCGGACCAACCTCGTGGCAAGCGGTGATCAGCACGGGTGACCTGGACGGCGACGGCAAGAACGACAGCTTCCGCGAGTTCTTCCTGGAGTACAGCGACTTCCAGCACGCCTATGAAGCGGGTGTGTATGTGGGCGCCGGCCCTAACGGCGTGCCCAATCCGCAAGCCTTCCCGGCCACCGCGGACAGCTTCCGCTACGCCATCAACCCACCGGTGCGCAATAACGCCAGCACCTTGCTCGATGGCATGCTCGAAGTGCAGGGCGGCATGGTGCCTGGTTGCCCGACCCGCCCGTGCCCACAGGCAATCTCGGTGGATGACCCTGGCATGTTCGTCGTCAACTACCGTAACGAACCGCTGGCCCTGCGCGTGTACGACCCGAACAAGGTCGGCCCGGACGGCAAGCGCGGCATGCAGGCCGATGGCCTGGGCGGCGACCTGGCGTATGCCATGCAAAGCCGTACCGACCGTGCAATCCCGGCGATGAACCTGGCACCGAACCTGATCACCGCGGCCACCGGCCCAACCGGTGGCACCACCTTGTTCCCGCCCCACATCAACAAGGGCGGCGCGGAAGCGGGTGACCCGTTCACGCCGATGCTGCGCACCTACACCGGTGACAACGTGCGGCTGCGGGTGCATGCCGGTGGTCACGAGGAGGAGCACAACGTCACGTTGCACGGGGTTAAATGGCTGCAGAGCGGTTCCGGCTTCGGCAACAGCTCCAACTCCGGCTGGCGTGCGTCGCAGATGATCGGCATCTCCGAGCAAATGGGCTTTATCGCACCGGTTTCGATGCTCTCAAGCTCGGCGGCGACCACGGGTGACTACCTGTACTCGATGGACGCCTCGATCGAAGGCTACTGGAGCGGCATCTGGGGCGTGATGCGCAACTACACCGCACAACGCAACGACCTGTTCGCCATCCCCAACAACGCCAAACCGACCGGCATGCGCAACACCGTGGCGTTCGACGGCGTGTGCCCACGGATCGGCGCCAACCCCAACGGCATCGGCACCCGGCCAACCCCGCAGCGCAACTATGAAGTGGTCGCGGCACTGGCCAATGACATCCTCACCAACCCGCTGGGCCTGACCATTGGCGACCCGGCAGGCCTGGGCATGCACGTGGGGGGGCCGTTGAACCCGGCGGGCGGCACCCTGGTGTTCAACTCGCGCACGGTGAGCATTCCACAGGTCACCGTGACCGATCCCGAAGACGGTGAAACCATCACCATCGGCGGACAGAGCGGGCCGCTGCATGACCCGACCGCGATCCTCTACGTGCGCAAGGCTGATCTCGACATCACCACCGGCAAGCTCAAACCCGGTGTGCCCGTCGAACCGCTGGTGCTGCGCGCGGCGGCCGGTGATTGCATCAACATCACCCTGGAGAATCGCCTGCCAAGCGTGATGCCGGACCTGACCCAGACGGCGGTGATGCAAGGCATGGTCAAGCGCGACCGCAACAGCGGCACGGGCTCGACCACCTTCAGCAACAACCTGATGCGGCCATCGAGCCACGTGGGTCTGCATGCGCAGTTGCTGGCCTACGACATCACCAAATCCGACGGCACCAACGTTGGCGCCAACCCGATCCAGACCGTGCCACCGCGCGTCGGCAACAGCGGCGCGTACCCGACCCGTACCTATCAGTACTACGCCGGGCACCTGGAGCGTGAAGGCAAACCGATCACCCAACTGGGGCGCAACGTCGACAACATCAATGCCACGGCGATCGAGTTCGGCGGCTTGAACTTCACGCCGGCGGACGTGATCAAGCAAGGCCAGAAAGGCCTGGCAGCAGCGATGAGTATCGTGCCGATGGGCGCCACCTGGGTCGAGGATGCACGCAAGGTCAATGCGACGGTGACCGCGCCTGGCCAAACCAGCTACCGCGACTTCGCGATGGTCTGGCAGAAGGCGCTGAACATGCGCTGGGCCAACGGGCGGCCCGTGGAAGGGATTGCGGCGGAAGGGTTCGGCGTGCCGACCGACCCGCAGGACAACTCCAGCATGGCCATCAACTACAGGACCGAGCCGCTGTGGTACCGCTTTGGCCTGGCACCGGATGCACCGTTCGGTCACGCGCAGGGTGCCGGTTATGGCGACATGACCAACGCGCACATGGCCTACAGCAATGCGCTGGTGGGAGGCGATCCGCAGACGCCGGTGCTGTACGCCAAACCGGGGCAACCGTTCAGGACCCACATCCTGATGCCAACCGGCGGCAGTCGCGGCACCACCTTCCAGCTGGACGGGCATGTCTGGTCGGCCAACCCATTCCTGTCGGAGAAGAGCGATACCGGTGGCTATCCGATGGGTGCTCCGGGCGTGGGCTCGGTGAAGTTCGGCTACAACCCGATGTCGATGTACATCGGCGCCCACGAAAGCATCCTGCCGGCGGCGCACTTCAGCTTCATGTTGCCGAGTGCCGGGGGTGTCAACGCGGTACCTGGGGATTACCTGTTCCGCGACTACGGCGCCTTCGGGAACATTTCCGGGTTGTGGGGATTGCTGCGGGTGACCAATGAGCCGGAACCGGCACCGTAGGAGGAACCTGTAGGAGCGAGCCTGCTCGCGAGGCGGAGTGTCAGGCATTGGAATGTTGAAGGTGCCGTCCTCATCGCGGGCAAGCCCGCTCCCACAAGGGGCAGTACCTGTAGGAGCGAGCTTGCTCGCGATGGCGGAGTGTCAGGCGCTGAGATGTTGAAGGAGCCGTCCTCATCGCGAGCAAGCTCGCTCCTGCAGGGGATCGGGGTTGGCGGGTTTACCAGGGGAAAACAACAATGAACAAGACCATCTCAATCACCGCAGGCACGCTGGTCATCGGGTTGGCCGTGATCTGGCTGAGCGTCTGGCGCACCACGCCGCCGACCCTGCTCAGCGACGTTGCCTTGCCCAGCACCTGGGGCGACCAGACACTGGAGCGCGACGGCGTATCGGTTTCGCTGCAAATGCGGCCGCTGGCCGAGGACGGTGTGCTGCGCGAAGGGGAGTTCGCCGACGTGCTGTTTCGCATCACCGACAAGGCGTCTGGGCAACCGCTGGCGGGGGTGGCTCCCGGTGCCTGGCTCGATCCCGAGGCGATGGCCGCCGATCAGGCCCAGGGCCGCGACAGGAGTTGCAAGTCACGGGTCGGGGTGTTCCTCAAATCCAACATCGGCGCGCGGCCGGTGCTCGACCTCAACAGCTATTTCCTGCTGGTGATGAATCACGATGCCAGCGTCATGGTGGTAGACCCGTCGGTTTCGGTGGGTGGCATCACCAGCACCATGGCGCGCATCGACATCAAGCAACCGCCGATGGACTGGGTCACGCCAAAGGGCAACAAACGGGTGTTCGTGTCGATGCCGGCGGCCAATGAAGTGGCGGTGATCGACAGTGAGCAGTTCAAGGTGCGCGAGTCGATCGCAGCCGGCAGCAACCCGGTGCGCGTGGCCCTGCAACCGGATGAACGCCTGCTGTGGGTCGGCAACAACGCCCCATCCGCCGAGCAGTCAGGGGTGACGGTGATCGACACCCGCAGCCTCAAGACGCTCAAGCACCTGACCACCGGCGGCGGCCACCACGAAATGGCCTTCAGCAAGGACAGCCGCTTCGCCTTCGTCACCAACCGCGACGACGGCACCCTGAGCATTATCGACATCGCCAGCCTGACCCTGATCAAGCAGCTCAAGACCGGCTCGCACCCTTTGTCGGTGGTGTATTCGCCGCTGTCTGACGCCGCCTATGTCGCCGATAGCCAGGACGGCACGGTGACCGTGGTGGACGCCCAGACCCAGTCGGTGCGGCGAGTGATCGCGTTGAAACAGGGCCTCGGCCCGATGGGCTTCAGTGCCGATGGCCGCTTTGGCATCGTCCTCAACACCCTGGAGAACCAGGCCTCGGTAATCGACGCCGCCACCGACGCGCTGATCCACGACCTGGACGTTTCCGCCGAGCCCTATCAAGTGGTGTTCACCAAGGCCTATGCCTACGTGCGCGGCCTGGCGTCGTCGAAAGTGACGATGATCAACCTGGCGACGCTGGGGGAAGGGCGCAAGCCAATCACCCAGGGTTTCGAGGCCGGGACCAAACCCCCGCGCCTGGCCGGTGACCTGCCGCTAGCGTCGAGCCTGGCCGTGTCGCGCGATGACAACGCGGTGTTCGTGGTCAACCCGGTGGACAACACCACCTACTTCTACGCCGAAGGCATGAACGCGCCGATGTCCGGTTACCCCAATCGCGGGCAATTGGCGCGGGCGGCGCTGGTGATCGATCGCAGCCTGCGTGAAGTCGAGCCAGGCTTGTACAGCTCAAGGATCAAGTTGCCGCCGGCGGGGCGCTTCGACGTGGCGTTCCTGCTCAACCAGCCCAACATCGTCCATTGCTTCAGCACCGTGATCGAGCCCGACAACAGCACCGCGCAACATATCGGGGTGCCGAAGGTGGAGTTCCTGCTCGATAAATCCACCGCATCCCTGGGCAAGCCGTACACCGTGCGCTTGCGCATTGTCCAGGGCAAACAGAAAACCGTGCGCAGCGGCATCAACGACGTGCAGGTGCGCTACTTCCTGGCGCCGAGTTCGCGACCACAACTCGTTTCAGCCCGGGACGTCGGCAACGGCGTCTACGAAGCCCCGGTCACTCTGGACCGCCAGGGCGCCTGGTACCTGCATGTCCGCGCGCCGTCCCTTGGCGCCGGTTTTGGTGATCAAACGTTTGCCAGTGTCCGGGTAATGCCCGACGCCGCTCATTGAAGAGGACATCGACATGAATCGATTTACACCGTGTGGACTGCTGACACTTTGTCTGTTGGCATGTGGCATCGGCCAGGCCATGGCGCACTCGACGGGCGAGCATGCCGGGCACGACATGCCGGCCAAAAGCGCCAGCTCGGAAAGCACCCAGGTCAGGTTCGCCGACGTGGCGCTGGTGGACCAGAACGGCAAGAGCGTGCGGCTGGAGAAGGACCTGGTCAGCAACAAGATCGTGGTCATGAGCTTCATCTACACCAGTTGCTCCACGGTATGCCCGGTGGTCTCCTCGATCATGGGCAAGGTGCAGCAGCAGTTGGGCGGCCGGGTCGGCAAGGAGGTGCAACTGGTGTCGATCAGCATCGACCCGCAGCGCGACGACGCCAAGCGCCTGAACGACTACGCCCGCGCTTTCCAGAAGGGGCCGGGCTGGAGCTGGCTCACCGGCTCGCCGCAGTCGGTCAACGAAACCCTCAAAGGGCTGGGCAGTTTCAGCGGTGACTTCAAGAGCCATCAGCCGTTGATCCTGGTCGGTGACGGCAACAGTCGGCACTGGACACGCTACTACGGCTTTACCGACCCGGCCGTGCTGACCCGCGAAGTGGAAAAAATCAGCGGTCAGCGCAACGCCCATGCCAAACACACCGCCATTGCCAGCACGGAGCAACAGCCATGAGAGTCATCGACTGGATCAGCCTGACGGTGTGTTTCTGGATTTTCAGCGCAATGGCCTTCGCCCACGAAGACCATCAGCCGGCGACACCGACCGTCGCGGTGGCGCCACCGGCCACCGGTACCCGCGATGCCAAAACCTGGTTCACCGACACGCCGTTGCAGGACCAGAACGGCAATACCCTGCGCTTCTACAGCGATGCGCTGCACAACCGCGTGGTGCTGCTCAACGTGATTTTCACCAGTTGCAACGACGCCTGCCCGCTGATCACCCAGAAGCTCAAGGAAGTGCGAGAAGTGCTGGGCGACAAGGCAGACGACATCACCTTCATTTCCCTTACCAGTGATCCGCTGCGGGACACGCCAGCGGTGCTCAAGGCTTACACCTTGAAACAGGGCGTCGATGGGCCCCACTGGTTTTTTCTGACCGGCGACAAGGCGCAAATGGACCTTGTACTGAGCCGAATCGGCCAGATCGTGCCGACACCCGAGCAACACTCCACCCAACTGATCGTGGGGGATGTGGCCAACAAACGCTGGAGCAAGATCCGTCCCGATGCACCGCCCGCCGCCATTGCCCAGCGCTTGCAGTTGCTGACAATGCCCGTGGCCGGTCGCTGAGGGCGCGCCATGAAAACCCCCGTCATCCTCGGCCTGTTGATTTGCTGCGGCCTTGCCCTGAGCGCTCACGCGTTGCCGTTGACCCCCAGCGAAAATGCCGGCAAGCGGTTGTATCGCGAAGGGAAATCGGAGAGTGGCGAGCCGATCATGGCGCGGGTCGGGGCGGCGAACATGGTGCTGCCGGCCACGAGCCTGCCATGTGCCAATTGTCATGGCGCCGATGGTCTGGGTCGGCCCGAGGGCGGCGTGCGACCGCCGGACCTGAGCTGGTCCCGGTTGACCAGCAGCCATGGCCAGCAGCAGGTCAATGGCCGCGATTATCCGGCCTACACCGACCAAACGCTGGCGCGGGCCGTGCAAGAGGGAAGGGACCCCGGCAACAATCGTCTCGACCTGGCGATGCCGCGCTTCGTGCTGTCGATGAGCGATCAGCGCAATCTGACTGCCTACCTCAAGCGCCTCGCCGATGAGCGAGACCCCGGCCTGACCCCTGACAGCCTGCATCTGGGCACCTTGCTGCCGGGGGCCGGCCTGCTGGCGGAGGAGGGCGCGACGGTGGCGGCGGTGCTCAACGGCAGCATCGCGCGGATCAACAAGGCGGGCGGCATACATGGTCGGCAGTTGCGCCTGACGATCCTCGACCCGGGGCCTGACCTGGCCAGTGCGGAGGCTGCGCTGGATCAACTGATTGACCAGGAACAGGTGTTCGCGCTGATTGCACCGCTGGCCCCGGCGCTCGATTCGCAACTCGTTGCACGCCTGGAAAAGGCCGGTATCCCGTTGATTGGCCCGGTGTCGTTGCAGGGCTCGGCGCAAACCAGTCGGCAGATTTTCGAACCCATGCCGGGGCTGCGCGAACAACTCTTCGCCCTGGCTGATTACGCCACCGACAGTTTGCGCGTGCTTCAAGGCCCGACGCTGATCACCTACCCCGACGAGTCCGGCCAGCAGCAGGCGGCGCAAAATCTCGGCCAATACCTGCACCAGCGCGGCTGGCAGAACGTCAGCGTCAACCCCTACGGCCCGACGCAAGACCAACTGCCGCTGGGGTCGCGCTCGGTGTTCTACCTGGGCTGCGGCGAGGACTTCACCCGGTTTGCCGCGCGCCTGGAAACGGCAGGGCAGGTGCCTTACCTCTTCGCTACCTCGAATCAGGTGGCAGGCGACCTGCTGCAAGTGCCCAGCGGTTTTTCCCGCCGCGTGTTCCTGTCCTATCCATTCGTACCCAGCGACTGGACCCAGGCCGGGCGCCTGGCCCTGACCCAGGTGCGCGAACAGCAGGGGCTCGGCGGCCAGCACGCGGTGCTGCAGGTCGGCGCATTCAGTTCGATGCTGCTGTTGAGCGAAGGCATGAAGCAGGCGGGGCGCGATGCCAGCCGCGAAAAACTGATCAACGCACTCGAAGGCCTGCATGACTTCGACACCGGGCTGACCCCGCTGATCAGCTTCGGGCCCGGCCGGCGCCTGGGCTTGAGCGGTGCGCATATCGTCACTGTAGATCTGCCGGACCAGCGTTTTTACCTGGTTGCACCCTATAAGCCTGTGATGGCGACACCCTGAGCGGAGGCCTTGATCATGAAGTCCAGACTGCTGTTGATGGTCCTGACCTGTTGGTTGCCGGCGGTGTTGGCCAGCAATGGGCCCGCAGTGGCCAAGGTCAACGATCAGGAGATTTCGGCGCTGCGTTTCGAGCGTTATTTCGCCGAGTACCTGGAAGACCAGGGCCGGGCATTGGGCAGCATCCGTAATCCCAAGGCCTACAAACAACTGCGCCAGAAAGCGCTGGACGCTTTGATCGACCGCGAGCTGCTGTGGCAGGAGTCGATCAAGCGCGGGGTGGTCATCAGCGATGCCGCCGTGCAGCGCCAGGTTGAGCAGATGCGCGACGCCGTGGGCGGAGCCGAGAAGTTCGCCCGCCGCCTGGAGGACGCCGGTTTCGACGAGGCCGGATTTGCCGAGTACACCCGCCATGAACTCGCTGCGCAGCAAACGTTCGCGCAACTGACGCAGGTCGCCCCGCCTGACGAGACAGAGGTTCGTGCGTTCTTTGACGAACACCGCAGCGAAATGAGCCAGCCTGAGACCGTGCAGGCGCGTCACATCCTGATCAAGGTCGCACAGGGTGCCGATGCCACCGCAGTCGAAGCCGCACGACTACGCTTGGTAGAGATGAAGTCGCAAATCAGCCGGGGCGCGGACTTCGCCAGTGTGGCCCGAACCGGCTCCGAAGACGCCAGTGCCGGCGCCGGCGGCGAGCTGGGCTATTTCCCCCGTGGCCGCATGATGCCGACGTTCGAAACGGCCGCTTTTGCGCTCAGGCCTGGGCAAGTGAGTGAGCCGGTTCGCACTCCCCTCGGATGGCATTTGATTTATTTACAGAACCACTTGGAGGCGGCCGATGTCTCAGAATCGCAGGGGCTTGAAATGGTCAGGGCGTACCTTGCCCGACAGCGACAAGTCCAGGTTCGTCAACAGGCGCTTGCGCAGTTGCGCTCCAGCAATCGGATCCAAAGGATTGACGGCGACTGAGGATTGGCCCCCCAATAGTGGGGGAAAAGCTTCGGCGACCATTCGTGCGCTTCCCCGCCTTTGGGGGAAAGGGTGCCTGGACGAAAACATTATTCGAAGCAATTCAACGGGATACGGCGGTGAAATAACCGGCGCTCAGCCTGGCATGAAGTGTGCGTTAGCCCTATCAAGGCGCGCACTCCATCAGGCTCGGAAATCGGACCTGCGGTTTCAAGGAGTCCACCTTGTTAAACAAAGTACTGGTTGTTGAAGACGAAGAGCTTCTTGCCCAAAACCTCAAGGATTACCTTCAGGTGCAGGAACTGGACGTTCGGATTGCCCATGACGGTGCGACGGGTATCGGCGAAGCCGAACAGTTTGCCCCCGATGTGGTGGTGTTCGATTACCGCTTGCCTGATATGGAAGGTTTTGAAGCGCTCGAAGCGATCCGCCAGAACAGGAATTGTCATTTTGTGTTGATCACCGGGCACCCGACCGCCGAAGTCTGCGAACGGGCGCACCAACTGGGAGTCAGCCATATCCTGTTCAAGCCGTTTCCGATGGCGGAACTGGCCCGAGCGGTGTGCGACCTTCTGGGCATGCAGCGCGAACCCAACATGGCGGTAAGTACATCCGAAGGTTTTGTCGAACGACGCCAGAGCAGGAAAGAGAGTTTCCCGCTGCAGTTGTACGACGGCAGTTGGGTGCTGGTGGATCGCCGACGAAGTTCGACCTCCAAGGCACCAGACGACGAACAATTGCTCACCGGGGAGTAGTGGCGCGACAAGCCGTTCCGGTCACACCGTAATTGCTCGCCGCGTCGACAGGGCTCAAGGGCCCCGGCGTTGGAGAGCAAGCCATGGACCGTCTATCCCTTGCCGTCGAACCGGCGCAGTTGGAATGCCCGCCATCGCGTTTTTCCAGTGAGCAACTGGCCCAGGCCCGGACGCTGTCCGCCAGTTCCGGCGAGCGGATGCTCGAAGCCCTCGGGGTGTTGTGCGAACTGGCACCCATGCCCTTCATCCAGCGCCTGGGCGCGACGCTGCATTACCCGGTGCTCGACACCGACACCCTGTTTTCGGCCACCCCGGTGTTCGACCGGGTCACCCTGGCCCAATGCCTCAAGCGCGAATTCATCCTGCTGCGCCACGATGAAGCGGTCATCGGCGTGTTTGCCGACCCCTTCGACACCGCACGCCTGGCCTGGATCGACGACTGCCTGCACGGCGCGCCGTTGTACCTGGTGCATGCCGACGACCTGAAAGCCTACCTGGCGCGCCACGAAGAGAGCTTCCACGCCGTGGAGTCGCTCAACGCCCAGGCCGATGCCAACACGGAAACCGACACCCTGCAAAGCTTGTCGCTGACCAGCATCAGCGAGGACGCGAGCGTTGTGGTGAAACTGGTCAACTCGACCCTGTACGACGCGCTGAAAATGCACGCCAGTGACATTCACCTGGGCACCACCGGCAGCGGCCTGGTGATCAAGTACCGCATCGACGGTGTGCTCAACAATATCAGCAAGATCCAGGGCAACGAGTTTGCCGAGCAGGTGATTTCGCGGGTCAAGGTCATGGCCGAACTGGACATCGGCGAGAAGCGCGTGCCCCAGGACGGTCGTTTCAAGATCGGCATCAATGGCCGCCAGATCGACTTCCGGGTGTCGATCATGCCAAGCATCTTCGGCGAGGACGCGGTCCTGCGGGTGCTGGATAAACAGGACCTGGCCGACAAGGTCTGCGGCGTGCAGTTGCAGGCCCTGGGCTTCGAAGAGGAAACCCTGCGCCAACTGCGCCGCCTGGCGGCCGAGCCCTACGGCATGGTGCTGGTGACCGGACCGACCGGGAGCGGCAAGACCACCACGCTGTACGCGATGATCACCGAGATCAACCACGGCGTGGACAAGATCATCACCATCGAAGACCCGGTGGAGTACCAGTTGCCGGGCGTGCTGCAAATCCCGGTCAACGAAAAAAAGGGCCTGACCTTCGCTCGGGGTTTGCGCTCGATCCTGCGCCATGACCCGGACAAGATCATGGTCGGTGAAATCCGTGACCCGGACACCGCGCAGATCGCCGTGCAATCGGCGCTCACCGGGCACCTGGTATTTACCACCATCCACGCCAACAACGTGTTCGACGTGATCGGTCGTTTCACCCAGATGGAAATCGACCCCTACAGCCTGGTGTCCGCGCTCAATGCGGTGCTGGCGCAACGTTTGATTCGACTGGTTTGCAGCAGCTGCAGCAGCCCCTACATCCCCGGCGTTGAAGAGCTGGAAGCCTCCGGCCTCGATGAGCAGCAGGCGGCTCGCTACCACTTCGTGCAGGGCAAGGGTTGCGGGCATTGCCGTGGCACCGGCTATCGCGGACGCAGCGCTATCGCCGAGTTGCTGCACCTGGACGACGAGTTGCGGCAGATGATCGTCGAGCGCCAGCCGATTGCGAAAATCAAGGCCCACGCCTGCAAACGTGGCTTGCGCCTGTTGCGTGAGTCAGCCCTGGAACTGGTGCAACAAGGCCGGACCACTCTCGAGGAGATCAATCGTGTCACTTTTATCTCGTGAGCGTTATGTCGCCGTCATCGGCGCCAGTGGTGTCGGCCTCGGCCAGCGCCGAGGCAGCGAAACCCTGTGGCTGGGCAGCGTCGGGTTCATCGACGAAGGCTTCAAGGCATGGGCCGTGGCGCTGGACACCCTCGACCACCTGCTGGCGGACCACACCCGCGCCGGTGCCGAGTTGAGCGTGGTGGTTTCCGGGCACTTCAGCCGGTTCTGCCTGGTGCCCTGGAGCGAGCAGATCAGCAGCCCAAGCGAATTGCTCGGCTTTGCGCAACTGTGTTTCGAAGACCTCTACGGCGCGCCCAGCCAAGCCTGGAACCTGGTGATCTCGGCGGAACCGGCCGGCCATGACCGCATCGCCAGCGCCTTGCCCGAAGACCTGCTGACTCGGCTGCGCACCCTGGTCCGTGCCCGAAGCCTGCGCCTGCGCTCGGTGCAGCCCTATCTGATGGCGGCGTTCAATCATTTCGACAAAAGCCTGGCCGGTGGCGACTTCCTGTTCGTGGTCGCTGAACCGGTACGCAGTGTGTTGCTGCTGCATCGCGAGCAGCGCTGGAGCTCGGTGCGCTCGGTGGGCAGCAGCGACAGCGACGCCGCGTTGACCGCACTGATCGCCCGTGAATGCCAGTTGCAGGCGTGCACGAGTGAGCGGCCGCTGAGCGTCTATCTGCATGCCCCGGCCCGCGTCGACGTACAACCGGACTTGCCCGACGTGCAGTTGCGCACCCTCGAAGAAGGCCGGACACCCGTACGCGATTGCCTGTACGTCATGTCCCGGGCGGTGGCCTGAGATGCGCACTCTTAATCTGGACTTTCAACCACGCCGGCGCTCGGGTCCGTTGGGCTGGACCCTGCTGGTGCTGGGCGGCGTGCTGGCGCTGAGCTGCCTGGTGATCTCGCAGCACCTGGGTGAACAGGTCGAGCAACAGCAAGGCCATCTGCAAACCACCCAGCGCGTGCTGACCGGCGATAACGGAACCAGGGTCAGCCTGACCCCGGCCGAGACCCGAGAACAGGCGCAGAACCTGGCCGAGATGCGCAAGGTTTCGCAGCAGTTGCGCCGGCCCTGGGAAAGCCTGTTCGCCATGCTGGAGACCATGCCGCGCACCGACATCGCCTTGCTGACCCTGACCCCCGACGCGCGCAAGGGCCAGGTGCGGATCAGCGCCGAGGCGAAAGACCTGGAGGCGATGCTGGATTTCCACCGCAACCTTGAAGCCAGTGACGAGCTGTCCGATGTGTCACTGCTCAGCCACGAAATCGTGGCAAACGTGCCGGAACATCCGGTGCAATTCAACCTGTCGGCTACCTGGGAGATTGGCGATGCGAATCCCTAGACTGATCGTCCACGAATACCTGCACGGTCTGGGCGTTCCGGGCCTGGCCGGGGCGGTGTTGCTGCTATTGGCGCTGGGGTACGGCCTGCTGGGCCTGCTGCCGCACTGGCAGTCGTTGCAACAGCTCAGCGTGCAAACCCAGGAAGCGCGCGAGTATCTGGCCAGGGTCGAGGAGGGGAGTATTGCGGCCCCAGTGGTGCCGCAACGGCAACTCGATGACTTTCGCAGCAAGCTGCCGGCGCAGCCCCAGGCCACTGTCGCCATCGACAGGATCTACGCGCTGGCAGCGCAGGAACGCATCACCCTGGCCCGTGGTGAATATTCCCTGGGCGTCGACCCCAAGACCCATCTGGCGCGCTACCAGATCCTGCTGCCGGTGCGGGGCAGCTACCCGCAACTTCGGCGCTTCCTGCACGCCTTGCTGGGCCAGTTGCCGGCAGTGGTGGTGGAGGACGTGGAGTTCCAGCGCAAGAAAATCGCTGACACCGACCTGACCGGACGGATCCGCCTGACCCTTTATCTGTCGAGGTCATGATGAATACCAAGCGCGCAGCAGGTTGGGCAGGTTTTCTGGGCGTCGCAGCGGCGCTGGCCTGGTTGCCCGGATACTGGATGCCGGCCGAGGAGGGCGATGAAACGCTCGCGGTGACCGCTACGACTGCCAGCGGCAATCCCCGTGTTGCCTCGCCGGACGCCACAGGCAAGCACAAAGCGGCGGTGATCAAGGACTTGAGCCCGGCAGGTGACCTGTTCACCGCCCGCAGCTGGAAGGCCGCACCCACCCTGGCCAGTGTGGTCGAGCAGCCCGTCAACATGACCCCGGTGGTGCAGGCCCCCACTGTACCGCCGATGCCGTTCCAGTTCGTTGGCCGGCTGGATGACCGTTCCGATCTGCAGGTGTTTTTGCAGAGCGGCGAAAAAATATACGTCGTACGCAAAGGGGATGTGATCGACGACACCTGGCGGCTCGAAGGCATTACCGATGCTGAGCTGAACCTGGTCTACCTGCCGATGCATTTGTCCCAGACCTTGTCTGTGGGGAGCGCGCCATGAACACAATCCGTTCGCTGATGAGCCTTGGCCTTTACGTTGCGCTGGCCGCGTGCAGTTCCGCGCAAGTGGCCAACAAGGAAGCTGCCGACTTGATCGACCAAGGGCAGTACGAAGCCGGACTGGCGCGGATCCAGGAAGGGCTGCGGGAAAACCCACGTGACACCGAACTGCACATGGCGCTCAACACCCAGCGGGTCAAGGCCATCAACGCGTTGCTGACCGACGCCGACACCGATCGCGCCCGCCGTGACTTCGCCTCGGCCCGCACCAGCTACAGCCGGGTGTTGACCATTGAGCCGAACAATCGCCGCGCCCAGGACTCCCTGCGCCAGCTCGAATACCTGCGCAGCATGGACGAAAAACTTGAACTGGCCCGTGGCGATCTTCGTCGCGGCGACATTTACGGCGCCGATCGCCAGGTCAAACAGATCCTTGAGCTTGACCCGCAAAACGCCGGTGCCCTGGAACTGCAAGGCAACATCCGCCTGGTGCAGAGCCGCAACGTCATCCAGTACCCCCAGTTGCGCACTCGCCTGGATCGGCCGGTGACCCTGGAGTTTCGCGATGCCAATCTGAAAACCATTTTTGAAGTGCTGTCCCAGGTCGCCGGCCTCAATTTCATCTTCGACAAGGACCTGCGTCCGGACATGAAAGCCACGATCTTCGTGCGTGACGTGCGCATCGAGGACGCCGTGGAACTGCTGCTGCAACAGAACCAGTTGCACCAGAAAGTGGTGAACGAAAATACCCTGCTGATCTACCCGGACTCACCGCAGAAGCTCAAGGATTACCAGGAACTGGTGATGCGCACCTTCTACCTGACCAGCATTGACGCCAACACCGCGCTGAACATGGTCAAGACCATGCTCAAGACCCGCGATGTGTTCGTCGACGAACGCCTTAACACCTTGACCATGCGCGACACCGAGGACGCGATCCGCATGGCCGAAAAACTCCTGCAGTCCCAGGATCAGTCCAACCCTGAAGTGGTGCTTGAAGTGGAGGTGATGGAAGTCGCCACTCAACGGATTCTCGACCTCGGCCTGCAATGGCCCAACACCTTTGGCGTAATCAACAGCGACGGCTCGCCGGTGACCTTGCTCGATCAGCTCAAGGGCATCGACTCCAGCCGGATCACCATCAACCCGTCGCCCCAGGCCAAGATCAACGCCCAGGACAACGATATCAACACCCTGGCCAGCCCGACCATCCGCGTGAGCAACCGCGAACAGGCTCGCATCCACATCGGCCAGCGTGTGCCGATCATCAGCGCCACCTCAGTGCCGTCCACCCAGGGACCGGTAATCACTGAGAGCGTGACTTACCTGGACGTCGGTCTGAAACTGGAAGTGCAGCCCACCGTGCACCTGAACAACGAAGTGGCGATCAAGATCGCCCTCGAAGTCAGTAACGCCACGCCTCTGGAACCGACCCGCCAGGGCACCATTCCGGTCCAGGTCGACACCCGCAACGCGCAGACCACCCTGCGTCTTCACGACGGCGAAACCCAGATTCTGGCCGGCCTGATGCGCAACGACCACGGCGCCACCGGCAACAAGATCCCGGGCCTGGGCGACATCCCGGGGCTGGGCCGGTTGTTCGGCAGCAACAAGGATAACGTCAGCAAATCCGAGCTGGTGCTGTCGATCACTCCACGCGTGGTGCGCAACCTGCCGTATCAGAGCCCATCGGACATGGAGTTCACCACTGGCACTGAAACCAGCATGCACATCCAGGCGCCGGATCGCGGCATGCAGACGACCGTGACCACAGGCCCCGCGGATCGACTCGACCGCCCCGTGGCAGCGACCTCGACCCAAGTCTTTATCGAGAAGCCTTGATCATGAACGCCTCGCAACGCGGTTTTACCCTGGTCGAAGTGGTGGTGACGCTGGCGCTGATCGGCATGCTCGCGAGCATGGCTGCGCCGCTGACCGAGACCGTGGTACGCCGTGGCAAGGAACAGGAGTTACGGTCCGCGCTGTATCAGATCCGCGATGCCATCGACGCCTACAAGCGTGCCTTTGACGCCGGCTATATCGAGAAGTCGCTGAACAGCAGCGGTTATCCGCCAAACCTCAAGGTACTGGTGGACGGCGTGCGCGATGTGCGCAGCGCCAAGGGCGCCAAGTTCTACTTCCTGCGCCGTATTCCCCGCGACCCGCTGGCCACGGTCAAACGCGACGATGAAGGTGGCTGGGGTGTGCGCAGCTATGACAGCTCGGCGCAGAACCCCCGCGAAGGCGAAGACATCTTTGATGTGTATTCGAAGGCCCGCGGCAAGGGTCTCAACGGCATTGCGTATCGGGAGTGGTGAATCATGCGTCGGCAGAAGGGTTTTACCTTGCTGGAACTGATGGTGGTCATGGCAATCATCGCCACCCTGATGACCATCGCCATGCCCCGTTATTTCAACAGCCTGGAAACCTCCAAGGAAACCACCTTGCGCCAGAGCCTGGCGGCGATGCGCGAAGCGTTGGATCACTACTACGGCGACACGGGGCGCTATCCCGACTCGCTTGATCAACTGGTGGAGCAGCGTTATCTGCGCAACCCGCCGATGGACCCGATTGCCGAGCGCAAGGACGTCTGGGTGCTGGTCGCTCCGCCGGATGGCGTGCAGGGCGGGGTCGCCGATATCAAAAGCGGTGCCACAGGGAGGGCGCGTGATGGCAGCCTTTATTCCGAGTGGTAAGCCTGCCGGCGAAAGCGGCTTCACGTACCTGGGCGTGTTGTTTCTGGTCATGGTAATGGGGATGGGCCTGGCCAGTGCCGCCGAGTTGTGGTCCACCGCGTCGCGTCGCGACCGCGAGCGCCAGTTGCTGTGGGTCGGCACCCAGTACGCCCAGGCCCTGCGCAGCTACTACCGATCCTCGCCTGGGCTGGCGCAGTACCCAAAAGCCCTTGAGGACCTGTTGCAGGACGAGCGTTTTCCCAACCCCAAGCATCATTTGCGGCAGCTCTACCCGGACCCGGTCACCGGTGGCGAATGGGTCCTGATGCGCGGTTTTGACGGGCGCATCACCGGCCTGACGAGCGCCTCCACGGACAAGCCGTTGAAGCAGGACAATTTCCCCACCCAGTGGTCGGACTTCGCGGGTATGGCGAGCTACAAGGACTGGCAGTTCGTCGCCGAGAAAGCCTTCCTCGACGGCGCAGCAGGCGCCGGCAAGGGCCAGGCCAAATCGCCACAGGGGTTGCAGCCATGAACCGGTTTTGCCTGGCGCTGATCATGATGCTGGCGAGTGCCGCCGCCCCGGCCGGCGAAGAAGACGAAATGATGGGCTTCATCGTCGATGACACGATCTCGCACATCGGCCACGACTTTTACTACTCGTTCAGTGAACGCCTGCGTGCCACCAGCCCGATGGATTTCAACCTGGTGGTGCGCGAACGACCTTCGGCGCGATGGGGCGCCCTGGTCACCGTGGAATTTCAGCAGCGCCTGGTTTACCGGCGGTTCCTGCCGCCGAACACCGTGGAACTCAAGGAAGAGGCGTACGACGCCGCCGACTGGGTACGCGGGCAGATCGTCCAGCGCAAGCTGGAAGCCATGTTGCAGGACACAACGGACCTTGAGAGGGACGAATTATGAAAACAACAAACTTCTCGCAACGTTCAGCGCTTTCACGGGCCGGCCTTTGCCTGCTCGGGCTTGCAGGTTGCAGCCTGGCGCACGCCACGGAACTGGTCTACACGCCCATCAACCCGTCGTTTGGCGGCAACCCATTGAACGGCACGTGGTTGCTCAACAATGCCCAGGCGCAGAACGACTACGACGATCCCGACTTGAAAAAACGCACTTCGGCAGCCGGCACATCGGCATTGGAGCGTTTCTCCAGCCAGTTGCAATCACGTCTGCTCGGGCAACTGCTGGACAACATCTCAGCGGGCAACACCGGAAGCCTGACCACCGACGCTTTCATCGTCAACGTCATCGACGACTCCGGGCAACTGACCATCGAGGTGACGGACAGGGCCACGGGTGAAGTCTCGGAAATCAAGGTGAGTGGCCTGGCCCCTTGATGGGGATGTGCTTGATGGGGAGTGATGGACATGAAAAAAATAATAGTGCTAGGGCTGATATTGGCGGCATTACAAGGGTGCAGTCTGCGTGAGCCGATCGGCGCCGAACAGGACACCGAAACCCCGACGCTCACCCCAAGGGCGTCCACCTACTACGACCTGATCAACATGCCGCGCCCCAAGGGCAGGCTGATGGCGGTGGTGTATGGTTTCCGCGACCAGACCGGACAATACAAACCGACCCCGGCCAGCTCGTTTTCCACCAGCGTGACCCAGGGCGCGGCGAGCATGCTGATGGACGCGTTGCAGGCCAGCGGCTGGTTCGTGGTGCTCGAGCGCGAAGGGCTGCAGAACCTGTTGACCGAGCGCAAGATCATTCGCGCCTCGCAGAAAAAGCCCAACACCCCGGTGAACATCCAGGCGGAACTGCCACCGTTGCAAGCGGCGAACATGATGCTCGAAGGCGGGATCATCGCCTACGACACCAACGTCAAGAGCGGCGGTGAAGGGGCGCGTTACCTGGGCATCGACATCTCCCGCGAATATCGCGTGGACCAGGTCACCGTCAACCTGCGCGCCGTGGATGTGCGCAGCGGCCAGGTGCTGGCGAACGTCATGACCAGCAAGACCATCTACTCGGTCGGCCGCAGTGCCGGAGTGTTCAAGTTCATCGAGTTCAAGAAACTGCTCGAGGCCGAAGTCGGCTATACCACCAACGAACCGGCGCAATTGTGTGTGCTGTCGGCGATTGAAGCGGCGGTGGGGCATTTGCTGGCCCAGGGGATCGAGCGGCATTTGTGGCAGGTGGCGGGGGACAACTCGGTGCAGAATGAAACGCTGGATCGGTACCTGACGCAGAACAAAGTCGTGCCCGAAGAGGAGGAATGAGCCCAATCCCCTGTGGGAGCGGGCTTGCCCGCGATGGTAGCCCAGGCACCGCGGGCATCCAGGCAGCCAGCGTCATCGTTAACGACCATCGCGAGCAAGCTCGCTCCTACAGGACCCCCGGCACGTACAAAAAAGCCCGGCTGATTAGGCCGGGCTTTTTGTTGGGCGTTGTGGTTGAGCCATGCTTCATACGGCACGGCGTTCGATCAGGCGATCTGAGCCACCTTCGGCTACGCGGCGTTCGATCAGACGGTCGGAGCCACCTTCGGCTACACGGCGTTCGATCAGACGGTCCGAACCACCTTCAGCAACGCGACGTTCGATCAGACGATCCGAACCACCTTCAGCCACACGGCGTTCGATCAGACGATCCGAACCACCTTCAGCTACGCGGCGTTCGATCAGACGATCAGAGCCACCCTCGGCTACACGGCGTTCGATCAGACGGTCAGAGCCACCCTCGGCTACACGGCGTTCGATCAGACGGTCAGAGCCACCTTCAGCAACAACTGGCTGAGCAGAGGTAGCGGCAAAAGCGTTAACTGCGAAAACCGAGAAAGCGATGCTGAGAAGAGTTTGGCGTTTCATGATCGTGTGCTCCAAGGGGTG
>Ga0308165_1002868_pt1 | contig 19546 bp, 17 predicted proteins | sample PhyWR2_FD_201032 | JGI IMG/M metagenome (GOLD analysis project Ga0308165, IMG submission 201032) | Phyllosphere microbial communities from UC Gill Tract Community Farm, Albany, California, United States - DLSLW.R2 | ecosystem: Host-associated > Plants > Phyllosphere > Unclassified | place: USA...
TCCCCGCGCTTCCTGGCGTGCCGGTTGACACCACGCGGGTCGCGAAGGTCAGCGGCTGGCCGTCGCTGTCGGTGTGGCTGGCATTGATGAACCAGGACAGCGCGCCGCTCTTGTTGCCCAGCGAGGCGCTGGCCTGGCTGGCGCTGTAGGTGGCGCTGGTGCTGTACAGCTCGAACGGCTGGCGGACGTGGCTGATGCCGGCGTGCGCCTCGAATTTGGTCGGCATGCGCGTCACGTAGTCCACCACCGCGCCGACCGAATTGCCCGGATAGGCGGCTGAAAACGGGCCGTACATCACATCGACGCGCTCGATTTCCTCGGGCGTGACCAGCCCCCAGCGCGGCGGAAAGCTCAGGCCGCCCACACCGTTGCCCAGGTAGTTGGACAGCAGGATGCCGTCGGCATACACCGCCGAGCGCGCGCTGTTGCCGGTGCCCGAGGCGCGGCTGGACAAGATGGCGTGGTTGTAGTCGCCAATGTAGCGCTTGCGCACCAGCAGGCTGGGCAGGTACTTCAGCGCATCCTCGCTGTCGGTGGCGTTGATGGTCTGCTCGATCTGCTCGCGCGTCGCGCCTTCCATCGTGGTCGGGATCTGCGTGGGCAGCGATGTCGGCTGGCCGCTGCTGATGGTGACCATGCCCAGCGACTTGACGGGCGCATCAAGCGGGCTGTCGGGCGCGGTTGCGGTTGCGGCCTGGCCGAAGGCAGCCGAAGGCAGCATCAGACCGGCAGCGCCGAAACTGGTCAGGACAGCGACGGCTGCCGCAATGCCTCTGAGGCGGAAAGAAGAATTTTTACGGGAAGATTTCATGAAGTTCACACTGGAAAAGAACGATAAGGGGCATGCCGGCGCGAGGCCAGGCACATATCGAGCCTGCATGCGCAGGCAGTTCAGTTCAGGGTGAAAGGCGGGCCTCGACCGAACGGCAGCCCGGGGATGGCGGCAGAGGTGCGGGCCGGAACATCGGCGGCAGCCACCCGCACGCCGGCAAAGGAGGGAATGGCGCAGACCGCCAGCGGCGGGAAAACCCAGCCCAGCGAGGCGCACAGGTCGCAATGCCCGTGGGCGTGGTGGAGCGGCGCAGAGCCGGTGTGCATGCCGTGGGCATTGCCTGCAATCGCATCGACCGAGCGCGCGGCGCCGTGGCTATCGGCTGGGCGGCAGCCCAGCGTCATGGCCGGCAAAGCGCTGGCGGCGTGCGGGCGTGCGGCCTGCAAGGCCTGGTCCAGCATCGTCACCGGCCTGGCCTGCGCCCACAGCACAGCCAGAAAGCTCAGCAGGACAGCTAGGCGTGCCCAGGCGGACAAGGAGCGGTGAACGGGGCGAAAGAAGGACACGCCCCGATTATAAATACATGTATTTAAGATGCACCTTTATTTTGCCGTGTGCCAAAGTCATCGACCGATTCATTGACGCGCATCAGGAAAAAACAGCTGATGGCCGTTGATCTTGTAGCTGGCAATGACGCCCTGCCCGGCCGGCGAGGTCACCCAGTCGGCAAATTTCTGCGCCTCCGGCGCCTTGGCCTGCGGGTGTGTGGCCGGGTTGACGACCAGCACGCCGTACTGGTTGAACAGGCGCTTGTCGCCCTCGACCAGCACGGCCAGGTCGGCGCGGTTCTTGAACGACAGCCAGGTGCCCCGGTCGGCCAGCGCGTAGGCGCCCAGGCTGGCGGCCATGTTCAGCGCCGGCCCCATGCCGCAGCCGCAGGCCTTGTAGCCGGCAAAGGCCGGTGCGTCGATGCCGGCGGTCTTCCAGTAGCGCAGCTCGGCCGCGTGCGTGCCGCTCTTGTCGCCGCGCGAGATGAAGCCGGCGCCGGCGGTGCTGACTTTTTTCAGCGCCTCCACGATGTCGCGTCCCTTGGCACCGGCCGGATCGGCGGCCGGCCCGACGAGCACGAAATCGTTGTACATCACCGGGTAGCGCTTGAGTGCATGGCCTTCGGTCACGACTTTTTCCTCGGCCGCCTGGTCGTGCACGAACAGCACGTCGGCGTCGCCCCGGCGGCCCATGTCGATGGCCTGGCCGGTGCCGACGGCTACCACCTTCACCGCGATGCCGGTGGCCTTCGTGAACTCGGGCAGCAGGTAGGGAAACAGCCCCGACTGCTCGGTGGAAGTGGTCGAGGCCATCACGATGGATGGCGTCTGCGCTATCGAAAGCGTAGCAGCCAGCGCAATGGCTGTCAGCGCAAGCGCCCGAAAAGGCTTGAAAATCCGGCCCATTGCAGTCCTGGCGTTGTTGCGGTTCATCCCATTTCTCCTTTTAAAAAATTCGCGGCGGCGGCGGGCAGCGGGCCGTTGAAAAAAGCCTGGGTCGGCAGGTCGGCCACCAGCCGGCCCTGCTCCAGGCAGACCACGCGGCTGGCCAGGCGCTTGACCTGGCCCAGGTTGTGGCTGCTGAAAATGAGCGTCATGCCGTCGTCGGCAAATTCGGCCATCAGCCGCTCGACCTCGCGCTTGGCCGCCGGGTCCAGGCTGGACGTGGGCTCGTCGAGCAGCAGCACCTGCGGCCCGAGCGCCCAGGCGCGCGCCAGCGCCGCGCGTTGCTGCTGCCCGCCCGAGAGCGCCCGGGCGCTGCGCTGCGCCAGATCGGCCAGCCCCACGCGCTCCAGCGCGGCCAGCGCCTGCGCTCTGGCCAAGGCCCAGGGCGTGCCGTGCAGCCACAGGCCCAGCGCCACGTTGTGCAGCACGCTGGCGCGCAGCATGTAGGGCCGCTGGAACAGCATCGCCTGGCGCGCGCGCGCATCGCACTGCACCTGGCCCGACGCCGGCGCGACCAGCCCGTGCAGCGTGCGCAGCAGCGTGCTTTTTCCGCTGCCATTGGCGCCCACCAGCGCCAGCCGCTCGCCGGCGGCAATGCGCAATGTGCAGCCGGACAGGGCCTGCACCCGCCCGAACCGCACGCTGGCCGATTGCAAACTGAACAGCAGCGTCATGACGCGGCGCTTTTGGATGCCACGGCGCAGGCCGGCGCACTGTCGGGCACGGGCGGCGGGTTGTCCAGCCGCTCGCGCCAGCGCCGCAGCAGCGCCATCAGCATGTTGAGCAGCAGCACCACGCCCAGCAGCACGATGCCCAGCGCCAGCGCCAGCGGCAGGTCGCCCTTGCTGGTTTCCAGCGCGATCGAGGTCGTCATGACGCGGGTGAAGCCCTCGATGTTGCCGCCCACGACCATCACCGCGCCGACCTCGGAAATCGCCCGGCCAAAGGCGGCCATCAGCACCGTCAGCAGCGCATAGCGCTCGTCGAACAGCAGGATCACGCTGCGCGCAAAGCGGCGCGCGCCCAGCGACTGCAGCTGCTCGCCGTGGCCGCGTTCGGCGTCGTCGATGAGCTGGCGCACCAGCGCCGCGGCCACCGGCAGCACCAGAACGGCTTGCGCCAGCACCATCGCCTTGAAGGAAAAAAGCCAGCCCAGAAAGCCCAGCGGCCCGCTGCGCGAGAGCAGCAGGTACACCACCAGCCCGACCACCACCGAAGGCAGCGCCAGTGCCGTGTTCAGCAGCGCCAGCACCAGGGCGCGGCCCTGAAAGCGCGCCACGCCCAGCCAGGCGCCCAGCAGCAGCCCGGCGCCGCAGGCGATCGCGCAGGCGCAGGCGCTCACGGCCAGCGAGCGCAGGACGATGCCGGCCAGCTGCGGATCGAGCGAGGCAATGAGCGAAAACGCCGCTTGGGCGCTGCTGGAAAAGGTGTTCATGGCGTGCGTTTGGCCGAGACTGTAGCGCAGGTTTTCAGGCCGCCCGGCACACTGGCCGTTGCCGCTATGCAGTCTTTTGCATAGGCAAAATCCACGGAAACCTGCTTTTTCGTGCTGGCGTGGCGCCGATAATCAAGGCACCCACGCCATGCACAAAGTCGAACTGTCCTACCTCCTGACTCCCCGGCGCGGCAAGGACGCGCTGATCCGCAACCCGATGATGGACATGCTGCACGCGGTCAGCGAGCACGGCTCCATCGCCAGGGCCGCCAAGGCGCTCGATCTGTCCTACCGCCACGTCTGGGGCGCGCTCAAGGACTGGGAGCAGGCGCTGGGCCGGGGCCTGATCGTCTGGGACAAGGGCCAGCGCGCGCGGCTGACCGAGTTCGGCCAGAAGCTGCTCTGGGCCGAGCGCCAGGCGCAGGCCCGGCTGGCGCCGCAGATCGAGGCGCTGGCCAGCGACATCGAACGCGCGTTCTCAACTGCCTTTGACGACAGCGCCCACGTGCTCACGCTCTACGCCAGCCACGACACGGCGCTCAGCGCGCTGCGCGAGCATGCCGGCGCGCACGGGCTGCACCTGGACATCCGCTTCATGGGCAGCGTGGACGCCATCGCCGCGCTCAACGCCGGGCGCTGCATGATGGCCGGCTTTCATGTGCGCCAGCAGCCATCGCGCCAGTCGGCTGCGGCGCACGCCTACCGCGCACTGCTCAAGCCGGGGCTGCACAAGCTGATCGGCTTTGCCCGGCGCCAGCAGGGCCTGATCGTGGCCCGGGGCAATCCGCTGGGCATCGAAGCGCTGGCCGACCTGCAGCGCCCCGGCCTGCGCTATGTGAACCGGCCCGAAGGCAGCGGCACGCGCGTGCTGCTCGACGACCTGCTGGCCGAGGCCGGCATGGCGCCGGCGCAGCTCCAGGGCGACGACCGGGTCGAGCCCTCGCATGCCGCCGTGGCGCAAGCCGTCGCCAGCGGCGCGGCCGATGCCGGGCTGGGCATCGAGGCGGCGGCCCGCGAGAAGGGGCTGGGCTTCGTGCCGCTGGCCCAGGAGCGCTACCACCTGGTCTGCCTGAAATCCGAGTTGCCCACGGCGCCGGTGCAGGCGCTGCTGCGTGAACTGCAGGGCGGCGAATGGAAAGGCCGGCTGGAGGGACTGCCCGGCTACAGCGGCGCGCTGGCCAAAAGCGGCCAGGTGCTGTCGCTGCGCGCCGCCCTGCCCTGGTGGCGCTACCGCACCGAGAAAATCAAGCCAAATCAGCCGCCAGCGCAATGAGCGCCTGCGCCTTCAGCTATTGATTTCATAGCGCGCAGGAGCGAAAGCCGCAAAACGCATCGTCCCGCTCGGGCCGCTGAAAGCTGCGAAAGTTCGGATGCTTCATCCGCGCCCGGCTGGCGAACGAGGCGCCGCGCAGCACGCGGTGCGTGCCAAAGCAGGCCTGCGAATACTCCTGCGCGGGACCGGGCACGAAGCCCGGATAGGGCCGAAATGTCGTGCCCATCCATTCCCAGACATCGCCCCAGCGAAAGCCCCGGCGCGAGGCCGTGCGCGCGGCCACTTCCCACTCCGCCTCGGTCGGCAGGCGGCGCCCGGCCCAGCGGCACCAGGCATCAGCCTCCCACCAGCTCACATGCAGGGCCGGCTGGTGGGCCTGCATGCGCACCGGCTGGCCGAAGCGGTTCTGGATGACCGCGCCGCTGCTGGCGCCGATCTGCTCGACATGGCGCGGCCCGCGCCGGCCTTCGCTGGCGGCCAGCGCCTGCAGCCACTGCCAGCCGTCGGGATGCCACAGCTCGGGCCGGTCGTAGCCGCCGTCGCTGACAAATTCCACGTACTGCGCCCAGGTCACGGCCTGCGCGTCGATCTCGAATTCGGGCACGCTGACGGCATGCGCCGGCTGCTCGTTGTCAAAGGAAAAACCGGTGCCGGCGCCCGCCGGGCTGCCCATCTGGCAGCTGGTGGCCGGCACCAGGAGCGGCTCGCGCAGCGCCATCGGCGCAGGTGCAAAGGCCGCCTGCATCGGCCTGCTCAGCGGCAGGCCCAGCGCCTGCGCCATGCAGACGAAAGACTCGCCCTGCAGGTCTTCATGCAGCAGGCACAGGCGGTAAAAATACAGCGCATCGTCGCCATCGCCCGCGCGATCGAGCAGCTCCAGCGTGCTTTCCAGCGTTTCGAGCAGGTAGGTGCGGCAAGCGCCCACGTCCGACAGGTCCAGCGCCCAGCGGCTGGCCGGCGGCACGGCATAGGGATTGAACCAGTAGTCGGACCGGGCCTGGATGGAGGGCAGGCGCACGCCGTCGGGCGGGCAGCGCGGGCCCAGGGCGCGCTGCAGATTGCGGCCAATCCACCATTCCTGAAACCAGCCGACATGGCCCAGCTTCCACAGCGGCGGCTCCAGGCCGGCAGCCTTGGGCACCCGGAAATCGACTTTCTCCAGCGCATTTTGGTACTGTCCGAACAGCTGCAGCGTGTGGTTGCGCGCATCCATCAGCGCCAGCGACAGCACGTCGCCACCGGCGCGGCGCACCAGCGGCGAGTCGATCAGCTCCGCGCTGTTGTCCGCCAGCGCGAAAGGGTAAACAGGTTTGATGGTCACGGCAAATATCCTTGAAAGCGCATGATCGGCCCGGCATTTCAGGCAAGCATAGCAAGCAGCCACGCCCCTGGCTACCGGCCTGGGCAAAACCATGCGGCTTCCGGCGCCCCGCCAGGGTGCCCTAAACTCGGCGCATGAACGCGCCCGACACCCCTTCTTCCCCTAGCCTGCCTGCACCAGCTGGCGCGCCGCCCGCCCCTTTGGCCCCGCGCCTGACCAGCCTGTCGCACGGCGGCGGCTGCGGCTGCAAAATCGCCCCCGGCGTGCTCAGCCAGATCCTGAAAAATTCCGGCAACCTGCCGATTCCGCCGCAGCTGCTGGTGGGGCTGGAGACGGCCGACGACGCCGCCGTGTACCAGCTCAACGACGAGCAGGCGCTGATCGCCACCACAGACTTCTTCATGCCCATCGTTGACGACCCGTACGACTTTGGCCGCATCGCCGCGACCAACGCCATCAGCGACGTGTACGCCATGGGCGGCACGCCCATCATGGCGCTGGCGCTGGTGGGCATGCCGATCAATGTGCTGCCGCTGGAGACCATTGGCGCCATCCTGCGCGGCGGCCAGGACGTGTGCCGCGATGCCGGCATCCCGATTGCCGGCGGCCACAGCATCGACTCGGTGGAGCCGATCTACGGCCTGGTCGTGATGGGACTGGTGCATCCGTCGCGCATCAAGAAAAACTCCGGCGCCCGCGCCGGCGACGTGCTCATCCTGGGCAAGCCGCTGGGCGTGGGCGTGCTGTCGGCGGCGCTGAAAAAAGAAGCCCTCGGCGCCCAAGGCTATGCGCAGATGATCGCCACGACGACGCAGCTGAACAAGCCGGGCATCGCGCTGTCGCAGATGGACGGCGTGCATGCGCTGACCGACGTGACCGGCTTTGGCCTGCTCGGCCACGGGCTGGAGCTGGCGCGCGGCGCGGGCCTGCGGATGCGGCTCGAACTGGAGCAGGTTGCGCTGCTGCCCGGCGTGCTCGAACTGGCCGGGCAGGGTTTTGTCACCGGCGCCTCGGGCCGCAACTGGGCCAGCTATGGCGCCGACGTCAGCCTGCCCGAGGGCATCAGCCCGGCGCACCAGGCACTGCTGTGCGACCCGCAGACCAGCGGCGGCCTGCTGGTGGCCTGCGCGCCCGAGGCAGCCGATGCCGTGCTGGCCTGCTTTCACAGCCACGGCTTTGGCGGCGCCTGCCGGGTCGGCGACATGCAGGAAGGCAGCGGCGTCACCGTCCGCTAAAAGCCGCGCATCCTTGCGCCGAGGGCTGAAAGACCAGCCACCCAGGCCCCGCCGGTAGCGCACGGACGGCGCCGAGCGTTGTTCTTACAATCCTCTTACTCAGCCAAACATCCTCCGCAAGGCGACATCCAGCCTTGCGGATTTTTGTTGCGCGCGAGTCCTTTACCCTGGAGACAAAAATTGCAAGCCTTACTTAAATTTTCAAAAGCCGTGGACTGGCTCAATGCCCAGGTCGGCAAATACGCCATCTGGCTCATCCTGGGCTCCACCGTCATCAGCGGCGTCAATGCCATCGTGCGCAAGCTGTTCAACGTCAGCTCCAACGCCTACCTGGAAGTGCAGTGGTACCTTTTTGCCGCGTCCTTTTTGCTGGCGGCGGGCTACACGCTGCTGCACAACGAGCACGTGCGCATCGACGTCGTCTCCAGCCATCTGTCCAAGCGCGGCCAGATCTGGGTGGACATCATCGGCTTCACTTTCTTTTTGACGCCGATCTGCGCGGCGGTGCTGTGGTACGGCGTTCCTTTTTTCATCCAGGGCTACCAGTCGGGCGAAATGTCGTCCAACGCCGGCGGTCTGATCCGCTGGCCGGTGTACGCCATGGTGCCGCTGGGCTTCACGCTGCTGTTGCTGCAGGGCTGGTCCGAACTCATCAAGCGCATCGCCTTCCTGCAGGGCCTGATTGACGACCCGACGCGCAAGCGGGTCGAAAAAACACCTGAAGAAGAACTGGCCGAGGCGATTCGCCGGCAGGCCGAAGCCAAAGCCGGCACGGTCTGAGCGCAGGAGAAAACACCCCATGGAATTTTTGAGTCAAAACTTCGCCCCGATCATGTTCGCGGGCCTGATCGTCTTTTTGCTGATGGGCTTTCCGGTGGCCTTCAGCCTGGGCGCATGCGGCCTGTTCTTCGGCTTTGTCGGCATCGAGCTGGGCCTGTTGCCCGAGGCGCTGCTGCAGGCGCTGCCGCTGCGGCTGTTCGGCATCATGCAGAACGACACGCTGCTGGCCATCCCCTTCTTCACGCTCATGGGGCTGATCCTGGAGCGCAGCGGCATGGCCGAAGACCTGCTCGACACCATCGGCCAGCTCTTTGGCCCGATTCGCGGCGGCCTGGCGCTGGCGGTGATCTTTGTCGGTGCGCTGCTGGCGGCCACCACGGGCGTCGTGGCCGCGTCGGTGATCTCGATGGGCCTGATCTCGCTGCCCATCATGCTGCGCTACGGCTACGACCGGCGCATCGCCTCGGGCGTGATTGCCGCCTCGGGCACGCTGGCGCAGATCATTCCGCCTTCGCTGGTGCTGATCATCCTGGCCGACCAGCTGGGCCGCAGCGTGGGCGATATGTACAAGGGCGCGTTTTTGCCGGGCTTCTTGCTGACCGGCTTTTACGCCGGCTATGTGATCTTGCTGGCTATCTTCAAGCCTAAGTGGGTGCCGGCGCTGCCGCTGGAAGCGCGCGTCTTTCGCGAGCCCAGCGGCTCCAGCGGCACGCCCTCGCTCTTGCTGCTGACGCTGGTGTCGGCGGGCGCGGCCATTTTCATGGGTCAGCACATGGCCCAGGTGCACAGCTGGTGGACCGGCGCGGCGGTGGCCAGCGTGCCGACGGACGAAACCATCGTCGTGGCGCTGTGCGCCGGCGTCATGCTGGCCTTCGTGATCGCCGTGCTCAACAAGGTCACGCGCCTGGGCCTGCTCTCGCGCATGGCCGAGCGCGTGACCTTCGTCCTGATTCCGCCGCTGCTGCTGATCTTCCTGGTGCTGGGCACGATCTTTTTGGGTGTGGCCACGCCGACCGAGGGCGGCGCCATGGGCGCGCTGGGCGCGATGGTCATGGCGCTGGTGCGCGGGCGGCTGAGCCTGTCGCTGCTTCGCCAGGCGCTCAACACCACCACCAAGCTGTCGTGCTTCGTGGTGTTCATCCTGATCGGCTCGACGATCTTCAGCCTGGTGTTCCAGGGCGTGGACGGGCCGGTCTGGGTCGAGCACCTGCTCACCAGCCTGCCCGGCGGCCAGGTGGGCTTCCTGATCGCGGTGAACGTCATGATTTTCTTCCTGGCGTTCTTCCTGGACTTCTTCGAGCTGTCGTTCATCGTCGTGCCGCTCTTGGCCCCGGTGGCGCAGAAGCTGGGCATCGACCTGATCTGGTTCGGCGTGCTGCTGGGCGTGAACATGCAGACCTCGTTCATGCACCCGCCGTTCGGCTTTGCGCTGTTTTACCTGCGCAGCGTCGCGCCCAACCTGCCTTACCTCGACAAGCTCACCAAGAAAGAAATCGCGCCGGTCACGACCATGCAGATCTACTGGGGCGCCGTGCCCTTCGTGATCATCCAGATCGTCATGGTGGGCCTGATCATTGCGTTTCCGGGCATCGTCTCGAACGGCGTGGAGAAGGCCGAGGCGGTGGACATGGACCAGATCCGGCTGCAGATGGAGTCCGACATCAACAAGAGCGAATCAGGCGAAACGCCTGCGCCCGACGCGGGCAGCGGCGCCAGCACGGGCACCGAACCCCAGGCTCCAGGCGGCCTGATGCCCGAGCCCGAGCCGGCCGCGCCGCCGGCTGTCGAGGACAAGGACCTGTTCAACCCGCCCCCAGGTGCCGCGCCTGGCGCTAAAAACTAGGCCGCCAAGAAAATAGGGTTAAAAGTAGCGTTAGCGCAGGCAGCGCCTGCGCTGGCAGCTATCATTTCAGGAGCAATCGACTGCTGACTTGCCAGCTGCCGGACTCCCGGGGTGTGCAAGCAGGCGCAAAAAAACCGGCAGCCGGCCGTCGCGTGATGCCCGTCGGCCGGCTGCCGGTCTGGCTTGCGCCCTGCGAATCGCCACCCGGGCGGCGCTGCAGGGCGCGGTTGCCGCGTCTTAGATTTTCACGCCGGTCAGGTAGCTGTCAAAACGGAACTCCGAGAAGCGCGCCCAGAGCAACTGGTCGCGCTGGAAGGCGCGCATGTCCTGGTGGATTTTCTTGAACTCGGCCGACTTGCCCTCGTGCTCGGCAAACACTTCCATCGACGCCTTGAAGCCCGCGTCCATGATGTCCTTGGGAAACGGCTTGAGCTGCGTCTTGGCCGCGACCAGGCGCTTGAGCGCGATCGGGTTGACCGCGTCGTACTTGGCCGTCATGTCGCGCGCCGCCACGGCCGTGGCTGCATCGACGATGGCCTGGAACTCGGGCGTCAAGGCCGCGTAGGCCTTGGTGTTGATGAAGAACTCCAGCTCGGCGCCGCCTTCCCACCAGCCGGGATAGTAGTAAAAAGGCGCGACCTTGTTGAAGCCGAGCTTTTCGTCGTCGTAGGGACCGACGAATTCTGTGGCGTCCAGCGTGCCCTTTTCAAGCGCCTGGTACACCTCGCCGGCGGGCATGTTCTGCGCGACGACGCCGAGCTTTTGCATGGCCTCGCCGAACAGGCCGCCGCCCAGGCGCATCTTCAGGCCCTTCAGGTCGGCGACGGACTTGATTTCCTTGCGGTACCAGCCGCCCATCTGGGTGCCGGTGTTGCCGGCGCTGCGGCTCTTGATGTTGTACTTGGCGTAGAACGCGTCCATCAGCTTGCGGCCGTTGCCGTGCTCCATCCACGAATCCATCTGGCGCGCGGTCAGGCCGAACGGCACGGCGCAGCCGAAGGCGAAGATCGGATCCTTGCCGGTGAAATAGTAGGGCGCGGTCTGCGCCATCTCGACCGTGCCGTTCTGGATGGCATCGACCACGCCAAACGGGGGCATCAGTTCGCCGCCGGCATGCACCGAGACTTCGAACTTGCCGCCCGACAGGGCCTTGACGGTCTTGGAGAACATCTCGGCGCTGCCGAAAATGGTGTCCAGCGACTTCGGAAAGCTCGATGCCAGGCGCCAGCGAACGGCGGCCTGGGCATGCACCGCAGGCGCGATGCCGGCGGCGAGCACACCGGCGATGCCGGCATTTTTGATGAGTGAGCGACGATCCATGAAGACTTTTTCCTTGAAGGGTTGACGATTTTCTGTGTGTCGCCGTGCCCGGCGGCCGCGCCATGATGGCGCTGGCCGCCCTGGCGCCACGGCGGCGGCGACCTGTGGCATTTTGTCAGTTCTGTCCGGCTCCAATGCCCCGTTCTTACCCCTAGGCTTGCAAACGGATGGCAACGCTGAAGGCCGCCCGGCTTCAGGCGACGGACTTCAGCGCGGCCTTGGCCAGCGGGTCGCTGGCGTTGAGGTTGCCGAAACGGCGGCGTATCGACGCTTCGATGCCGGCGGCGTCCAGCCCCTGCAGCGCCAGCAGCACGGCCGGCTCGCCGTGCTCGATGAACTCGTCCTTCAATCCCAGCTGCAGCAGCGGCTTGACCACGCCCGCAGCATTCAGCGCCTCGCCGACGGCGCTGCCCGCGCCGCCCATGATGGCACCCTCTTCCACCGTGACCAGCGCGTCGTGGCTGGCGGCCACCTTCAGCAGCAGCTCGGTGTCGAGCGGTTTGGCCCAGCGCATGTTGACCACCGTGGCGTTCAGGGCCTGGGCCGCCTGCAGCGCCGGGTACAGCAAGGTGCCGAAGGCCAGGATCGCCAGCCCCAAGCCCTCGCGGCGCACTTCGCCCTTGCCGAAAGGCAGCGATGCCAGCCCGGCTTCCGGCTCCACGCCGGCGCCCGCGCCGCGCGGGTAGCGCACCGCCACTGGCGAGTTCTGCTCGAAGGCCGTGCTCAGGAGCTTGCGGCATTCGTTTTCGTCGGCCGGGCAGGCAATGCTCATGTTCGGAATGCAGCGCACGAAGGGAATGTCGTAGGCGCCAGCGTGCGTCGCACCATCGGCGCCGACCAGCCCGGCGCGGTCCAGCGCGAACACCACCGGCAGGTTCTGCAGCGCCACGTCGTGGATCAGCTGGTCGTAGCCGCGCTGCAGGAAGGTCGAGTAGATCGCCACCACGGGTTTCAAGCCTTCGCAGGCCATGCCGGCGGCAAACGTCACCGCATGCTGCTCGGCGATACCGACGTCGTGGTAGCGCTTGGGAAAGCGCTTGTGGAACTCGACCATTCCCGAGCCTTCGCGCATGGCAGGCGTGATGCCGACCAGGCGCGGGTCGTGCTCGGCCATGTCGCACAGCCAGCGGCCAAACACCTGCGTGAAGGTCTGCTTGGCCGGCGCGGTGGACTTTTGCAGGCCCATGGACGGGTCGAACTTGCCGGGGCCGTGGTAGGCGATCGGATCGGCCTCGGCCAGCTTGTAGCCCTGGCCTTTCTTGGTCACGACATGCAGGAATTGCGGGCCGGCGCCGGTGTCCATCAGGTGGCGGATGTTCTCCAGCGTGGGAACGAGCGATTCGAGGTCGTGGCCGTCGATCGGGCCGATGTAGTTGAAGCCAAAGCTCTCGAACACCGCCGCCGGCACCATCATGCCCTTGGCATGCGATTCGAGGCGCCGGGCAAGCTCCAGCAGCGGCGGCGCCACCTGCAGCACCTTTTTGCCCACATGCCGGGCCGAGGCGTAGAAGCGCCCGCTCATCAGCTGCGCCAAGTGGCGGTTGAGCGCGCCCACCGGCGGGCTGATGCTCATGTCGTTGTCGTTGAGCACCACCAGCAGGCGGCAGTCGTCGTGCACGCCGGCGTTGTTGAGCGCCTCGAAGGCCATGCCCGCGCTCATCGAGCCGTCGCCGATGATCGCCACCGAGTTGCGCGCCTCGCCCTTGAACTGCGAGGCCAGCGCCATGCCCAGCGCCGCCGAGATCGAGGTGGACGAGTGCGCCGTGCCGAAGGTGTCGTATTCGCTCTCGTCGCGGCGCGGAAAACCCGACAGGCCGCCGAGCTGGCGCAGGCTGGCCATGCGCTCGCGCCGCCCGGTCACGATCTTGTGCGGATAGGTCTGGTGGCCCACATCCCAGACCAGTCGGTCGTCGGGCGTGTTGAAGACGTAGTGCAGCGCCACCGTCAGCTCGACCGTGCCGAGGTTCGAACTCAGGTGCCCGCCGGTCCTGGAAACGCTGTCGAGCACATAGGCACGCAGTTCGTCGGCCAGCGCCTTGAGCTGGGTGCGGGGAAGCCGGCGCAGGTCGGCAGGGCTGTTGATGGTTTCAAGCAATGCGTACATCTCGTGGTGTGTTTCGTTAGAGCCCGGGAGCGCTTTAGTGCCGGCGGTTGACCAGCATGTCGGCCAGCGCCTTCAGGGCGTGGATGTTCTCCAGCCCGCTGGCCTGCAGGCTGGCCAGCGCCTGCGCCAGCAGTTGCCGCGCGTAGTCGCTGGACGCCTGCAGCCCCATGAGCGAGACAAACGTGGGCTTGTCCTGCGCGGCGTCCTTGCCGACGGTCTTGCCCAGCGTGGCCGCGTCGGCCGTCACGTCCAGGATGTCGTCAACCACCTGGAACGCCAGGCCGACGGCCTCGCCGTAGTCACGCAGCGCCTGAAGCGCCGGCGCCGGCGCCGCGCCGCAGGCCGCGCCCATCATGACGCTGGCCTGCAGCAGCGCGCCGGTCTTGAGCCGGTGCATCTCGTGCAGCTGCGCCGAATCAAGCGGCAGACCGACGCTGGCCAGGTCGATCGCCTGCCCGCCGGCCATGCCCTGGCAGCCCGCCGCGCGCGCCAGCTGGCGGCACAGCAGCGCCTGCGTGGCCGCATCGAATTCGTCCTCGGGCGTGAGCAGCTCGAAGGCCAGCGCCTGCAGCGCGTCGCCGGCCAGCAGCGCCTGCGCCTGGCCGAACTTCACATGCACCGTCGGCTTGCCCCGGCGCAGCACATCGTTGTCCATGCACGGCATGTCGTCGTGCACCAGCGAGTAGGCATGGATCAGCTCGACCGCGCAGGCCGCGCGCAGGGCCGCCTGCGGCTGGCCGCCGGTCGCCTCGCAGGCGGCCATGACCAAGAGGGGCCGCAGCCGCTTGCCGCCGTCCAGCACGGCGTAGCGCATGGCCTCGCCCAGACCGGCGGGCGCCCGCGCCTGCAGCGGATCGGCCACCCAGCGGGACAGCGCCGGCTCGATGGCGGCCAGTTGCCGCGCGCTCCAGGCGTTCAGGTCGAAAAGAAGGTGGGTTTCAGGAGCGTTCAAATCAAAGGGTTTCTTGCGCTAGGGCGGTGGAGTCGTGAAAGACGGGGAAATTACGCTTGAAGCCAGGGCTTGAGTTCCGTGCCTTCGAGCACCTTGATCTGTGTCTGCACCGCGTCGAGCCGGCTGCGGCAGAACTGCAGCAGCTGCGCGCCGCGCTGGTAGCCGCTGAGCAGCTGGTCCAGCGGCAGCTGGCCCGATTCGAGCCGGCCAACCAGGCTTTCCAGTTCCTGTAGCGCGGCTTCATAGGTCTCGGGCAAGGCCGGAGCCAGGGCATCGGAGCTTGGCGCGGCCGGTGAAGCAGCAGGAGAAGTCTTGGCGGTTTTGGCAGTTGAGGCCATGGCAAATAGGATGAAAAGGCTGATTTTAGGGGTGCAGACGATTCTCAGCGCTGGGGCGCCGGCACCATGGCCGGGGTGCATTATCCCGCGAGCCCCGTGCGGACTCTCGCAGGCATGTGCAGGGGTACACTTGGCGACCGTCTTCATGGCGGCACTTTTTTGTATTCACAGTTCAAATCCAAGACCTTACCTGTTTGGCGGGCTGCGCCGCACCCCGCCTGTTCACCCGGCTCCTGCAAGCCCGCCGACGGCCGGCTGCAGGGCCTGCTGAAAGAAATTGATGCCCGATAAAAGCCTTCGCCTGCTGCAGGCCACCAGCCAGCTTCCCGTTTCCAGCTATTTCGACGCCGGCCTTTTTCAGCGCGAGCAGCAAAAGCTGTTCGCGCGCGGGCCGCGCTACCTCGGCCACGAGCTGGCCGTGCCCAACCTGGGCGACTACTACACGCTGCCCCAGGAGGGCGATGGCCGGGTGCTGATCCGAAACGCCTCGGGCATCGAGCTGGTGTCCAACGTCTGCCGACACCGGCAGGCGACCATGCTGCAGGGCCGGGGCAACACCGCCAGCAACATCGTCTGCCCGCTGCACCGCTGGACCTACAACACCTCGGGCGAGCTGATGGGCGCGCCGCATTTCGAGGTGGACCCGTGCCTGAACCTGAACCGCTACAAGACGCGCACCTGGAACGGCCTGGTGTTCGAGGACAACGGCCGCGACATCGCCGCCGAGATGGCCGGCATGAGCCACCTGGCGGACCTCGATTTCTCGGGCTACCAGCTGAGCAAGGTGGAACTGCACCAATGCAACTACAACTGGAAGACCTTCATCGAGGTCTATCTGGAGGACTACCACGTCGGCCCGTTCCACCCCGGCCTGGGCGGCTTCGTGACCACCGACGACCTGCGCTGGGAGCTGGCGCCCCACTACTCGGTGCAGACCGTGGGCGTGTCGGACAAGCTGGGCAAGCCCGGCACCGATGTCTACAAGAAGTGGCACGACGTGGTGCTGCAGTACCGCGACGGTGCGCCGCCCAAGTACGGCGCGATCTGGCTCACCTGCTACCCGCACATCATGGTCGAGTGGTACCCGCACACGCTGGTGGTGAGCACGCTGCACCCGCAGGGGCCAGACAAGACGCTCAACGTGGTCGAATTCTTCTACCCCGAGGAAATCTGCGCCTTCGAACCCGAGTTCACGCAGGCCCAGCAGGCCGCCTACATGGAAACCTGCGTCGAGGACGACGAGCTGGCCCTGCGCATGGACGCCGGGCGCAAGGCGCTGCTGCAGCGCGGCGACAACGAGTTCGGCCCTTACCAGAGCCCGATGGAAGACGGCATGCAGCACTTTCACGAGTGGTATCGCCGCGAGATGGGTGCGAGCAAGACCACGCAGATGATCTGACGGCGCACCGGGCGGGGGTCGGTCACGCTGCCCCGCTGCTCGCGCTTCGGCGCTGGCCGTCCACGGTTTGCCACTGGCCATCCGTCCCGGCAAACTGCTATTCATTCGATAGCTGAATGCCCAGGCCCTGCCTGCGCCAGAGTCACTTTTCATTCCAAAAATCCGAAAAGACCACACCGATGCAAGCTGTCTGGATGATCGCCTCTTCCTTCCTGATCGCCTCCATGGGGGTGTGCATCAAGTTCGCGGCGGCCCATTTCAGCAGTGCCGAGCTGGTGCTGTACCGGGGGCTGGTGAGCATCGTGTTCATGGCCGGCTACGCCCGCTGGCACGGCACCTCGCTGCGCACCCGCTACCCGGCGATGCACGCCTGGCGCAGCGTCATCGGCGTGGTCTCGCTCTCCTCCTGGTTCTATGCCATCGTGCACCTGCCGCTGGCCACGGCCATGACGCTGAACTACATGAGCAGCGTGTGGATCGCGGCGTTTTTCGTCGGCGGTGCGCTCATGCTCAAGCCGGACAGGAAAGCACCGCGCCAAGGGCCTTTGGTGCTCGCCATCCTTGCCAGCTTTGCCGGCGTCATCCTGCTGCTGCGCCCGTCCATGGACCAGAACCAGGGCCTGGCCGGACTGGTCGGGTTGCTCTCGGGCCTGGGCGCGGCTTTTGCCTACATGCAGGTCATGGCAATCTCGCGCATGGGCGAGCCTGAAATCCGCACGGTGTTTTATTTTGCCGCCGGCACGGCGGTGGCCGGCGCGCTGGGCACGGCGGTCACCGGCTTTTCGCCCTGGAACTGGCAGCATGCGCTGTGGCTGCCGCCCATCGGCATCCTGGCGTCCCTCGGCCAGCTGGCCATGACAAAGGCTTACGCCATGTCGCAAAATCAGGGCGGAACGCTGATGGTGGCCAATTTGCAGTACGCTGGCATTGTGTTTGCCGCCCTTTACGGCGTGGCGCTGTTTGGCGACCGGATTGCGCCGGCGGGCTGGGCCGGGATGGCACTCATCATCCTGAGCGCCATTGCCGCCACCGTGCTGCGGTCGCGCACGGCGCCCGGCACACCGGCAGAAGAACACTGAACAAATGCCAATTCCACCAGGCGACAAGGAGCACGACATGAGCCACACCACCCTGATTTCGGCCGAGCAATTGCAGGCGCTGATGAAAATCAGCCCGCTGCTGCGCATCTTTGACTGCACCTTTGACCTGGCCCAGCCGCATCTGGGCGAGCAGCTGTACTTGCAGGCGCACATTCCCGGCGCGATTTATGCCGACCTGGAGACAGCCTTGAGCGCCCGCCACGGCGTGCCCGGCGCGCATGGCGTGCTCACGGCCACCGGCGCCGACGCGCCGGCCTCGGGCGGGCGCCATCCGCTGCCCAACCGCGAGAGGTTTGCCACCTGGCTGTCCAGCGTCGGCATGGGCAACGGCATGCAGGCCGTGGTCTACGACCGCAACGGCGCCAACTACTGCGGGCGTCTGTGGTGGATGCTCAAATGGGCCGGCCATGAGAACGTGGCCGTGCTCGATGGCGGATTGCAGGCCTGGCAGGCGGCCGGCGGCGCGGTCAACCACGGCGAGGAGCCAGCCCATTTCCAGGCCAATTTCCTGCTGGGCCCGCCGCTGGCCCAGCTTGTCGATGCCGACACGGTGATGCAGCAGCTCGGACGCCCGGCGCAGACGCTCATCGACGCGCGCGCCACGCCGCGCTTCAAGGGCGAGGTCGAGCCGCTGGATCCGGTGGCTGGCCACATTCCGGGCGCGCTGAACCGTCCTTTCAGCCAGAACCTCACGCCCGAAGGCAGGTTCAAGCCGGCTGAACAGTTGAGAGATGAATTCACCGACCTTCTGGGCCAGCGCAGCCCGCAAACCGTGGTGCATCACTGCGGCAGCGGCGTGAGCGCGCTGCCGAACCTGATTGCCATGGAAATTGCGGGCCTGGGGCGTACCGCGCTGTATGCCGGCAGCTGGAGCGACTGGTGCAGCAACCCGGAGCGGCCGGTCGCGCAGGGCTGACGCCCCTTTGGCAAGGTAAAAGCCGCGCCAGGCGGGCGCGGCGCCAGACAGGAGACTTTTAGGGCAGGCCCGGATCGGGGATGGGCCTTGCCCTTGGACTTACTGCGTGCCGCTCGCGCTGCTGGCCGGCGGCATGGCGCTGCCGCTGCTCGTGCCGCTACCGGTCGTTGCGCTGCCCGTGGTGCCGCTGGTGCTGGTGTCAGGCGTCGTGTTGGTAGAGCCTGTAGAGCCTGTAGAGCCTGTAGAGCCTGTAGAGCCTGTAGAGCCTGTAGAGCCTGTGCCTGTTCCTGTGCCGGTGGAGCCGGTCGAAGGCGAGGTGGTCGAAGAAGACGAGCCTGAGGTGCCGCTGGCACCGGACGGGGTATCGGCAGTTTTGTTGCAGCCGCCCAGCGCCAGGGCGGCTGCCAGGGCAAGCGCCACAGCGCCGGTCGATTGAAGTGTGTGTGCGTGCATGTCGGTTGTCCTTTTTAAAAATGCGAAGGGCTGCAGGAATCAGCCCCAGGAAATTTATATGCCCGCCCCCACGCGCTTTCATGAGACACCGGCCCAAGCGCATGTAAGGGTTTTTCGCGTTGCCAGCGGGAGGCGCAGCGCTTTTTTTTCGTTCAACGCATGTGCATACGCCTTCAGCGGGCGCCGGCCTTGCGCCAGGCTCTTCCATTTGTCCTACATTCACTGTCCACTTAATACTGACAAAACTGCTAAAAATAACTTTTAAATTAATGATGTGGCAGGCAATAGGGCCAGTCACTTTCAACCACGCAACGCGAACCTGAACCTTTACAAGGTCGCGTTCTTGTTCAAGGAGACAGTGAAAATGGCTTCCAGCAATCAGGGTGGAAAAGGCGAAAAAGGCGGCTCCAGCCAGAGCGGCAAGCAAGGCGGCAAGTCTGAACGCGGCTTTGCCGCCATGGACCCGAACCGGCAGCGCGAAATTGCCAGCGAAGGCGGCAAGGCTGCGCACCAAAGCGGCAATGCCCACGAGTTCACGTCCGAAGAGGCTCGTGAGGCCGGCCGCAAGGGCGGCCAGGCCAGCGGCGGCAACAAGCAGCAGCGCTGAACAGCCCCGCAGCCAGGGCATCCATTAAAAAAGGGGCGCATCAAGCGCCCCTTTTTTAATGGGCCGGAATTTCCGGCAGATGCACAGCGGTGGTCAGTTGCTCATCCAGGCATGCCGGGTGAGCTTGAGCGGCTTGTGCGGATTGTCCTTGTGCACGCCCGAACTCGGGCCATACACCCGGCTGCTGCGCGAACCATTGTCAGGC
>Ga0308165_1002869_pt1 | contig 19539 bp, 20 predicted proteins | sample PhyWR2_FD_201032 | JGI IMG/M metagenome (GOLD analysis project Ga0308165, IMG submission 201032) | Phyllosphere microbial communities from UC Gill Tract Community Farm, Albany, California, United States - DLSLW.R2 | ecosystem: Host-associated > Plants > Phyllosphere > Unclassified | place: USA...
GATTCCATCGAGGCCGACGAAGACCTGATGGAGAGCATCGCCAATGAAAAGCGTCTGATGCCGCATCTGCATCTGTCGCTTCAAGCAGGTGATGACATGATCTTAAAGCGCATGAAGCGCCGCCATCTGCGCGATGATTCCATCCGCTTCTGCGCAGAAGTACGCGCGCTCCGCCCTGACATCGTGTTCGGTGCCGACATCATTGCGGGTTTCCCGACCGAGACCGAAGAGATGTTCGCTAACTCGATGAAGATCGTTGAGGAATGCGGGCTGACGCATCTGCATGTCTTTCCCTACAGCGCACGCGAAGGCACACCGGCTGCGCGTATGCCACAGGTCAGGCGCGAAATCGTCAAAGAACGCGCCAAAAGGCTGCGTGCTGTCGGCGATCAGGCTTATGAAAAACACCTCGCTTCTCTCAATGGCACTGTGCAGCGCCTGTTGATCGAGAAGGAAGGCATTGCCCGCACGGAAGGCTTTACGCTGGCCGCTGTTGATCAGGGTAACGCTGGCGAAATTATCGAACGAATTGTGACGGGGCATGACGGTGAAAAACTCCTCACCCGTCAGACAGAGCCGCAAGCGGCTTAAAGCTTAAGGGCATCAGATTTCATGGCAATGGGTTTCATCAAGAAAATGTTCTCCTTCGGCAAGAAGGAGGTCGAGGAAAAGCCGGTCGAACAGCCCGCTCCTGATGCCCTGGAAGCGGCTTTAGAAACACAGCTTCCTGAAACCGTCGAAGCGCCTAGCGAAACCGAAAACACCGTCGTTGAAGTGGTTATTTCCGAACCGGAAGCACCAGTCATCGCCAGTGAGCCAGAGCCTGAGCCGACTGACGAGCCTGCGGCTGAACCGGTTGAGGAAGAGAAGGCAGAACCGGAGCATCCGGTTGCCGAGATCGAAATCCCGATTGAACAGCCTCCGGTGATGGAACCAATCGCGGTTGAAGCACTTGCGCCAGAGCCTGAACCTGTTGCTGAACCCGAACAGGTTGAAGTCGCGAAAGCTGCTGAAGTTTCCGAGGCACCCGTTGTAGAGGAAATAGTCGAGCCCGCACCTCAGCCAGAGCCGGTAAAACCCAAAAAGGTCAAGGTCGCCAAGGCCGTTGAAGAACATCAGGACGAAGCGCCGATTGAGGCAGCGCCTGAACCAAAGCTTTCCTGGTTCGAGCGTTTGCGTCGCGGCCTGCTGCGTTCATCGAATTCATTGAGTGATTCCATCAGCGGCATTTTCACCAAGCGCAAGCTTGATGAAGACACGTTGCAGGATCTAGAAGACGTGCTCATTCAGGCCGATCTCGGCCTTGAAACCGCCATGCGCGTAACAGATGCACTGTCGTCTGGTCGCTACGGCAAGGATGTGACCGGCGAAGAAGTCCGCAACATCATGAGTGCGGAAATCGAGAAGGTACTTGGTCCGGTTGCCAAACCGCTTGAGCTGGATCTCTCGCACAAGCCGCATGTCATTCTGGTTGTCGGCGTCAACGGAACCGGCAAGACCACCACCATCGGCAAGCTTGCTGCAAAGCTGACCGCTGGTGGCCTAAAGGTCATGCTTGCAGCGGGCGATACATTCCGCGCCGCCGCCATTGAACAGCTTCATATCTGGGGCGAGCGCACTGGCTCGCCGGTTGTTTCGAGCAAACTTGGAGCGGACGCGGCAGGTCTTGCTTACGATGCATGGCAGCAGGCAAAAGATGCAGGCAGCGACGTCCTCATCATTGATACCGCCGGCCGTTTGCAGAACAAGGCCGAACTGATGGACGAGCTTGCAAAGATCGTTCGCGTTCTTGGCAAACACGACCCGGAAGCACCGCATACCGTTCTGCAAACACTAGATGCCACCACCGGGCAAAATGCACTCAATCAGGTTGAGATTTTCAAGAATATCGCTGGCGTCAACGGCCTTGTCATGACCAAACTTGACGGCACAGCACGCGGCGGCATTCTGGTGGCAATTTCGGCCAAACACAAACTACCGATCTATTTCATCGGCGTCGGCGAAGGTGTCGACGATCTGGAACCCTTTGCGGCCAATGATTTTGCCCGCGCTATCGCAGGAACAGCCTGATGCAACACCCGGTTTTTGAGCGCGATCCTTCACAAAAGACCGAAGCCGAACGCAAGGAAATCGCACCGCTTCTCAAGCTTGCGCTGGAACTTGGACCGCTTCTGGTATTCTTCTTCGCCAATGCGCGCGGCGAAAATCTGATCGAGCGTTTTCCAGTTCTTGCACAGATTGGCGAGCCGATCTTTCTTGCAACCGCACTATTCATGGTTGCGACCGTTATCGCACTGGGCGTCTCATGGTCGCTGACACGCACGTTGCCGATGATGCCGCTCATTTCCGGCATCGTAGTTTTAGTATTTGGCGCGCTGACCCTCTGGCTGCACAACGATACTTTCATCAAGATGAAGCCCACGATCGTCAACACGCTGTTTGGCGCAATTCTGCTTGGCGGACTTTTCTTCGGTAAATCCCTGCTCGGCTATGTGTTTGATTCTGCCTTCAAGCTAGATGCCGAAGGCTGGCGGAAGCTCACTTTCCGCTGGGGCCTGTTCTTCATCTTCCTCGCGGTGGTGAATGAAGTCGTCTGGCGCAATTTTTCGACCGATGCCTGGGTTTCCTTCAAGGTCTGGGGCATCATGCCGATCACCGTTGTCTTCACACTTTTACAAATGCCGCTTATCCAGAAGCATACATTGCCAGAAGCTAAAAAAGACTGAAACATTTTGAGGAGAAAGCCATGTTACGCTTGGACATTGAACAATTCATCTGCCGCAGCGATAATTATGGCGTTCTCATCCATGATCCTGAAAGCGATCTGACAGCGGCCATTGATGCACCCGATGCAAAAGCCATTGAAAGCGCTCTCAAACGCCGTGGCTGGACGCTCGATTTCATTTTCACAACGCATCATCACCTTGATCACGTCGAAGGCAACGAGGCGCTGAAAGCCAAATTCGGCGTCAGCATCATCGGACCAAAGGCTGAGCTAAACAAAATCCCGACACTTGACCGTACCGTTCAGGACGGCGACGAGTTCACCTTCGGACTTTTCAAGGTGAAGGTGATTTCCACGCCCGGCCATACGGCAGGCGAGATTTCCTTCTATCTGCCGGAAGCAAAGATCGTCTTCACCGGCGACACGCTTTTCGCACTCGGCTGTGGACGGCTGCTGGAAGGAACACCCGGCACGATGTTCCAGTCGCTGCAAAAGCTTGTGGCCCTTCCGGGAGACACGACAGTCTATTGCGGCCATGAATATACGCAGAGCAATGCCCGTTTTGCCCTCACCATCGATCCCGACAATTCGGCGTTAAAAGAGCGTTCAGCGGAGATTGCGCGGCTGCGCGCGGCTGATAAGATGACGCTACCCACCAGCATAGCGCTTGAAATGGCAACCAATCCGTTTCTGCGTTGGCACGATGCCCGCATTCGTGCACGGCTCGATATGCAGAATGCAACTGACGAAGCTGTTTTTGCGGAAATCCGTAAGCGCAAAGATTTATTCTAGGATTCTATCATGACAAAGATTTTCACGATGAAACGCTTCAAAAATGCAAAACGCTTCCAGACCGCAGCCCTGCTCGGCCTCTCGCTTGTTATCCTGCCGCAATCCATCAAAACAGCTTTTGCGGAAGACATTCTTGCGATTGCTACGCCTTTGCAAACACCAGCAGAAATCAACAATTTCAAGCTCAGCGAAGACCTGCTGGACCGTATGTTGAAAATCCATAACAAGCTTGAAGATATGCAGCTTTCACCAACCGCGGAAGAAGGCCTGGATGCGCGACCTTCAATGGATTCCATGGTCAAAAGCATTGAGTCGCGCCCGCAGGTCGTCGAAGTGATGAAGGCGGAAAATATTGCACCCCGCGATTATCTTCTGGCCTATTTCGCAATGATGAGCGGGCTTGCAGCAGCGGATGCCGAAGAAGAAGACCAGCTTGTCGATGAAGTGAAGCAAATCAACCCCGAGCATGTCACCTTTGCCAAGCAAAATGGTGATCGTATCCGCGAACTGATTGGCGAATAAGTTTTTAAAAAACCGGCGAAGGAAACTTCGCCGATTTTGTTTTTTTAAGAAGGCTGCCTCAACAAACGCAGCGCATTGATCGTCACCAGAACGGTTGCGCCCGTATCAGCCAGAATGGCTGGCCAGAGGCCAGTGATCCCCAGCACTGTTGTCACGAGAAACACAGCTTTCAGCCCAAGTGCGATTGCAATGTTCTGATGAATATTGCGCATGGTCCGCTTGGAGAGATCAACCATCGCGGCTACATCGCCCACACGTCCGTGCAGCACGGCTGCATCCGCCGTTTCCAGCGCCACATCGGTACCGCCACCCATGGCAATGCCAACATCAGCCGCTGCAAGTGCTGGCGCATCGTTGATACCATCGCCAACCTTGGCAACGATCTGGCCTTCATTACGCAACTCGCCAACGATACGTTGTTTGTCTTCTGGCAGTAGTTCGGCGCGCACTTCGATGCCCAGATCCTTGCCGATAGCTTCTGCCGTGCGACGATTATCGCCGGTCAGCATAACGGTCCGAATACCGGCATCCTTCAGCGTTTTTAGCCCGGCAATCGCATCGGCACGTGGCTCGTCACGCATGGCGATAGCGCCCGCGATTTTGCCATCTGCCACCAGAACCGAAACAGTCTTGCCTTCGTCGTTGCAAGCCGCAATCCGGACGGCAAGATCATCGGGAATGGCGGAAATTTCATTGGCAGCTTTGCGCGAACCCAAAAACAGCTCAATTCCGTCAGCAGTACCTGACACGCCCTTGCCGCCATGCGCTTTACCCGTCGAAACAGCGGAGATTTTCAGGCCACGCGCATCCGATGCATCAACAATCGCCAGAGCCAGCGGATGGCTGGAACCTGCATCAAGCGATGCAGAAAGACGCAGCACTTCTTCTTCTGAAAGTGCGCCAGACAGAACATCCGTTACCTGCGGCTTGCCTTCTGTCAGCGTGCCGGTTTTGTCGAAACAGGCGGTCGTAATCTTGCCTACGGTTTCAAGTACCGCACCACCTTTCAGCAACAGCCCACGCCTCGCACCGGCCGAAAGCGACGCCGCAATCGCCGCAGGCGTCGAAATAACCAGTGCACAGGGGCAACCGATCAACAGAATGGCAAGACCTTTATAGATCCATTCATCCCATGCGCCACCCGCCAAAAGCGGCGGCAGGATCGCAACGAGTGCTGCAACAATTACCACGCCCGGCGTGTAATAGGTCGAGAAGCGATTGATGAAGCGCTCGGTCGGAGCCTTGGCTTCGTGTGCTTCTTCCACCAGCCGCACAACACGCGCGATGGTGTTATCTTCAGCCGCAGCAGTCACTCTGACCCGCAGCACACCATCGCCATTGATGGTGCCTGCAAAAATGTTGTCGCCCACCGCTTTGCCAACCGGCGTGCTTTCGCCCGTCACTGGCGCTTCATCAATAGCACTTTCGCCAGCGATAATCTCACCATCTGCGGGCATACGATCGCCCGGACGAACAGCAATCACATCGCCCACTTTAAGCTCTTCCGCAGGCACTTCTTTTGTCGAGCCATTGCTTTCAAGAAAAGCAATCTTTGGCACTAGCGTGGTCAACGACTGAATACTGGCGCGCGCCTTGCCAGCTGCAACGCCTTCCAGCAATTCCCCCACCAAAAACAGGAAAACGACAGCAGCAGCTTCTTCCGTTGCACCAATGATAACCGCACCAATAGCTGCAATGGTCATCAGCATTTCGATGGAAAATGGTGTGCCGTTGATTGCAGCCGAATAAGCGCGCTTCGCAATCGGTATAAGCCCGATCAGCATGGCTGCCGTGAAGGCCCATAATGCAATCGGCGGATAAAGATGACCGATAATGTAAGCCAGCACCAGACCGCCACCACAGGCAAGCATCATCTGACCCTTGTCAGTTTGCCACCAACGCTTCGACTTTGCGCGGGCGGTTGGCTTCGATGTCGCATCAGCAGGTGATTGTACGCTGGCCTTATAACCAAGCGCTGACACTTTGGCGGTAATGTCATCAAGGCTCGCTGAGCCGTCATGATTGACGGTCATGGTGCCATTGGTGACGGAAACTGAAACATCCTGCACGCCGCCAACGCGTCGCACAGCGGTATCGATCTTCGTAGCACAGGATGCACAATCCATGCCCTCGACACGAAACCGCAGGCTATCGGCACTGGCTACGATCTGCTTTGTTTCGGTTTCATCATGCTCATGCTCATGCTCATGGTCGTGATGATGGCCGCTACAGCCAGCATGATCATGGCTATGTTCATGACCGTTGTCGTGATCGTGGTCGTGGTGTTTTGCGCGTTCGGTATGGCTCATCATCTGCCCCAGAAAATTGCCCAGAAATGGTCTGGCACGGCTTCTCTCTTGAATTCTCTGAAACAAGGTTTACATCCTCTAGTGACTAGAGGAGCAAGAGAAAAATGATCACCAATGTTCCGATTGGCGAAGCGTCAAAAGCCAGCGGCGTGAAAGTGCCAACTATCCGTTATTATGAGCAAATCGGGCTGCTGCCAGCGCCACCGCGCACCGAAAGCAATCGCCGTCTTTACGATAATAGCGATATTCAGCGCCTTTTATTCATCCGTCATGCACGGGATCTGGGCTTTGAAGTCGATGCAATCCGCACGCTTCTCGATCTTCAGGATAATCCCGACCAGTCTTGTGCAGCCGCTGATTCTATTGCCCGTATTCGCCTGATCGATGTCGAAAACCGCATTGCAAAACTGATGTCGTTGAAAACGGAGCTACTACGCATGCTCGATTGCACGGCACATGGCCGCATCGACCAGTGCCGGGTTATCGAAATCCTCGGCAATCATGAGGAATGCCTGCATCCGAAGCATTAACAATGCAAAGCTATCACTGAATTTTCTCGAACCGCGTTGCTTCGATTTTCAGCGTACCAAGTTGCGTACCGATGCGCGCCACAACGGGCGCATAAATGCCGGAGTCACCCAGAGAGGCGAATGAAATGGTGATCTTGGAGCGGTTTGCGAGATAATCTATAGCCTTTTTGCCCTTCTGATAGCCAGAAATCGGCACGAATTTTGCAGAACAGATTACCGATTCGCCCGTAAAGCCCTTCGTGGTGAAGGATTCCGTTCCGTTGAAACTCAACTTTATATCAGCGCGGGTCTGCCCATCAAAAACCTGAAGCGTACGATTGCATACGGCTTTGGGATCTTTTGTTGGAATCATCAACGCGCTCAACGGATCGCTCACATTGATCAGATCATTGGGTCCACTCTCCACCCACGGATCGCGCTTTTTAACCGGTGGCACATTTTCAGAAGTGGTCACTTTACCACCTGCAAAACGTATCATAGTGCTCTTGTTCTTTCGCCCATGCTTGTAAGCAAGATCAAAAGCCGATGGTGTTACTTTGCTTTGAGAAGAACTTCCACCGACATAAACCGTACCGTCCGTATCGTCAAAAATCCGTGCAATGCCTGAGGTTTTAAAGCGCCCATTGACGCCATAATTAGGACCCTTAACAACTGTTTCGATCGCGGATCGCGCGATGGAAAGCCCAAACATCGAAATTTCATATTCAGTTCGATAAAGATCGTCTGCCTGAGCCGCGCTTGCCCCAATAGCCACAATCGCCACACCGGCCAACATCGCAACACTGCGCTGCATGTTCCGCTTTTTAACCGGTTTCAGGAAATGCGATTGTTCGATCATGCCAGATTTTCCTTTCGCAATATCTGCCCCGACAGTTTACGCCCCATGATGCCGCAAAAACCGATTCTGTTTGCGTGGGAGATACTGTCACGTAATCTTTGAGATTCTGACTATAAATAGCGCTTAATCTACGTAAGATTCATGTTCTTCACTCTCTGTCGAACAGGAAAAACCGGCGAAGTTATGATCGTGCGGGGCATCAAAGCTTGTTAAACGCCGTAAATGCGCGGCTTTAAGCCTTCATAGCGGAATCTGTCTTGACTGTTTTCGCTCCTGTCACTATAGAAACGCGACTTTCCCAATAGGCCGCCTGTCCGAGATCGCGCGCCAGCAGCAATAAAACTGCTTTGATCGCATTGAATTCGGACATTCGAGTCGGGGCCTGAGAAACAAAAATTTGAAGGTGAGACCAAAATGTCCCGCGCTTGTGAATTGACCGGCACTTCGGTCCAGTACGGCAACAATGTAAGCCACGCGAACAACCGTACGCGTCGTCGCTTCCTGCCAAACCTCTGCAACGTTACGCTTATGTCCGAAGCACTCGGCCAGAGCTACCGTCTTCGCGTTTCCGCTTCTGCTCTGCGTTCGGTTGAGCATCGCGGTGGCCTCGACGCTTTCCTCGTCAAGTCCGACGACAAGGAATTGTCGCAGCGCGCTCGTCTTCTGAAGCGTCAGATCGCTAAGAAGCAGGCTGAAGCTGCTGCATAAGCAATTGGTTTTCAAAATTTGACAAAAAAGGCTGACTCACGTCAGCCTTTTTTACTGGTGACATCACCCAGGATAAAAAAATGTTTAATGCAAGCCCTGCTTTGTCCCGGCTTTTGCCGGCCATATTGTGCATGTGTGCGGCCGTCGCTGCCTCCAATATCCTTGTGCAATATCCATTTGAGCATTTCGGCCTTGGCGAATTACTGACCTATGGTGCTTTCACCTATCCGGTTGCATTCCTCGTCAATGACCTGACCAATCGCCGTTTTGGACCAGCAGCAGCACGAAAAGTCGTTTATACCGGTTTTGTGCTCGGTGTCGTCATGTCAATCTGGCTCGCAACACCGCGTATTGCCATTGCTTCCGGTTCGGCATTTCTGATCGCGCAGTTGATGGACATCACAGTCTTCAACCAACTGCGCCAGAAGACATGGTGGAAAGCGCCTTTTGCCGCCGCCATGTTTGGTTCGGTCGTTGATACGATCCTGTTCTTCTCCATTGCCTTTGCCGCACGCTTCGCATGGATCGACCAAATGACCGGCTTGCCCGATTCATCACTGACCGATCCCGCAGCTTTTCTTGGTCTTGGAATGCCGCTCTGGGCTTCGCTGGCTATCGGCGACTTCTTCGTGAAGGTTGTTATGGGAACCTTGATGCTGGTGCCCTATGGTGCAATTCTCGCCATTTTCGCTCCAGCGCTTTATGCGCCTGATCGGTTGAAAACAAACAAGCGTTAGCCCGATCTTCACAATCCGTTTATCTTAAGAAAAACTGATTTCATTAAAGTGATGCGCCCCCTATATACGCTCCTCCGATAAGTCGGCAGAATTAATCTGCCGACTATCTTTATTGGATTAGATTTCTATATTGTTCACAGCAAGCATTATCTGCATGGTTTTATTTACCGCGCGGATTTCATGTATATGTGGAGATATTTATATTTAGAAAAAGGTTAATTAGATGTCCGCTAATAGAGAAAAACTCCCGCTCGTCATCATCACCGGCGCAAGTTCCGGTATAGGTCTTGCAGCAGCAAAGCTGTTTGCTGATCGCGGTCACCCATTGCTGTTGCTGGCCCGCCGTCTCGACGCAATGGAAAAGCTGAAACTGCCAAACACACTTTGCAAATCCGTTGATGTAACCGATCGCAAGGCACTCCTTGCAGCCGTTGCGGAAGCCGAAGCAAAGTTTGGCCCCGTTGATGTCATCGTCAACAATGCGGGTGTTATGCTGCTGGGCGATGCAACGAAGCAAAATCCCGATGAATGGGACCGCATGCTTGAAGTCAACGTCAAAGGCTTGCTCAACGGTATTCATGCTGTCTCCGCTGGCATGGTTGCACGCAAACACGGCACCATCATCAATATCAGTTCGGTCGCCGGACGTAAGACATTTGCTAATCACGTTGCCTATACAGCCACGAAATTCGCTGTGCATGGCTTGTCAGAAAACCTGCGCGAAGAGCTTTCAGCCCATGACGTGCGGGTTGTGACGATTGCGCCGGGCGCTGTTGAAACTGAACTTCTAAGCCACACCAATGATGCAAGCATCAAGGCTGGTTATGAGGACTGGAAGAAGAGCATGGGTGCGCCTGTGCTTGCGGCAGACGATGTCGCACGCGCCATCCTCTATGCCTATGACCAGCCGCAGGGCGTCTGCATTCGTGAAATCATGTTGGCTGCAACCCGCCAGCAAGCATAAAAAGGGGCAACAAGCCCATTCCGAAAAGTGGGAATTAGTTTTCGGAATGCGCGACAGATAAACTTAAAGTACCGATCTGATTATCAGATCGGTACCTTGAACCCCTTCGACCTATCATCTTCCAGCGCGGCGACGTCCTTTGCCTGCGGCGTCTGCGCCGTGCTCTTCAAACAAAGATGCAAGCTGTTCGGTCATCGCACCGGCAAGTTCTTCCGCATCGACGATGGTCACGGCATGCTTATAATAGCGCGTGACATCGTGGCCGATACCAATAGCGATCAGTTCAACCGGCGAACGGTTTTCGATCTCTTCAATCACTGCGCGCAGGTGACGCTCCAGATAATTACCGGGATTAACCGACAGGGTAGAATCATCAACCGGCGCACCGTCTGAAATCATCATCAGAATCTTGCGCTGTTCAGGACGACCCAACAAGCGATGATGCGCCCAGATCAACGCTTCCCCGTCGATGTTTTCCTTGAGAAGCCCTTCACGCATCATCAAGCCAAGATTGCGCCGTGCACGCCGCCACGGCGCATCAGCGCTCTTATAAACGATATGGCGCAGATCATTCAGACGCCCCGGATTGGATGGCTTGCCACGACCAAGCCACGCCTCGCGTGATTGCCCGCCCTTCCATGCCTTGGTGGTGAAGCCGAGAATCTCGACCTTCACACCGCAACGCTCCAACGTACGGGCCAGAATATCGGCGCAGGTGGCGGCAACCGTAATCGGTCGACCACGCATAGAGCCAGAATTATCGATCACCAGCGTCACAACCGTATCGCGGAAATCCGTATCGCGCTCCATCTTGTAGGAAAGCGGCTGGGTGGGGTCGATCACAATACGCACCAGGCGCGCACTGTCGAGATAGCCCTCCTCCAGATCGAAATCCCACGAGCGGTTCTGCTGCGCCATCAGGCGGCGCTGCAACCGGTTGGCCAGCCTTCCGACCACACCCTGCAGATTGGAAAGCTGCTTGTCGAGAAAACCACGCAGACGATCAAGCTCAGCCTCATCACAAAGATCAGTTGCCTCGATCTCTTCATCGAATTCACGCGTGAAGACATTGTAATCGACATGGTCGGCAAAATTGGCGAAAGGCTGGTTCTGACGGCGCGTATCCCCCGGCGTTTCCGCGTCGACATCTTCGCTGTCATCCATATCATCGGCGGAAGCGTCAGTGGCTTCCATCTCGCCTTGTTCGCCTTCGTCGCTGGAATTATCGGATTCATCGCTTTCCGCTGAATCAGACCCTTCCTGACTTTCCTCGCCGCCTTCTTCGTTTTCATCCTGCTCGGGCGTCTGCTCGTTGTCTTGGTCCTGCTCGTCGCTCTGCTCTTCCTTTGAGAGCTCCTCAGCCATATCCATCGAAGCCAGCATGTCACGCACAGTTCGCGCAAAAGCCTGCTGATCTTCGAGATTATCGCCAAGACGAGCTAACTCTGCACCGGCCTTCTGCTCAATCCATTCGCGCCAAAGATCAAGCACAGGCCCTGCTTCGGCAGGCGCTTTGCGTCCAGTCAGCTTTTCACGCAGCAAAAGCGACACCGCTTCTTCAAGCGGCGCATCATCTTTGTCGGTGACAGAAGCAAAATTGGCGCGGGCATATTTATCCGCAAGCATGATTGCCAGATTTTCGGAAACACCAGCCATGGCGCGCGCGCCAATGGCTTCAACACGCGCCTGTTCAACCGCATCATAAATGGCACGTGCCTGTTTGCCTTCCGGCGCAAGGCTTGCGTGAATACGCGCATTATGACGTGCCTGACGCAGCGCCATGGAATCGCCAATACCGCGTGTAACAGCAACATCGTGCGCAGTCGGGCGCTTTGGCAGATCAGGCAGCCGGGCACGGTTGCCGGTCAATGCAGGGCGATCATTGCTGAAAGCCACTTCCAGTTCATTCTCACCGGAAATAGCGCGCATGGTAGCGGTCATCGCCCGCTTGAACGGCTCCGAATCCACTGGTCCGTTTTTGCGCTCGCGCGAATTATCGCCAATTCCTGACTTCTGGCCCGACATCTGCCTATCCTGACTTCACTGCCCTGACTTACTGTCATGACTTTATTGCGCTGCCGCCCGAAATGGGCGACAGGCATCATCCAGCCTTATGCCAAAACAATATTGGCAGCCGATTCTGGAAGTTCCTCACCAAAAGCGCGCTGATAGAACTCAGCCACCGTCTGGCGCTCAAGTTCATCGCACTTGTTGAGGAAGGTCAGGCGGAATGCAAAGCCGACATCATTGAAGATCGCGGCATTTTCAGACCATGTAATGACAGTACGCGGGCTCATTACGGTTGAAAGATCACCATTAATGAAAGCCTGGCGGGTCATGTCGGCAACGCGAACCATCTTGTTAACGATCTCACGGCCTTCTGCATTCTGATAATGCTTGGCCTTGGCGAGAATGATGTTCACTTCGTTGTCATGCGGCAGATAATTCAGCGTGGTCACGATCGACCAGCGGTCCATCTGTGCCTGATTAATCTGCTGGGTACCGTGATAAAGGCCGGTGGTGTCGCCAAGGCCAACGGTGTTGGCGGTCGCAAACAGGCGGAACGCCGGATGCGGACGGATCACACGGCTCTGATCGAGAAGCGTCAGGCGACCAGAGGTTTCCAGAACACGCTGGATCACAAACATGACGTCCGGGCGACCAGCATCATATTCGTCAAAAACCAGCGCTACATTGTGCTGATAAGCCCACGGCAGAATACCGTCCTTGAACTCGGTAACCTGCATGCCGTCCTTGACGACAATCGCATCCTTACCGACAAGATCGATACGGCTGACATGGCTATCGAGATTGATACGGACGCAAGGCCAATTCAGGCGCGCTGCAACCTGTTCGATATGGGTCGATTTGCCCGTACCGTGATAGCCGGAAACCATCACGCGACGGTTATAGGCAAAGCCCGCAAGGATCGCGAGCGTCGTGGTGCGGTCAAAGATATAATCCGGGTCTTTTTCCGGCACATAGGAATCGCCCGCCGCATAGGCTGGCACACGCATATCGGAATCAATTCCGAACACTTCGCGTACCGAAACCGTTGTATCCGGCAAATTGGCTATATCCCGCTCAACCTTATTCATCATGCCTCCAGAGCGGCAGGACTGTCCGGCCGCAACATTCAAATCGTGCGGGGCCGTTTTCCGGCGAGCCGGATGGCGCCCCTTGAGTTCAGTTGCGGGCATCCGTACTTGCATCCGCGCAAATGCGCGGCAGATGAATGTCCGTCAGTGCTCTAACACATGTCGCAAAGCGGAAGCTTGTTCCAGCTTTCGGCGACATGCAGTTATCGCCCAATACTCAGCTTAGAAAACCCAAACAGGCTTTAGCAAAAACCAGCCGTCTTGAGCAATTGATAAGCCTGAATGACATCGCGGAATCTATCTTCAGACCCACGGTCACCACCATTTGCATCAGGATGGTGTTGCTTCACAAGTTCTTTATAGCGTGACTTAATCATATCGCTAGTTGAATTTGCGTCCAGACCCAAAGTCGCAAGCGCTTTTACTTCCAGCGTACGCGGTTTGCGCTTCGCTGATTTGGCAGAAGGAGCAGCTTTGGCGTCTTTTGCATCTTTCACGAAGCTGAAAGGATCACGCATGCGGTTTTGATAAGCTGCGGAACCCGACCGGCGCGTCGCCATATCCGGCGAAGTACGTGTGGACGTTGTTTTATTGGTTGTCGTCGACCATGTCGGACGATTTCCGGTGATCGCGTCCTTCTGGAACTTGGAAATATCGCCGTCTGAAAGACCTGAGAAATAATTGAAAGTCTTATTATATTCCCGGACGTGATCGATGCAGAAATGCAGATACTCACCCTCGCGCATACGCCCAACCGGCGCACGATGCGTACCAGGCTTATCGCAACCATCCCATTGGCAGCAGGGACCACTGGACTTCTTTTCCGCTTCCTTTTTAGGACGGATGCGGATGCTGTCGAAAAATTTTGAGTTCGTTGTCATCGAATCGGATTATGCGGAATAAGAGTGACTAAACAAGAATTGACTTTTCATCCTGAATTGTTTTGGCCCATGCTCTCACATGGCTTCAGGGCGAAATTTTGATGCAGATTGCAATTCCTGTGCGGATTTGCCCCACCGGTTGCCGCCAAGGCGACGTTTATATGAAGCACAGCGTCTATATGGGGAGAACTGACCAGAATGTCCATTCACAATAGCAAACAATCTTCAATGGAAGTAAAACTACGTGCAGCTTTTGCGCCCGAACGGCTTGAAGTCATTAATGAAAGCCACCTCCATGCCGGCCATCAACCCGATTATGACGGCACCGGCGAAACGCATTTTCGCGTGCGCATTGTCTCTGATGCTTTCACCACGATGAACCGCGTGGCACGTCATCGGGCCATCAATGATCTTCTGAAAGAAGAACTCGAGAGCGGTGTTCATGCGTTGGCACTCGAACCCTCTGCTCCCGGTGAGGCCACACGCCGCTGATATGCTTATATTTGAGCCTTAAGCCACTTGCGCAAGCGTCCACGCGCATTGGCATAGGGTGAGGATGTGTTGAACTGAATCATGCGACCGAGCGTGTATTTTTCATACCAAGCAACAGCATAGAGTTCGGAATCGCTGCGCGCTTCAATCAATGCAACCAGCGCATTCTTCGCACTTTCAAACCGCGATAGAAGCGTGTCAAAAGGCAGTGTTTCGTAATCTCGGTAAAATTTAGATGCGAGTGCGCCCAGCTCGTTCCATTTGAAACCCGTTTCCGGAAAATCAACAACAAGCCCCTGATCCTTGCCCTCGCACCATTTGAGCACGAGCTCATTCCAGCCGACCAGATAAGAAACAAGATTATGCACGCTCATCATGGCGCCTTTAGCATGGCCATCCATGGTCTTTTGCGCGGTCCGCTCAGGCGGTACGCGTGCAAGATCAAGCAGCAACCGCGCATAATTCGTTTCAATTGCCTCAAGCAATTCCTGTTTGTTTGTCGGTACGGCCATCAGGCGAAAAGACGCTCTTTCAAAAACTCCAGCACGGCAGCAGGCGGCACGTCTTTGGCAATGAAGGACTGACCAATCCCGCGCGTCAGAATGAAGGTCAGTGCACCACGTGCTACTTTCTTGTCCTGCGCAATATAATCCATCAGCTTTTCAGCATCCGGCAAACCACCCGGAACATCCTTGAGTGAGATCGGCAGACCAACCGTTTTCAAATGCGCTTCAACCCGCTCTGCATCCTCAATGCCGCAAAGGTTCATCTTCACCGAAAAGCGGTGTGCAAGCGCCATACCAATGGCAACGCCCTCGCCATGCACCAGGCGGCTTGAATCATAACCCGTCGCGGTTTCTAGCGCATGACCGAATGTATGGCCAAGATTAAGCAAAGCACGATCGCCAGTTTCGCGCTCATCACGCGCCACGACGTCCGCTTTTGAGCGACAGGATTCAGCAATCGCCTCCGTGCGCGCAGCACCACCCGCAAAGACTTCGCGCCAGTTGTTTTCCAGCCAGGCGAAAAACTCAGGGCGGTCGATCAGGCCATATTTGGCCACTTCCGCATAACCAGCACGAAACTCACGTTCGCTCAAAGTATCAAGCACATCTATATCGGCCAGCACGAGCTGCGGCTGATAAAAAACGCCGACAAGGTTCTTGCCATACTGGGTATTAATGCCGGTCTTACCGCCCACAGACGAATCCACCTGTGCAAGCAGCGATGTTGGCATCTGAACGAAATTCATGCCGCGTCGCACGATTCCGGCAACAAATCCGGACAGATCGCCGATCACGCCGCCCCCGAATGCAACAACCGCATCACCACGCTCAAGCTTTGCGGCAAGCACCGCATTGGTAACGGTTTCAAGCGCTGCGAAGGATTTCGATTTTTCGCCTGGCGCAACAATGATCGGGGTTGATTCGATACCCGCCCGCGCAAAGCTCGCGCTCAGAACTTCAAGGTGCGCCTTGGCAACATTCTCGTCAGTGACGATTGCCACACGAATGCCGGGCAATCGCTTGGCAATTTCCTCACCCGCACGTGCAACCAGACCTTTGCCGATCAGAATTTCATACGAGCGGTCTCCCAACGAAACCGCAACTGTCACATTATCGGCGCTCAAAGGGGCATTCATAGTATTCTCCTAGAGCGTATCCCAAAAAGTGCGAAGCGGTTTTTGGACTAAGATACGCGTAAAAACAAACGTTTAGAGCATTTCCAGCAAAAGTGCGAAACGGTTTTGCGTAGGATAATGCATAAAAACAAACGGCCAGATCAGGCCCGATCCTTATCCAGATGCGCAATCAGAACATCAACGAGCTCTCCGGCAATCACTTCTTTTTTGTCATCACGCGTCATCACATGCAGATCGGCAAGCGCATAAACGGGATAGCGCTCTGTCATCAGCCGCTGCATCACGCCGCGCGGATCATCGTTTTTCAACAGCGGACGGTTCTGACGGCGCGAAACGCGATCCATCAAAACATCAAGCTCAGCATTGAGCCAGATGGAAATACCGTTGACTGCAACCGCCTCGCGAGTCTCGGCATTCATATAAGCGCCGCCACCGGTCGCCAGAATCATCGGGCCATCTTCAAGAAGCCGCAAAATCACCCGGCGTTCGAGATCGCGAAACTCCTCTTCGCCATAAGTCTCAAACAGTTCCGGTATGGTCATACGTGAAACGGTTTCAATTTCCGTATCCACATCGCGGAACGGCAAATTGAGCATGGTTGCGATTTTCCGACCAACCGTCGACTTGCCAGCGCCCATCAGCCCAACAAGAACAACCACCTTCGCACCAAGAAGCTGCCGGACAACATCCGCTTTCTCGTTCAGATTAGTCTGTTTTGTTGTACTGTTCATCGATCCCGTCCGTTTACCTCCGCTTCCACATGAAAAACCGCGCTGCGTCAATTGCTTTCGTGATTTGGAGCATAATTTCGGGCTGGTTTTCTCTATTGCAACTGCCCTTCTTGCTTTCGTCCGAATAGCACAGCATAAACGCAACATGCCCACGCTGACGCGCATTCTTTTCCTGCTCGCTATCATTGCCGCCATTGTCTATGGCGCGATGTTCTCTCTCGCCAATTTCGTAAAACCTTCCACGCACAAAATTACCATCGAAATCCCGGCATCAAAAATCAAACAGACCGTCATAGCGCCACCCCCGGAACCTCTGCCGCCAGAACCTCTACCTGTGCAGGAACTCAAGCCGGATGAGCAGGAGTAGATATATGCGGGCATCACTGGCCATTGAGAATTTTCTCGAAATGATGAGTGCTGAACGCGGCGCATCACACAACACGCTGGAATCGTACCGCCGCGATCTTGATGCCTGTTCCGATGCCCTTGCCTCACGCGGCATCAATCTGGCTGAGGCAAAAAGCGACGACATCCGTCAGGTGTTGGATAGCATGGCCGATAAAGGCTTTGCTGCAACATCACAGGCACGCCGCCTTTCAGCAATCCGACAATTTTTCCGCTTTCTCTATGCCGAAGGTTTCCGGCAGGACGATCCAACCGGCATCATCGACGCGCCAAAGAAGCAAAAGCCGCTGCCAAAAATCATGAGTGTTGAAAATGTCGGTCGCCTTCTGGACCGCGCAGCCCTTGAAGCAAAAGAAGCGACGGAACCAGCCGATCGTATCAAGGCATTGCGCCTGCATGCCCTGCTTGAAACGCTTTACGCAACCGGTTTGCGTGTATCGGAACTTGTCGGCCTGCCGGTCAGCGTTGCACGCACCGACCACCGATTTCTGATTGTGCGCGGCAAAGGCTCAAAAGATCGCATGGTGCCTTTGTCACAAAAAGCACGGGAAGCCTTGCAAGTGTTTCTGGCGTACCGCGATTCTCTGCCTGGCTATGACGAAAACCCGTGGCTGTTTCCGGCCTTCTCCGAAAGCGGCCATCTGGCGCGTCAGGTTTTTGGCCGTGAACTGAAAGTTCTTGCGGCCAGAGCCGGACTTTCCAGCGCTTCCATCTCCCCACATGTGCTCAGACATGCGTTTGCCAGCCATCTTTTACAAAACGGGGCAGACCTTAGAACAGTGCAGCAATTACTGGGACATTCGGACATTTCGACGACCCAAATTTACACCCATGTTCTGGAAGAAAGGCTGCATAAGCTGGTAAGTGAGCATCATCCGCTTGCCGATTAAGCCCACTGCGGTTAAGAGAATTTCAGAAAAATTTGCAAGATGCGAACGAAGTAAATATGTATTACCAAAATCCATTGAGTAAAACTCATTGGACTTTGGTTAAGCCCGAGTGGCGATTGAACTTTTTCAAGGCGTGATGCGTCAGCATCTCAGCGCCTTGGTATAAGATGCCGTAAAACAGCCGTTATCTGGCTTTTTTTATGGCCAATATCTCTGGAAACGCACAATAGTCAGGCCCGATGTATAATTATCTCGACTTTGAAAAACCCGTCGCCGACCTCGAAGGCCAGATCCTTGAGCTGAAAAAGCTCGCACAGGAACAGGGCAGCGTCGAGATGAGCGACGAGATCAGCCGTCTTGAGAAACGCTCGGCCGATGCGCTCAAAGATATTTATCGCAAGCTGACCCCATGGCAGAAGGCGCAGATCGCCCGCCACCCGGATCGTCCGCACTGCCTTGAATATATCAACACGCTGTTCACCGAATTCACGCCGCTGGCCGGTGATCGCCAGTTTGCCAATGATGAAGCCATTCAGGGTGGCTTTGCACGCTTCAATGGCCTTCCTGTTGCCATTCTTGGTCAGGAAAAAGGCTCGGACACCAAGACCCGCGTCAAGCATAATTTCGGCTCGGCCCGTCCTGAAGGCTACCGCAAAGCTGTGCGCATCATGGAAATGGCTGACCGTTTCCAGTTGCCGCTGATTACCTTCGTTGACACCGCTGGTGCTTATCCGGGCGTGAGCGCGGAAGAACGCGGTCAGGCAGAAGCCATTGCGCGCTCAACAGCTGAATGCCTCAAGCTGCGCGTGCCTGTGATCTCAATCATCATCGGTGAAGGCGGTTCAGGTGGCGCCATTGCTATCGCTGTTGCAAACCGCGTCTATATGCTCGAACATTCCATCTATTCGGTAATTTCGCCGGAAGGAGCAGCTTCAATCCTCTGGCACGATTCAACCCGCGCCAAGGACGCAGCATCCAACATGCGCATCACCGCGCAGGATCTGTTCGACCTCAAGATTATCGACGGCATCATCCCCGAACCGCTGGGTGGCGCACATCGCGGCAAGGAATCTACAATTGCCGCTGCTGGCGACATTATCACCGCTTCCTTGCGCTCGATGAAGGATGTTGATGGCGAAACGCTTAAGCAGGAGCGGCGTCAGAAATTCCTTGAGATCGGTCGTAATATTTAGAGCGTGTTCCGATCTGATCTAATCAGATCGGCGCTCTAAACTTTTTGCTTTAAGCATAATCTTATCGATCCTCGTTTCACTC
>Ga0308165_1002871_pt1 | contig 19532 bp, 20 predicted proteins | sample PhyWR2_FD_201032 | JGI IMG/M metagenome (GOLD analysis project Ga0308165, IMG submission 201032) | Phyllosphere microbial communities from UC Gill Tract Community Farm, Albany, California, United States - DLSLW.R2 | ecosystem: Host-associated > Plants > Phyllosphere > Unclassified | place: USA...
GCATGAAAAGCGCCGCGTCGTCCACGCTGCGGGAGATCGGCCCAATCACGTCCAATACCCGCGAGTACCGGCGGATACCGACGTAGGGAATGGCGTCCAGCGTGGGCTTGAACCCCACCGCGCCGCAAAAGGCGGATGGCCGCAGGATCGACCCCGCCGTCTGCGTGCCGATGGACAGCGGCGTCATGAAGTCGGCGACCGCGGCGGCCGAGCCTGCGGACGATGCCGCGGGCGTGCGGCTCAAATCATGCGGATTACGTGCGGGCCCGGGCAGCATGATCGCGTGCCGCGACACCGTGTTCTTGCCCAGTACGTTGAATCCCAGGGCGCGCGCTTGCGCCACGACCGGCGCGTCGGCCTCGGGTTGGCGCCCCGGGAAGATCTCCGGATCGCCCAGTTCGGTGGGCATGTCGGCGGTATCGATGGTGTCCTTGATGCCCAGTGGCACCCCGTCCAGTAAGCGCCGCCGGCCGTGGCGGTCCCATTCGCGTGCCCGCGCCAATGCGCCCTCGGCATCCACCCGCACCCAGGCCTGGACGCCGGCGTTGCGCTCGTCGATCCGGTCCAGGCAGGCGTGCGCCCAGGCCTCGCAAGTCAAACTGCCCTGCGCAAGCGCCGCCAACCCCTCGGTGGCGGTCAAGGCGGCGATGGCGCCGGGCGCGGGGCGGCGCACGGCGGACGCCGGGCGGTCAATCGTGTCGGAAGTGGGCAAGGTGCGGCTCCTGGATGAAGATAAAAGGTTGCGGGCTACGGCGCGGCCGCCTCAGGCCGGCGGGCTGGCATCGGACGGATGGCCGCCCCGCCCGATGTACAAGTCGCTCATGTGCTGATTGGCCAGCAGGGCCTGCCCGGTGTCGGTCAGCACGATGCGGCCCGAATCCAGGATGTAGCCCCGGTCGCTGAATGCCAGCGCCTGGCGCGCGCGCTGCTCCACCATCAGCACGGCCACGCCGATCTTCGGCAAGCGGCGCACCTCGGCGAACACCTGTTCGGTTAGTGCCGGCGACAACGCGGCCGAGGGTTCGTCCAGCACCATCAGGCGCGGCGAAGACATCAGCGCCCTCGCGAACGCCAGTTGCTGTCGCTCGCCGCCGGACAGATTTTCGGCATGCGTCTTGCGGCGTCCGGCCAGGGCTGGAAACAGGTCGAACATGTCGCGGATGCGCTGATCGCGGCCCTGCACGTGTTCGACCACCTGCAGGTTTTCCAGCACGGTCAGGGCGCCGAACACGTTGCGAACCTGGGGCACATAAGAGATGCCGATGCGCACGCGTTCCTCGACGGGCAGCGCCAGCAAGTCCCGGCCGTCAAACGCCATCGCGCCCGCGATGCGCGGCAACAGCCCCATCACCGCCTTGACCAGCGTGGACTTGCCCGCGCCGTTGGTGCCGGCGATCGTGACGATCTCGTTGGCCGCCACGGTCATGTCGATTCCGCTGACGATGTCCACCTCGGCATAGCCGCCGGACAAGCCCTGCATGACGAGCAGACTCATATCACCCCTCCCATGTAGGCTTCGCGCACGCGCTCGTTGGCCAGCACGCTATCGGGCGCGCCCTCTGCGATGACGCGCCCCCGATCCATCACGTACATGCGGGGCACGATCCGCGCCAGTTCATCCAGGTTGTGTTCGATGATCGCCACCGTCAAGCCACGCTGATTCAATTCCACGATGCGCGCGGACAGCTCCTCGATCAGCACCGGGTTGACGCCCGCAAACGGCTCGTCCAGCAAGATGCAGCGTGGCTCCAGCATCAGCAGCCGGCCCAATTCCAAGAGCTTCTTCTGGCCGCCCGACAGCTTGCCGGCCGGCTCGTCCGCCACCCGCGACAGGTTCAGGAACGCCAGCAGCTCGTGCACGCGTTCGGCATGGCGCGCCTCTTCGCGGGCCACCTCGCGGCGCGCGAAGACCAGTGCCATCAGCTTTTCGCCGCGCTGGTCGGGGGCCGCCGCCATCATGTTGTCAAAGACCGTCAACTGACTGAATTCGCGCGGCACCTGGAACGTGCGCGCCAACCCGCGTCGCACGCGTTGATGCACGGCTACGCCGGTGATGTCCTCGTCCGCGAACCGCACGCACCCCGTGGTGGGCGGAATGTAGCCCGTGACCACCGAAAACAGCGTGCTCTTGCCCGCGCCATTGGTGCCGATCACCCCGACCAGTTCGCCTTTGCGCACTTCGAGCGTAACGTCGTCCAGCGCCTTGAAGCCGCCGAAGCTGGCGCTCAGCCCGGTGATGGAAAGCAGCGTCATGCCTTTCTCCTGCGTGTGGAGGTATTGCCGAACAGGCCCTGCGGCCGATACAGCACCACGCAGATGAGCGCGATGCCGATGATGCCGATCCGTACGCTGGCCATCTGGACTTCCGAGATGCCCCCCACGAAGTCCCGCACGAAGCGCGACCCCTCCAGGAATCCGACCAGCAGCACCGTTCCGGCCACGACGCCGCTCAGGCGCCCCACGCCGCCCAGGATGATGGCAATCCATATGTAGAACGTGATTAGCGGCACGAACTGCTCGGGGCTGATGAAGGTCAGGTAGTGCGCCTGGAACGCGCCGGCCAGCCCGGCCAGCCCCGCGCCCAGCATCAGCGACCGCGTCTTGAACTTGGCCGGGTCCTTGCCCAGGGCGCGGACGGCAACCTCGTTGTCGCGCACCGCTTCGATGACGCGTCCGAAGGGACTGCGGATCACCAGGTGGATCAGCAGCAACGCGCCCGCGTTCACGGCCAACAACAGCACCATGATCCACAGGTCCACGGTTTGCGGCGACGCCCAGCCGGCGAACAGGCGCGGGATGCCAGGCAGGCCGTGCATGCCGCGCGTCAGCCATTCCTCGGTCTGCAAGACCATGCGCACGGATTCCGAAAACCCCAAGGTCACGATGGCCAGGTAGTCGCTGCCCAGCCGCAACGCGATCATGCCCAGCGGATAGGCTGCCAGGGCCGCGAACGCGGCCGCCGCCGCCATGGAGACCGGCACCGGCACGCCCTTCAGCGACAGCAGCGCCGACGTATACGCGCCGATCGCGAAGAAGCCGACGTGGCCGAAATTGATCAAGCCGGTGAACCCGTAGTGCAGCGACAGGCCGAAGGCCAGCAGCATGTAGATCAGGATCCCGATGGCGATTGCAATCAGATAGGCTTCCATCATGTCACCTCGCCGCCATCGGCCGGCCAAAAATACCCTGGGGACGCAACAGCAGCACGCATAGCAGCACCGCGAATGCGAAGACGATCTTGTAGGCCGGCCCCACCACCAGACTGGCGACTTCCTGAGCAATGCTGAACACCATGATCCCGACGATGGCGCCCACTGGATTGCCGATCCCTCCCAGGATCACCGCCGCGAACATGGGCATCAGCAATTCCCAGCCCAGCTCGGGAATCACCACCGCTTTCACGCCCAGCAGCACCCCGCCCAGACCGCAATAGGCCCCGGCAATGCTCCACAGCGTGACCATCACGCGTCGCCCGCGGATGCCGCTGGCCGCCGCCAGCTCGGGGTTGTCGGCCACGGCCCGCATGCGGCGCCCGGTCGGCGTCATGTGCATCAGGGCGAAGACCAGCGCCAGCGCCGCCACGGCGATGCCCACGATAGCGACATCGGTGGGCAGGATCCGCACGCCGCCGAAGTTCCAGGCCCGGGTCAGGGGAAGGTCAAAGGTGTATTGGTCTTGCCCGGCAAAGAAGGTGATCGTGCTGCGCAAGGCGAACGCGACGCCGATCGAAGCGATCAGCCGGGACACGTTGGAACGGGACTCCAGCGGCCGGAACACCCAGGCATAGAAAAACAGGCTGACGACGGTGGTCGCCGCGACAGCGGCCAGGCCGCCCGCCAGCATGGACCCGCCAGCCAGCGCCTGGGTAAAAACGGCGGCATAAGCGCCCAGCGTCATGTAGTCGCCGCTGGCGGCGTTGGGAAAGCGGGCAATGCCGAACACCAGCGTAATCGCCAGTGCCGGCAATGCCAGCAGCATCCCGATCACAACGCCGTTGATTCCGGCGTTGATGACGGTGATTGCATCCATCTTATGTTCCCCTTGGAATGGCCGTCAGACCTTGCCGGCGATGACTTCGTTAAGCACCAGCTTGCCGTCGCGGATGTCGAACACGCCGAAATCGGGCACGGTCTCACCCTGCTTGCCGAAATCCAGCCGCGAAGAGGCGCCGTCGTAGTCCACCGGTTTGCCGGCGCGCAACAACGCCTGCCCCTGGGCAAAGCCGCTGACTTTCTCGCCGCCGCCCGCCCCCGTCACCGCGCGGATCTTGCCGTTGATGGCCGCCACATCCGCACGAGCGCCCGCTGCCTCGATGGCCAGCGCCAGCGTGATCACCATGTCGTAGGACTGCGACGCAAAAATATCCGGCTCGCGCTTCGTGCGCTTGCGGAATTCGGCGGCGAAACGCTTGTACGCCTGATGCTCGTGCGCCGCCACGTTCGAGATCGAAATGATGCCTTCCGTTGCCTCTTTGCCCAGCGCCTTGACCAGGTCTTCATTGGCGGTCCAGCCCGGCATGATGAATTTGCAGTCCTGACCGGTCTGGAACCACTCCTTGAGGATGATGGTGGCGTCGGGCCGGTACGCGCTAAGCGAAATCACATCGGGTTTGGACGCCAGCACCTTGTTCAGTTCGGTGCGGTACGTGGTCTGGTTGGGCTCGTAGACCGTGAACGCGCTGACGTCCCCGCCCTTCTCCCGCCACGCGTCGCGGAAGTAGTTGGCCTGCCCGACAAAGGTGGAATTGTTGAACGCCATCACCGCCGGCCGCTTGAAGCCGCGCTGGCGCGCCACTTCGGCGAAGGCGCGGCCAAACACGGCATTGGACGCCTGGAACATCCACGCCAGCCCCTGCTTGTTCTCGGTCAGCATCTCGGGCGCGCCGCAGGTGTTCATGGTGATGAGCCCCGCCGCGTTCGTGATCGGCATGGCGGCCAGCCCCACCGACGATGGCCAGATGCCCACCACCGCTTCGGCCTTATTGATCTCGATGAGCTTCTTCACCGCCAGTACGGCGGCATCGGGTTTGGTCTGGTCGTCTTCGGCGTACAGCTGAATCTGCCGGCCCGCCGCGCCGCCCGCGGCGTTCACTTCCGCAATGGCGATCTTGATGGCCTCCAGCATGGCGGGGCCATACGGTCCGCCGACACCAGTGATGGAGTTAAGCGCCCCCAACCGGAAAGGCGGGGCCGCCTGGGCCTGTGCCCAGGCCAGGCCGGGCACCGCGCCTGCCGCCGCCAGTGCGGCGCTGGCGGCGAGGAAATCGCGTCGGGAAAGATGAGTAGGCTGCGTCATGAAGGTTCCTTGCGGCGTGAACATCGTTGTTCAACTTCGAATAGCCGCCGGCGTAGGCCACGCCGGCGTCCCCTGTAGCTTGGATGCGACTTCGGTACTGCCTGCTGCGGGTGCCGGGACTACGCGATCACCCCCCGCGCGCGCATGCCCGCGATCCTGTCTTCGGACACGCCAAAGCGCTTCAGCACGTCGTCGGTGTGCTGGCCCATCAGCGGCGCCGCGGTGCGCAACGCGCCCGGCGTCCGCGAGAATTTGGTGGGGATGCCAAGGGTCTTCATCACCCCCAGCGTGGGGTGGTCCAGTTCCTGCACCATGCCGCGCGCCAGATAGTGCGGGTCTTGCATTGCCTGGCCGAAATCGTTGATGGGCCCGCAAGGCACCGAGGCCCGTTCGCAGCGCGCGATCCATTCCGCGGCATCGGCACGGGCGAACTCGGCCTCAAGAATGGGTTCCAGTTCGGCGATATTCGCCAGCCGGTCGGAGTTGGTGACGAAGCGCGGGTCGGCGATCAGTTCGGGGCGCCCCAGCACATCGGCGCACAGGCGTTCCCAGGTGCGCTGGTTGGCGGCGCCGATCATGATGAACCCCATGCGCGTGCCAAACGCCTGGTACGGCGCGGACACCCGGTGGCGGCTCCCCGTGCCTTCTGGCACGGTGCCGTCGGCAAAGTAGGCGGCGGCCTCCCATACGAACCATGGCAAGCCGCATTCGGCCAGCGCGATATCGATGTGCTGGCCTTCGCCCGTCTTCATCTGGTGGATGCAGGCGGCCAGGATGGCGTAAACCGCCGTCAGCCCCGCGCCCACGTCATAGATGGCGATGCCGGACTTCAACGGCCGTCCGCCCGGTTCGCCCGTCATGCTCATGATGCCGCTCATGCCTTGCGCCACCAGATCGAAGCCGCCCTTGCCCGCATACGGCCCGGACTGGCCATAGCCGGAAATCGAGCAATACACCAGGCGCGGATTGATCCGCGAAAGCGTCTCGTAGTCCACGCCCAAAGACCGGGTCACGCCCACGCGGTAGTTCTCGACCACCACGTCGGCCCAGCGCGCCAACTCATACAGCACCTCGCGCGCCTCGGGGTCTTTCAAATTCAGCGCGATGCCCTGCTTGTTGCGGTTGATCTGTGCGAAGCAGGTGGACTCCCCGTTCACATAGGGGCCCATCTCGCGGGAATCGTCGCCCGTGCCGGTCTTCTCGACCTTGATGACCTCGGCGCCCAGGTCGGCCAGCACCATCGTGCAATACGGGCCGGCCATGATCTGGGACAGATCCAGGATCTTGATGCCGGCCAGGGGGGATGCAGCGTGAGTCATGTCGGATCCGTCGGAGTCGGTGGCCGGTCAGCGGCCGGTGAATACAGGAACTTGCTTGCTGGCGAACGCCATGCGTCCACGCCGATAATCCTCGGTGCCAAAGCAGGCATAGGCTTCGCGGCGCTCGGCCTCGGTCAGCGGGCGGCCTGCGCGCAACTGGCCGGCGAACCGCTTGTGCCAGCGATTCACCAGCGGCGCGGCGGCGGCGATGCGGCCCGCCGCGGCATAGGCCTGCTCGACGACGTGTTCGTCATCCACGACGCGGGTCAGCAGGCCTTTGGACATGGCTTCGTCGGCGCCGAAGACGTGGCCTTCCAACAGAATCTCAAGCACGCGCGTAGCGCCGATGACCGCAATCAGGTCCGCCAGTTCCTGGTGGTCGACGGTCAGGCCGATGCGATTGACGGGGATGCCGAATCGGCTGCTTCGCCCGGCAATCCGGATGTCGCACAATGCGGCCAGCTCCAGCCCGCCCCCTACGCATACGCCTTCGATGCAGGCCAGCGTCGGATGGCGCAGGTGCTTCAGCCGGTCCGTCATCGATAGCGTGAAGGCGGCATAGTCCGCCGCCTGCGCCGCGCCGTCGCGGTCGTCGCCAAAACCCGCGATGTCGCTGCCGGCGCAAAAAGCGCCACCCGCGCCACGCAGCACCACGCAGCGCACGGCATCATCCGCGTCCAGTTCGCCCATGACGCGGCCGAAATCCCGGTACATGTCCAACGTAAAGGCGTTGCGCTTGGCCGGACGGTTCATCAGCACGGTGGCCACGCCGTCCGGTTCACGGCTCAGGTCGATGCTCATGCCGCCTCCTCCAGCCGCAGTTCGGTGCCTTGCAGCACCACGCGGCCATCCAGGGCCAGCGTGGCGTCCGTGACAATGGTGTCGTAATGCGCCGCCGCCTTGACCGTGCCGCCGATATAGGCGCTGGTGCCCAGCGCCAGCTGGATCGATCCGTAGACGGACTCGTCCGACAGCATGGTGCCGTCCAGCTCGCAGCGCGGATTCATGCCAACGCCCAGCTCGCCCAGGTTGTAGACCAGCGGGTCGTTGAAGCTGGCCAGCAGATCGCGGAACTGACGGGCCACTACCCCCCCTTCGATTGCCACGGCCATCCCTTTCTCGATATGGATGCGAACCGGTTCGTCGCGGATCAGCGATACGCCGGGAATGCTGGCGTTCACCACGATCACCCCCTCGGCCGTCCCTTCCACCGGCGCCAGGCTGGATTCCAGGCAATACCCGGCCGAAATGTCTGTCGTATTGGCAAAACCATGCAGCGCCCGGCCCCGGCGGCCGGCGATGCTCATCGTGACGTCCGTGCCCAGCGCCGTCGTCACCCGAGCCGTGTCCGCCCGCGTCAGGGCGTCGGCCAGGCCTTCGATCTGTGGTCGCAACGCATCAAAGTCGGCGTCCCAGCCTTCGGCCAGGAAGAAGTCGGCCTGATGCGATTCCGGCAGGACGATGACTCCCACGCCCGCACGGGTGGCCGCTTGGCGCGCATCCGTATGCGCGGCATTGGCGCGGGTCAGCGCGATCACCAGGTCCGCGGCCCGCATGGCCTGCGCGACCACGGGCGAGAACTGGCGGCCGTGGCGCGTCGAGCCGGCAATCTGCAGCAGATTCAACCCCGCGCCCGCCTCGTCCACGGCAATGGCCAAGGGTTCGACATTGTGGTCGGTGTGCAGGTCGTACAGCACCAGCACTTCCATGCCGGGCCGGGCGGCGCCCAGTTGGCTCACGACTTTGCGGGCGTTCTTCAGTTTCAACAAGGTATGCATGCAATGCCCCTTATGCCGCGTGCGGCGCGTGGAACCCCGGCGGGCCATTGGCCACGCCTGGCGCCACGGCGGCATGGCGCCGCTGCACGCAGGCCGGGCATTGCGGACCACGAAGTTGAGATGACTGCACGGCGTCTTTCATTGCCCTGGGCTCCTTGGATGCGTGGGTAAGCCGACGAAGTGAGCCCACTATATTCTTGTGCGTTTTATTGTGTCAACGTTGATTTACAATTTAGCATTCTTAATTGTGCACAATCTTGAGTTCAAAATAATGCTATGCTTGCCGCGACTCAATCCAGGTGCTTTCATGCCCACTAAACGCGCCAATCCCCCCTCTGACGCCGCCCCGACAGAACAGCGCAAGGCGGCCTCGACCCACGACGTCATTCGCGATCTGCGCGAACGCATCGCCTCGCAAGCGCTGTTGCCCGGCACCCGCGTGCCCGAAGAGGATCTGGCCCAGGCCTACGACATCCCGCGCGCCAAGGCGCGGGAGGTGCTGGCCACGCTGGAAGACCGTGCGCTGGTGGAACGAGTGCCCAACAAAGGCGCGGTCGTGGCGCTGGTGGACATGGAAACCACGTATCGCCTCTATCAGGTGCGAGAGGCGTTGGACGGGTTGGCCGTGCGGCTGGCAATCGCCAATGCGACGCCCGCTGATTGGGCGGCCATGCAGGCCCTGCTGGGCGAGCCCTTCGAACAAAGCCTGAAGAACGGCGACATCGAGGCCCACGTGGCCACGATTGAACAATTCCGCAATCACGTCAAAGAACTGGCGGGCAACCCCGTGCTTAGCGACATGATCGAACGCATCTACGACCGCACCCGCGTGTCGATGCGCCGCGTGGCGTTGCTGCCGGGCCGTTCAGAAATGGGAATCAAGCAATATCGCGCCCTGCTGGACGCGATGGTTCGCGGCGACGCCGACGAAGCCGAGCGCTGCGTGCGCGAATTGAATGCCAGCGCCCGCGAATATATCGAGCGCTACAAGAACTACGTCATCTAAGCAGCGACGACAGTCCCCGCGGCCGGGCCCAGCCAGCATTGGCTGACGGCCCGGGCCACGCCCGCGGGCCTCAGGGCGAGGCCGGCGTGTCGTAGTTGTTCAGCCGCACGCCGGACACGCCGCCCACGCTGGGCGATGGCGCGGGCGCGGCCGGCGCGGGCTGCGCCTGGGGCGCTGCCGTCGGGGTAACCGCTTCCGGCGCCGGAGCCGCCTGCGCGCCTTCGGGAGCCGGATTTGCCGCCCGGCGCGCACGCTTGGCGTCGTCGGCGCTGGCCACCATCGCAGTCAGTTCGGTCGCCAGAGAGGCGGACTTGCCGTTGCGCGCCCAGTCAGCCGCGCTCTGGCCTTTCAGGTCGCGCGTCGTCACATCGGCGCCCGATTTCAGCAGTAGATCCACCATCGCCTTGTTGCCGCCCAGCGCCGCCATCATCAGCGGCGTCTCACCGCCTGGCGCCGGGGCGTTCACGATGGCCTTCCTGGACAGCAGCAAACGCGCCATCTCCATCTGCCCCTTGGAGGCCGCGTAGTGCAACGGCGTCCATCCCAACCGATTGACCTGGGCCCCGCGTGCAATCAGCTGTTTCGCCCGCTCGGTCTGCCCGGCGATCGCCAGGTACATCAGCGGCGTTTCGCCCGCCGGATTCTCGGCATTCACGTCGGTGCGCTTGTCGGCCGCGATCACGTCGAACACCTTCCAGGCGCCGTCCACCACCGCGCGCATCAATGCGGGCTGGCCGTTCTGGTAGCGAACGTTGGGATCGGACCCCTGGGCCAGCAGTTCTTTGATGTCGTTGGGATAGTCGTTGGCGACGTACACCCACCAGTCGCCGGCGTTGGCGGCGTGCGCCGCAGGGGTCGCCAATCCGACGGCCAGCGCCAGCAGCGCTCCCCGGCAATGCGACAACAGGACGTGACGAGCGGTCGAAGCGTGGGCGGTCATGGCTATCCTAGCGTTCACATTAAATAATCGGGTTTGAATTATTTCTTTATCTTATTGAAAAGACGGAAGAAATTTTCGGTTGAGGCCTGTGCCACCTCGGCCACCGTGATGCCTCTGAGGTCGGCGATCTTCTCAGCCACGTGGATCACCTTGGAGGGATCGTTGAGCTTGCCCCGATACGGCACGGGCGCCAGGTACGGCGAGTCCGTCTCGATCAGCAGGCGGTCCAGCGGCACCTTGGCCGCCACTTCGTGCACCACCTGGGCGTTCTTGAACGTGACGATGCCCGACAGCGAAATGTAGAAGTTCTGATCCAGCGCGGCTTGCGCCACTTCCCAATTCTCGGTGAAGCAGTGCATGACCCCGCCCACCTCCGACGCGCGCTCTTCTTGCAGCATGCGCACCGTGTCCTCGGCGGACGAACGCGTATGGACGATCAGCGGCAAGCCCGTATCGCGGGCGGCGCGGATGTGGCGACGGAAGCGTTCGCGCTGCCAGTCCAGCGGCTCCGACAACCGGTAGTAATCCAGCCCGGTCTCGCCGATGGCCACGACCTTCGGATGTTCGGACAACCGGGCCAGCTCTTCCGGGGTGGGGTCCGGCGTGTCTTCGTAATCGGGATGCACGCCCACCGAGGCCCACAGGTTGGGCTGCGGCTCGACCAGCGCCATCAGGCCAGGCCATTCGGGCATGTTGACGCTGACGACCAGCGCGTGGGTCACCTGGTTGGCGGCCATCCGGTCAAGGATGGCCGGCAGATCAGCGGCCAGTTCCGGAAAATTCAAATGACAGTGGGAATCGATGTACATATTTTGACTACGAGAAAAGAGCCGCGGCGCCTCGTTCCGTTTCCGGGAGAAACGCCATGGGATCAGGGACTTACGCTTGGCAGGATAGCACCACGCGTTGCAGGGTGGCGTGCGCGAAAAGCTTGGCGTTCAGCGGATGGGTGGCCAGGGCGCGCTGCCGCGTCAGCCAGCGCGCGGCTTCGGCCACGCGGGCCTTGTCCATGCGCGCGGCAACCTGGGCAACGCCCGCCGCCAGCGCCGGAAAGTAGCGCACCGGCGCCGCCGCGCTGGCCAGCATCAGATCGGTATAAATGCGTTGCAACGCATCGATCCATTCACTGGCCGGCACCTTTTCCAGCAATTCGGCCAACGTGCCGACATCAGGCGACTGGCCCTGCGCAAGCGGGCCGATCAGCTGTGACAACCACGGCGGACATGGTGCGTCGCCCGCCTGCGCCAGGCGCAGCGCGGCCAATGGCGCGCCGCCGGCTGCCGCCAGCCATTCCTTCGCGGGTTCAACGTTCTGCCCGCGCAGCCATTGCAGCGCGGTATCCGGATCCGGCGCCGGCAGCGGCAAACGCCGGCAGCGCGACACCAGCGTCGGCAACAGGCGGTCCGGGGCGTCGGCCACCAGCAGGAAGACCGTATGCGGAGGCGGCTCTTCCAAGACCTTGAGCAACGCGTTGGACGACACCACGTTCAGCGCGTGCGCCGGATACAACAGCGCCACGCGCCACCCGCCCCGGTGCGTCGCGGTGTTGAACCACGACTCCAGTGAACGGATCTGGTCGATGCGGATTTCCTTGGACGGCGCGCGCTTGGCGGGTCCGGTGGCGGGTTCGGCGTCTTCAGCCGGTTCAGCGGCGTCAGCCCCCTCTTCCACGGCCACGGCTTCGGGACGGATACGGCGCAAATCGGGGTGGTTGCCGCTGGCAAACCAGGCACAGGCCGCGCAGTGACCACAAGCCAGGCCGTTCTCGGGCGTCTCGCACAGCAGGCTTGCGGCCGCGGCGATCGCGAAGTCCAGTTTGCCGATGCCGGCCAGGCCGTGCACCAGCCAGGCATGGGCGAAACGGTCGCGATTGCCCAGCCAGGATCGCGCCGTGTCCATCTGCCAAGGCAGGAATTGGGGTGCGCTCATGCGTCGGCAGCCAGCAGTGCGCGCAGCCCGGCTTCCAGTTCCGTGCGGATCTGTTCGATGGACTGCGTGGAATCCACGATATGGATGCGGCCGGGGTCGGCCTTCGCGCGGGCATGATAGGCCTCGCGGGTGCGCTCGAAGAACGCCGCGCCCTCGCGTTCGAAACGATCCGGTTCGCGCGCATCGGCCAACCGGGCACGCGCCACATCCAGCGGCACATCGAAGAGCCAGGTGCGGTCGGGCTGGCCCGCCTGCATCCAGGTTTCCAGCACGGCAATGCGCGCAGCGCCCAAGCCGCGCCCGCCGCCCTGGTAGGCGTAGGTGGCGTCGGTATAGCGGTCGCACACGACCCATGCGCCGCGCGCCAGCGCCGGTTCGATCACCTGGCGCGCATGCTCGCAGCGGGCCGCGAACATCAGCAGGGTTTCGGTATCCAGCCCCATGGTGTCGGTCAACACCAGGGCGCGCAGCTTCTCGCCCAGCGGCGTGCCGCCGGGTTCGCGCGTGGACACCACGTCCACGCCCTGGCCGCGCAAAAAGTCCGCGATCCAGACGGTGTGGGTGCTCTTGCCCGCGCCGTCCACGCCCTCAAGCGTAATGAAGCGTCCGCGTGAGGTCATTGATCTTGTCCTTGTTCTGTTTCGGAGTGGGTGTCGGGGTTGGCGTCAGCCGCCGGGCCAGCATCGGCGGGCGCCGCGGCGGGTGCGCCCGCAGGCGCTGGCGCGGCAGCAGGCGCCGGCACCGCCGCCGGACGCACGGTCTGGCCCTGGCCCAGGATGTACCGGGAAACATTGCGATTATGTCCCGACAGGTTCTCCGCGAATTCGCTGGTGCCGTTACCCCGCGACACGAAGAACAGGTACTTGTGCTGCTCGGGCTGCACCGCGGCCAGCAGCGCCGCCCGGCCCGCCGCCGCGATCGGCGTGGGAGGCAGGCCCGGCCGGGTATAGGTGTTCCACGGGGTATCGGTTTGCAGGTCGCGCTTGCGGATCCGCCCCTGGTAGTTCTCGCCCATTCCGTAGATGACGGTGGGATCGGTCTGCAGCAACATGCCGATCTTCAAGCGGTTGGTGAACACGCCGGACACGCGACGGCGATCGGGGCCGTGGCCCGTTTCCTTTTCGATGATCGACGCCAGCACCAGCGCCTCGTAAGGGGTAGCCACCGGCAGGTCGGACTGGCGCTTGGCCCAGGTGTCCTGCAGGATGCGCTGCCCTTCCTGATAGGCGCGGCGCAGCAGATCGTAATCGGTGCTGCCGGGCGTGAAGACATAGGTGTCGGGGAAGAACAGCCCCTCGGGGTGCTTGATGTCCGAGCCCAGCCGTTCCATCAGCGCTTCATCGCTGACGTCGCCCAAGGTCTGCTTGATATCCGGATTCTCGCGCAGCGCCTGGCGGATCTGGCGGAATGTCCAGCCTTCCAGGAACGTGATCTGGCGCTGGGTCATGTCGCCGCGCGCCAGCCGCTCCAGCAGCAACAAGGGCGTATCGCCGTTGATGGCCTGGTACCCCCCGGCCTTCATCAGCTTGTCCTGTTCCGTCAGGCGCGCCATCCAGACAAAGCCGGGTTCCCACATGGGTACGCCGACCGCATTGAGCGCGCGCGCGACCGTGCGCGGGCTGCTGCCCGGGTCCACTACAAAATCGATCCTGTCGGCCGGTAACTGCATGGGCCGGTGCATCCAGCTCCATGCGGCGCCCACGGCCGCCGCGGCGGCAATCACGATGAGCAGGAATGACCACAAGACGTAAAAACGGAGTCGCTTCTTCATAAGTCCCAGAAGTTTAATGGATCGGGCGGAACTGTCGCGGCAAAAGTGGGGCCGGGGTGCCCCGCGCAGCCCTGCGGCCATCGGGGGCTTGCCCCTGCCGCTAGGGGAAGACGGCTATCATCTGCACTTTGATGTTGCGATAACACCGCCGCCATGCACGCTTTCTACACTTCGACCCCTGTCCGCGCGGAAGGTTGCGCGCAATGCGCGCCGCTGGATGATTTTGTCGTCTTCAGCGCTTCCGGCGCCGATGCCCTGCCCTTCCTGCACGGCCAGCTGACCCAGGACGTCACCGGTCTGCCCGCCGACGCCGCCCGCCTGGCGGGCTATTGCACCGCCAAGGGCCGCCTGCTGGCCACCCTGGTGATGTGGCGCGCCGCCCCCGGCGCGGAAGACGGCCCGCAACTGTATGGCCTGGTGCGCCGCGACCTGTCGCAGGCCCTGCTCAAGCGCTTGTCGATGTTCGTGCTGCGGGCCAAGGTCAAGCTGGCCGCCGCCTCCCTGAACGTCGCAGGCGTCCAGGCATCGCCCGCAGAGGCTGCCGCGCTGGAAGCCGTGACCGGCGCCCTGCCCCGCGCCGCCTGGCAGCGCGCCGACCTGCCGTCCGGCACCTGGATCGCGGCGCCATCGGCCGACGGCCGCCTGCGCTGGTGGTGGATCGCCGCTGACGAACAACTGGACCAGGCCGCTCCGCTGGCTGCCGCACTCGGCCTGGCGCCCGCGTCACAATGGCAAGTGGCCGACCTGGCCGCCGGCATCCCCTGGATCGCCACGGCCACGCAAGACGTCTTCATCCCGCAGACCGTCAACCTTGAACTCATTGAAGGCGTGAGCTTCACCAAGGGCTGTTATCCCGGCCAGGAAGTCGTGGCGCGCAGCCACTATCGCGGCACGGTCAAACGCCGCATGGCTTACGGCACCGTCGCCGACGCCAGCCTGCAAGCCGCGGCGCTGGCTGGCGTGGACGTGTTCGACGCCACCCAGCCTGGCGAACCGATTGGCCGCGTCGTGGATGCCGCCAGTGACGCCGGCGTGGCGTCCGTCCTGTTCGAAACCACGCTGGCCGCCTTGCCCGAAGGCGATCTGCGCCTGGGCGCGGCGGACGGCCCCCGCATCGCCACGGCGCCCCTGCCGTACTCGATCACGCCTTAAGACGTTTCTCCGTTCGGCGCCGGCCCTACACGGCCACGCCGAACAGCGCGCCCACCGCGGCCGTCGCCGCCATCGCCAACGCGCCCAGTACCGTCACGCGCAACGCGGCCGGGCCTTTGGGCGCGCCCCCGGCGCCAGCCGCCAAGGCGCCAAGCGCGGCCAGGCAGGCCACCGACGTGCCAATCACCCAAGGGATCAAGTGGGGCAAAGGCGCGGTCGCCGCCACCACCAGCGGCAACGCGGCGCCCCCCGCGAACGACGCCGCCGAAGCCATCGCGGCTTGCACGGGCTGCGCCCGGTTGTGGATCGAAATGCCCAGCTCGTCACGCGCGTGCGCGTCCAGCGCGTCATGACGGGTCAACTGGCGCGCCACCTGTCCCGCCAGGTCGCGCGTCAGGCCACGTCCCACATAGATGTCCACCAATTCAGCCAGCTCTTCTTCCGAGTTGCCTTTCAGCGAACGCTGCTCGAGGCGCAGGTCCGCGGCCTCGGTATCGGCCTGCGACCGCACCGACACGTATTCGCCTGCCGCCATCGACAGCGCCCCCGCCACCAGGCCGGCCAGGCCCGACGTCAGGATGGCGCCATGCGTGGCCTGCGCCGCCGCCACACCCGTGATCAGGCTGGCGGTGGAGACAATGCCATCGTTGGCGCCCAGCACAGCGGCGCGCAACCAGTTGCTGCGGAAAATCCGATGATGTTCTTTTGAAGGCATTGCGCGGTACCCAAACGGCGCGTGACAAGTGCGGCATGCGCCCGGCCGCCAGGGCCGGACGCGCACCGCGCCGCATTCATCGCGGCGTCACGCGTACCGCGGTAAGCAAGCCTATCACGCACATCGTGGCCTGCTCGCCTTCGTACGCATGTACTTCGACCTGGCAGATGGACAAGCGCTTGCCCGGCTTCACCACCCGGCCGCTGGCGACAAAGCGGTCGCCCTTGGCCGGCGCCAGGAAGTTCATCTTGAACTCCGAGGTCAGGACGTCCTCGCCGGGCCCGAATAGCGTGTATGCGGCATAGCCGCCCGCGCTATCGGCGATCGTCGTCGAAATGCCCGCATGCAGGAAACCGTTCTGCTGGCACAGGTCGGCGCGGTAGGGCAGCACGATGTCCACCCTGCCCGGCTCCACCACGTCCAGCCCGGCGCCCAGCAGCCGCATGATGCTTTGCTGGTCGAAACTGGCCTTGACCCGTGCGGCCGGGTCGGACGGCGCGTGATGCCCGGCCATGTCAGTCCTGCTCGCGCTTGACCAGGTTGACGATGCTGGAGAAATCCAGCTTGCCCGATCCGCCCGAGCTATGCAGCGAATACAGGTTGCGCGCCAGTTCGCCCAACGGGATGGAGGCGCGCGCCGACAGCGCCGCCTCGGCCGCCAGGCCCAGGTCCTTCAGCATCAGGTCCACGCCGAAGCCGCCCGCATAGCCCTTCGAGGCCGGCGCATGGTCCATGACGCCCGGCCACGGGTTGTAGAGTTCGGTGGCCCAGTTGCGGCCCGAACTCTTGGCGATGATGTCGGACAGGACCTTCGGGTCCAGGCCGTTGGCCACGCCCAGCGCCAGCGCCTCGGACGTGCCCGCCATCAGGATGCCCAGCAGCATGTTGTTGCAGATCTTGGCCACCTGGCCGGCGCCTGCGGGGCCTGCGTGGAAGATGTTCTTGCCCATCTTCTCCAGCACAGGGCGCGCGCGCTCCAGTGCGGCGCCCTGCCCGCCGACAATGAACGTCAGCGTGCCAGCGGCCGCGCCGCCGGTGCCGCCGGACACCGGCGCGTCGATCATGGCGATGCCGCGCACGTCGGCCGCCTGCGCCACCTTGCGCGCCGAATCCGGCGCGATGGTGCTGCATTCGATGACCAGCGCGCTGGTCGGGATCTTGCCCAGCAGGTCCTCGCCCAGATACAGGCCTTCCACGTGCTTGCTGGCCGGCAGCATCGAGATCACCACGTCGGCGCCCTTGACGGCTTCGGAGGCGGATGCTGCCGCCTTGGCGCCAGCGTCGGTCAGCAGCTTGACGGCGGCCGGCACCAGGTCGAACACCGTCAGGCTGTGGCCCGCCTTGACCAGATTCAATGCCATGGGCGCGCCCATGTTGCCCAAACCGATAAACGCGATACTGCTCATGATGTCTTGTCTCCTGTTGCTATTGCTGTAGGTATGGATTCATCGTGACCTGCATGACGGAAATCTTGGGTGGCCGGTCCGCAGTGCGTACCGGCCGGCGCGTCAACGCCCTTCCTGGCCCAGATCGGCCAGGGGATGCGGCTCGCCTTCGGGCCACGGTTCTTCAAAGAACTTCTGCACCCAGGCATCGGTCGCCATGTCCATCACAGCCGGATTCCAGCGCGGGTTCTTGTCTTTGTCGACCAGCAAGGCACGGATGCCTTCGGCGAAATCGCCGTGCGCCGTGCAGGCCAGCGCGGCGATGTATTCGGTGCGGAACACGTCGTCCAGCGACCGCAGGCGCGTGCGCTGCTGCAAGGCGAACGCCAGGCGCACCGAACCCGGCGAGCCCGCCAGCATCGTCGTCGCCGCGCGCGCCAGCCAGGGATCGGCATGGTCTTTCAAGAGCGCCACCTCTTCGTAGATCTCGTCCAGCCGATTGCCGTTGCACAGGTTGTTGATCTGGAACGAGTGCTGGCGCAGAGGGCCCGGGTCCAGCGGCGTCTGCGGCTCCAGCGCGGTCAACGCGCGGCGCAGCAGTCCATCGTTCAACGAACGCGGCGCCAGCGACGTTTCCGTCGCGCCCGCGCCCTGGCCGGCCCAGGGTTGCTCTTCCAGCGACGCCAGCAGCTTCGGCCAATCCGCGTGGTTCAAGCGGAAATCCGCCAGACCCGCGAAGAAGGCGTCAGCGGTGTTCACGTGCGCGCCCGTCAAGGCCAGGAACAGGCCGATGCGGCCCGGCATGCGGTTCAGCAGCCAACTTCCGCCCACGTCCGGGAACAGGCCGATGGATACTTCCGGCATCGCCAGCCGCGAGGTCTCGCTGACCACGCGATGGCTGGCGCCCATCATCAGGCCGATACCGCCCCCCATGACGATGCCGTGGCCCCAGCACAGCACGGGCTTCGGATAGGTATGGATGCGGTAGTCCAGCCGGTACTCGTGCTCGAAGAAGCGGCGCGCATACGCGTTGCTCCAGCCGCTCTTGCCCTGATTCTCGCCCATGCTGCGGTACAGGCCGTGCAGGTCGCCGCCCGCGCAGAATGCCTTCTCGCCGGCGCCTTGCAGCACCACCAGGGCCACGCCCGGATCGCGCGCCCATTCGTCCAGGCGCACCGCCAGCAAGTCCACCATTTCCAGCGACAGGCCGTTCAGGGTCTGCGGCGCATTCAGCGTCGCGATCCCGAACCGCATGCCGTTCGCCGCACTTCTTTCTTCGAACAATACCGGTGCATTCATCTTATGTCGGCTCCTTTTTCCAACAATTGGCGGGCAATGATCACGCGCATGATCTCGTTGGTGCCCTCCAGGATCTGATGAACGCGAGTATCGCGCACCAGACGCTCCAAGGGATAGTCCCGCAAGTATCCGTAGCCGCCATGAATCTGTTGCGCGTCCAGGCAAATCTGGAAGCCCATATCCGTCGCGAAGCGCTTGGCCATGGCGCAGTAGGTCGCCGCATCCTGCGCGCCCGCATCCAGCTTGCAGGCAGCCAGACGCACCATCTGGCGCGCCGCGACCAGATGCGTGGCCATGTCGGCCAGTTTGAACTGCAAGGCCTGGAATTCCGCCAGCCGGCGGTTGAACTGGCGGCGCTCGTCCATATAGCGGCGGGCGGCGTCCAGGGCCCCCTGCGCCGCGCCGACCGAGCAGGTGCCGATGTTGATGCGGCCGCCGTCCAGGCCCTTCATGGCGATCTTGAACCCCTCGCCTTCCTGGCCCAGCAGGTTGCCGGCCGGCACGCGCACGTTCTCGAATGTGATGGGGCGCGTGGACTGGCTGTTCCAGCCCATCTTCTCTTCCTTGCGGCCGTAACTGATGCCCGGGGTATCGGCCGGCACCGCGAACGCGCTGATGCCGCCCGCCCCTTCGCCTCCGGTGCGCGCCATCACCACCAGCAGATCGGTGTCGCCGCCGCCCGAAATGAAGGCCTTGGCCCCGTTCAGGACATAGTCATCGCCGTCGCGCTGCGCCCGGGTGGACAGGGATGCGGCGTCGGAACCGGCGCCCGGCTCGGTCAGGCAGTACGAAGCCAGCTTCTGGCCACTGGCCAATGCTGGGCCCCAGGCCTCGCGCAACGCGGGCTGTCCCCACTTTCCGACCATCCAGGTCGCCATGTTGTGGATCGTCAGGAATGCGGTCGTCGACGGGTCCACCGCCGCCATTTCCTCGAACACCAGCG
>Ga0308165_1002872_pt1 | contig 19531 bp, 20 predicted proteins | sample PhyWR2_FD_201032 | JGI IMG/M metagenome (GOLD analysis project Ga0308165, IMG submission 201032) | Phyllosphere microbial communities from UC Gill Tract Community Farm, Albany, California, United States - DLSLW.R2 | ecosystem: Host-associated > Plants > Phyllosphere > Unclassified | place: USA...
TGTTTCAGAGCCTGTTTAATAAGATCCTGAAATAATTCCGGTAATTTTCGGTTCAGGTTGATGCATGCTTTAAATATATTAGCACAAAAATATAGCCGCAGCTAGTTTTTTGAGTTTCAAATTTTATAAAACTTAACACTTCAATATCTATAGGGTTAAGAGGGCGTATTTCATCTGCTATGGCACCTGAAAATGGCTTAAACCCTAATTATGCTTAGTTGAGGTTTAAAATGTATGAGACTTAAAAAAATTAGTTGCGGTTTTTTTTTACTTAAAAAACAAAATGGAAATAGTTGAAATATTAGGATACGTATTTGCCGTAATAGCGGGTATAGCTATCGGAGTAGTGGTAGGAAGATTCCTCCTGCGTAACTTGCTTAAACAGCAGGAAGTTGCCGCACAGAACAAAGTGAAAAAGATTTTAAAAGATGCAGAAAACAATGCTGAAATTTTAAAAAAGAATAAACTTTTAGAGGCAAAAGAAAAGTTTTTGCAAATGAAAGCTGAGCATGAGCAAGAAGTAAATGCAAAGAACAACAACATTAACCAACGCGAAAATACCATGAAGCAGAAAGAGCAATCGGTAAATCAGCGTATGGAGAATTTTAATAAAAAAGAGCAGGACCTCGATAAACAAAAAAGTAACCTCGAAAAACAGACTGAAATTGCGGTTAAAAAGCAAGAAGAAGTTGAGGTACTTAAAAATCAACATTTAACGCAATTAGAAACCATTGCAGGTTTATCAGCTGATGAAGCTAAAAACCAATTGGTAGAAAACCTAAAGGAAGTGGCCCGTACCCAGGCCATGATCCAGATTAAGGATATTGTTGATGAAGCAAAACTTACCGCTAGTAAAGAAGCAAAAAAAGTGGTTATCCAAACCATTCAGCGTACTGCTACAGAAGCGGCTATCGAAAACTCAGTTTCTATTTTCCACATTGAAAGTGATGAGATTAAAGGTCGTGTAATTGGTAGAGAGGGTAGAAATATCCGTGCTTTAGAAGCTGCTACAGGTATCGAGATTATTGTTGATGATACACCTGAGGCAATTATCTTATCAGGTTTTGATCCGGTAAGAAGAGAAATTGCCCGTTTGGCTTTACACCGTTTAGTAACCGATGGCCGTATTCATCCTGCCCGTATCGAAGAAATTGTTGCAAAAACCAAGAAACAGATCGAAGATGAGATCGTTGAAATTGGTGAGCGTACTGTTATCGATTTAGGCATTCATGGTTTACACCCTGAGCTGATCCGTATGGTTGGCCGTATGCGTTATCGTTCATCTTACGGACAAAATCTACTACATCACTCACGTGAAGTAGCCAATTTCTGTGCTACAATGGCTGCAGAATTAGGATTAAATGCGAAAATGGCTAAACGTGCAGGTTTATTGCACGATATAGGTAAAGTGCCTGATGATAATCCTGAATTGCCTCACGCAATTTTAGGGATGCAATTGGCCGAAAAATATAAAGAACACCCAGAGATTTGTAATGCAATTGGAGCCCACCACGATGAAATCGAAATGACTTCAATGATTTCTCCAATTATCCAGGCTTGTGACGCGATTTCTGGTGCCCGTCCGGGTGCACGCCGTGAGGTGGTAGAAAGTTATATCAAACGTTTAAAAGATTTAGAAGAATTGGCTTTATCTTATCCAGGTGTGGAGAAAACCTTTGCTATCCAGGCAGGTAGAGAATTGCGTGTTATTGTAGAGAGCGAACGCATTACCGATGCACAAGCCGAACTTTTGGCTGCTGATATTTCTACACGTATCCAAACCGAAATGACTTACCCGGGTCAGATTAAGGTTACGGTAATCAGAGAAACACGTTCAGTAGCATTTGCGAAATAAAGAAGGAAATTCGTCCGCCGAATCGTCATCCTGAACTTGTTTCAGGATCTTAGTAATAGAAAGATGCTCAGGACGAAGCCTCGGTTTGTCTCCTCACAAAACGATAGGAGAAAGGGTTTGTGAAGACACAAACGTTGGCGAATGAATTAAACCAAATATAAAGCGATGGATATTCCATCGCTTTTTTTTATTTTTACATAATGAGCAAGCAAACGATAACAATAGAACCAAAACGGCCAGTAGATGTACTTTTTGATAAATACGCCGAAAGTCATCAGAATACAACCAACAAACTGGTGCATTGGATTTGTGTTCCATTAATTGTATTCAGTTTATTGGGTTTGATCTGGCAGATCCCTTTTCCTCATATTGGATTTTTGGGTAGTTATAACGGTTTCTTTAACTGGGCCTCTTTTCTCCTGGCCTTTAGCTTATATTATTATTTTACTTTATCGCCGGTATTGTTTTTCCTGATGATTTGGGTTGTTGGTTTAATGAGTTACATTATTGTAAAAATTGAACAGGCTGTTGGTTTAGGTAGTGGTACTGCTTACGCCATTTATGCAGCGATATTTGTTGCGGCCTGGGTCGGTCAGTTTATCGGGCACAAAATAGAAGGGAAAAAACCGTCCTTTTTAGATGATGTTAAATTCCTGTTAATAGGCCCGATCTGGTTATTGCACTTCATCTGCAAGAAAGTAGGTATTAGGTACTGAAGCTGAGTTGGGTAACATTAAATTAACCTTTAGCTAAAGAAATCTTAATTAACATCTAACATGTAGCTAACATTGTGGTAATAGCTTTGCCTAAAATTAAATAAGGCAAATTGGAATTAATCACAATCTTAAAAAAATCAGCGCTAACGGTGTTGGTTTTATTGCTGGGCATAACAGCTTATGCGCAAACCGGTAAAATTTCAGGTACTATATCAGATAAAAAAACTGGCGAAACCTTAATTGGTGTAACCGTTAAAATTAAAGGTACTACTAAAGGTGTTTCTACAGATGTTGATGGTAAATATAACCTTCAAGGTATGGCTACCGGAAAATATCTGCTCGAATTTTCTTACGTAGGTTATCAGACTAAAGAGGTTTCTGATGTAGAAGTTAAAGCGCCAGGTTTAACCTCTTTAAATGTGATCTTAAACGAAGCGGGCGGTCAAAATCTGGGCGAGGTTGTAGTTAAAGCTAGCTTCAGACAAGAATCAGTAAACTCGCTTTATGCTAAGCAAAAAAATAGCGCTGTAATTTCTGATGGGGTTTCGAGTGATCAGATAAAAAAATCTCCTGATAGAAATACTTCTGACGTTTTAAAAAGAGTTAGTGGCGCAACTATTCAAGACAATAAGTTTGTTGTAATTAGGGGATTAGGCGATAGGTATAATACAGCTACATTAGATGGTTCTACACTACCAAGTACTGAGCCAAATCGTAAAGCTTTTTCATTTGATATCGTTCCTTCTAATTTAGTAGATAATTTAATCGTTAGTAAAACAGCTACACCAGATCTGCCAGCTGATTTTACTGGAGGTGCCGTTCAAATTTCTACAAAAGATATTCCGGATAATAACTTTATCAGCTTTGGAATTGGAGCAGGGTACAACACTGTTTCTACTTTTAAAGATTTTAAAAGTGGGGTTAGAACTGCATCAGATTATTTTGGTTTCGATAATGGTAATAAAGCACTTGCAAGTAACTTTCCATCTCGTTCAAGATTGGCAAATGGCTTAACAGCTGAGCAAGACTTATCCGCAATGAAATCATTTTCAAGAAATTGGAATGTTTATAATAATACCGCACTTCCTACTCAAAATTATCAGTTCACTATCGGTAGGGTTAAAGAATTCAAAAATAATAGTAAGTTCGGTGCATTATTATCAGCTACTTATAGAAATTCACAAACAATAAACAATGATGTTATACGTGATTACATTAACGTTAACTATCATGATAATATTTATAAGTTCTCGACCAATTTAGGAGGTATTGCAAACTTTGCCTATACGTATGGTAAAAGCAAAATTACTTTTAAGAATATCTATAATAGGTCTTTTGATGATTCTTACCTGGAAAGAAATGGTTTTAACAGAGATAGGGGCAGAGATGTAAAGTTCTATGCTTTTGATCTGTTGCAAAAATCATTATTCAAATCAACAGTTGAGGGAACGCATCCTCTAGGTGAAAATAACTCAAAAATCAACTGGTCTTTAAGTTACGCTAATATTTTGAATGATCAGCCTGATCAAAAGAAAGCATTATACCAGCGAGCACCTTCAACCAACGGTACAGATAATCCTTATGTAGCTCAAACTGAGAATTTAAGTAAAGAAAATTCAAGATTATTTTCAAAATTAAATGAAGATAACTTTAGTGGTGGTGCAAATTATACATTGCCAGTAAAAATGTTTAGCCAGCTGTCAACTTTTAAGGCAGGGATTAATTCAATTTATCGCAAGAGGTCATTTGATGCAAGATTTGTGGGTTTAATATCAAATACAAGTTCACCATTAGCTGCTGAAGTGGCCACAAGACCGTTGAGCACATTATATGGATTAGATGCTATCAATAATGGTGTATATAGGTTAGGAGAAATCGCAGATAATGCAGATAGTTATAATGCACATTCATTGACTAATGCTGGTTATTTGATGCTAGATAATAAGTTTGGTGAGAAATCGAGATTGGTATGGGGAGTGAGAGTTGAACAGTTCAATGTTGTATTGGATTCTAAAGTTCCATCGCCATTAACATCGGTTAATGATAATTATGTTGATGTTTTACCTTCTGCAAATTATACATACAGCTTAACACCAAAAATAAATTTAAGAGCTTCTTACTACAGAACTTTAGCTCGTCCAGAATTTAGAGAGTTAGCAACAAGTGCACCATTTGATTACGAATTGCTTGCACTGCAACAAGGTAATCCAAATTTAAAAGAGGCTAAAATTGATAATGCGGATATTCGTTTTGAGTTTTATCCACAAGCTGGTCAGATTATCTCCATCTCAGGTTTTTATAAAAAGTTTCACAATGCGATCGAGTCATTTAATAGTGATGCGACTTCTACCAGAACAATTACCTTTATCAATTCAGATAAAGCCGATGTATACGGAATCGAATTTGAATTCCGTAAGAGTTTAGATTTTATCTCCAATACAGATTTCTTAAAGAAAACTACTTTCTACACCAACCTTTCTGTAATTAAATCAAAAGTGCAAACCAATAATACTGGTATTAATTTGTTAGAAACTGAAAGACCATTAGTTGGACAGGCACCATATATCGTAAATGCAGGTTTACAACATAGTTTCTTAGACGATAAGTTGAGTTTTAATGCTTTATATAACAGAATCGGACGTAAATTAAATGTAGCAGGTGGCGCTTTATTTAAAGGTATATATGAAGCACCAAGAAACGTTGTTGATTTGCAGCTTGCATTAAAAGTGATTAAAAATAAAGGCGAAATTAAATTTAATGCAGGTGATATTTTAAATAATCGCGTTACGCAATATTATGACAATGATTTTGATAAGAAATACGACCCATCAAAAGGTGATGAAACTGTAAGTAGTTATAAACCAGGTGGTAATTATTCACTGTCATTCTCTTACACTTTTTAATGTCATTTAACCGGAATTAACAATAGCTTAAAACTTGGTTAATACCTCAGTTACATTAAGATAATATTTTTGAAAAAGTAAAAACAAAAAATAAAATGAAAAAACAATTATTACTTTGCGCAATGAGCGTATTGGTTTTCTTAGCAAGCTGTTCAAAGAACACTGTTGATGAAGAGATTAACCCGCCAGCAGCAGCTAATACTGTTGAGGTTTCAGGCGATTTAACTGCAAGTGCAACATGGAGCGCAGATAAAATTTATCTTTTAAAAGGAAATGTTTTTGTAACTAACAATGCTACATTAACTATTCAGCCAGGCACAATTATTAAAGGTGATAAAGCAACTAAAGGTGCTTTAATTATCACAAGAGGTGCTAAAATTAATGCTACTGGTACAGCTGATAAACCAATTGTATTTACTTCAAGTATTGCTGCAGGTGCACGTAAAGAAGGCGATTGGGGTGGCGTAATCATTTTAGGTAAAGCGCAAAACAACGTTGGTACTTCTGTGCCAATCGAAGGTATCTCTGATGCTACCGATAAAGGTAAACATGGTGGTACTGATAATGCAGATAATTCAGGTGTTATTAAATATGTACGTATTGAATACGCTGGTATCGCTTTAAGTCCAGATAATGAAATCAATGGATTAACATTCGGTTCAGTAGGTTCTGGTACAGTGGTTGATTATGTTGAAGTTTACCGTTCTGGTGATGATGCTTTTGAATGGTTTGGTGGTTCAGTTAACTGTACTCACTTATTAGCTATCGATTCTTGGGATGATGATTTTGATACTGATAACGGTTTCTCAGGAAAAGTTCAATTTGGTTTAGCTCAACGTTTAGCTGTAACAGCTGACGTTTCTGGATCAAATGGTTTTGAATCAGATAATGATGCTGCTGGAAGTGCAAACACTCCTCAAACTTCAGCTGTTTTTTCAAACATGACAATCTTAGGTCCAGTAGGTTCTGGTGGTAGCAGCATTAACGCTAACTTCCAACATGGTGCTCAAATTCGTCGTAACTCTGCAATCAGTATCTTCAACTCGGTATTCGTAGGTTATACAGAAGGTATTTTCTATGATGATGCTGCTCCAGCTGGTGGAACTGCTAATGCTTCTGCAAACTTAGTAGCAGGTAGATCTGTTTTTGCAAACAACTTGGTTTATAACAGTAATAGTAAATCAAACCAGATTAAAGCTTCTAATGCAACTGCTTTAGGTATTATTTCTCCTTTGTTAACTGCAGCAGTTGCAGCAAATGTATTTGATGCTGGCGCTTTAGCTACTACTATCATCGTTGATCCTTACAAATATTCTGCAGATTTAGTTGCAGCAGCAAGAGTAGGAGTTCCTAACTTTACAGTTGTAGCAAGTTCTGCTGCAGCATCTGGCGCGGCATTTACCAATGCTAAATTAGCTACTGGATTTACAAGTGTAGCTTTTAAAGGTGCATTTGGTTCTGAAAACTGGGCTGCTGGTTGGGCTCATTTTGATCCTCAATCTTTAGCTTACACCACTCCAGGGGTAGTTAAATAGTCTTGAGTTAAAAACCTAATAAAAAAGAGGCTGCCTCATTTATTTTGAGAAAGCCTCTTTTTTGCTTTTGGCTAAACATAATACATTCCAAACCTATAATTATATACTTTTGATTAAACAATATATGTTCCGAAGCTATAATTATATACTATTAGCTAAACAATATATGTTCCGAAGCTATAATTATATACTGTTAGCTAAGCAATATATATTCCGAAGCTATAATTATAGGTTATTGGTTAAATAATATATGTGCTGAACATATAATTATATGTTTCTGATTAATCAATAGCTGCTGTAAGCAGGTTTAATTAACTGGCACAAAAAGAAAAGTATTGGCCATAATTGAAAATCACTGCCAATACCGCTTTCTTATATATTGTTTTCGGTATTCTTTCTGTTTCTTGGGAATTGCTGCTTTAAGTCATCATAAATATCTTGCGTGCCTGCAATATTCGATTTATTTGCACCTTTAACAGCATTATAAAAAACCAATGCTGCTTCGTAGGCTTCGCCACCAGCTACCATCATACAGTCATCCACCGCTCGTAAAAACTTACTTGTTTCGAGGTAAATTTCATACAGATCGGCTGCAAGCTTATAGTCTTTTTGTGTTTCGGTCACATCTAAAAAAGAGGGTACCAGATTGGGCGATTGTTTTGCGTGTGTAATTGCTCTGCCCACAAAGGCCAACGTTCTATCTCCCATCTTTAACATGGTCTGGCGCTCGTCTGCCGTAAGGTTAAAAATCAGCACATCTTTAAGCGTTGTTTTTGCTTCCTGTAATTGTGCGGTTACTTTTGCCAGTTGCTCGGCAGTAATTTCTGCTGAGATTTTGTTGTTTAAACTCATAGATATATGTTATTTATTTGAAAAAAAATAATTTCAACATAAACGCAATTTGAAAAGGCTGGTTTAATCAGGGCGGTAGCACAAAAAATTGCCACAACCTTGATTTACCTAATCAAATTGCGTATTTACCAATAAAATAAATGGGATGAGTTTTATTGCCTTTATGGATAAGCTAAGTTTATCCGAGCAGATTATATGGTTCGCTAACGGTTAATTTAATTAATATAGCTAATATACTTATTTTTTTTGAAACAAATATTAAAAATGCGAGCTGTGCTACCAGGTAGATTTAGTGGCTAACGACTTTAAATTTTAGCCTTCAATTATAAACAGAAGAGCAGTGGAAATTTACCATAAGCTTTTATTGAAAAATCAAGAAAGCCTTGTTGGGTTACCAACAGGGCCTTTTCTTTTTATTTAGCTTCAACTTCTTCCTTAACAGTTGCTTTTGCTTTTTTGTTAGCCTCTTTTACTGCAACTGGTTTAGCTGATTTTACTTTTGGAGCCGCAGGTGTAGGTTTATCTTCTTTTGTAAACGGAGCGATAGAATCATCTTGAGTTGCGAAAGTAACTTTTTTAGTCAATTGCTTTGCTAATTTCTCAATTACTTTATCTGTTTTTTTTGCTTTGCCGTATTGTAAAACAACCTCGTTAAATGCAAGGGCTAATTTCGATTCTAATTCTTTACGTAATTTTTTGCTTGTCGAATGATTTTTCGACTTGGATTTATTCTTTTTCATCTAAAACTTATGGGTATTTCCAAAGATAGAAAATCGGAAAGTTAAATTAATATTATCATTATGTTAACACTCGGTTGCTTGGTTAACATACAAAATATTCCCCATAACTTAGTTTAAATCAGATCGCTTAGATTTTAACTCAACGAATATGAACTATCCATATTAATCGGAGTAGCAGTTTTGGTACTCATTTTAATCGGCTATCTTGTTAAAAGAAACCAGAAGGATAAAAAGGATTTTGAAGAAGAGGTAATTCAGTCCGAACTCCCTCCTGAAAAAGATGATAAAGAAAGTACCTAGAAACTATGGCCTGGTGCAATCGCTCCACCTAGATCTAATGTATTTTGAAACCCTTCCAAATATTGAAGTAAATGCCGCTCTGCATTTGCGTAAGAAGTAAATGTAGATGCAGGTTCATAAGCATCCGCATCGGTTTTGCTTTTGTAAAAGGAGCTCACCTGAAAAACGAAAACTTTGTCGTCATGAATTGGCGACATGATCCTAGCCTTTATGGAATGGCCATTTGTTTGGACAAAAAATTCTTTTAAAATGGTATATATTATTGCAGACATAAGGATAGCTTTTAAATTTAAACATTTAGTTCAAAGATAAAATTACTGCAATTAGGCGATGATTTATCTTGTTGTTGATAAGATAACATTAAATAAACAATAAGTTAACATTAATTTAAACAGTGCAAATGCCTATTATCGCCTCAAAGGCTCGTATGCATACACAATCTCGTATTTAATATTTTTAAGATTTGTGGCTATCTGACCGATTTTAAGATTTTCTTTTTGAGGGGTAGGTTCACAAAAAGAATATTTTTTGCCCTTGTAAGTGATAAATTCGCCAACCGGTTTGTCAAACTGTACAGCCATGGTTAAATGGGTTGGGTAAAGTAGGGCAACCATTGGGAGGTTATAAATTTCTTTTACCAGGTAAAAGAATAAAGCTGCGCGGTCATCACAATCGCTATATTTATTTAATAAAGTTTGCTCTGGCGATAATCTTTTTTCTGTACCGAAGTTTTGCTCGTCATTTTCGTAAAGAAATGCATAGCGTGTAAAACGCATCAAATAATCGACCCCTTTCTTTTGGTCCATCCCTTTTAAGTTATCCTTTAGGATTGGAATTAACGAACTATAGGTTTCTCGGCTTAGGGGAATATTGAAATAACTTTCAAAATCTACGCCGGGATAGTTTTTAAAAATGACCTGTACATCTTCATTCACCTTAAGTTTAAAATGATATACTTTTTGACGGTAACTAAACTGTACATCCTTTTCTTCATAACTTTCTGGTTTAAAATCAGGCATTCGGGTAACCTTGTATGAAAACGCATTTTTAGCTTCAGGGATTACAATATTAACCGGAGTGTAGGCATCGGCTTGTTTAAATAGTTTCCCATAATCATGGTAGTTGAGACACATGTATTTCTTATCATCGATCATAAAAAATGGGATATCACTGATATCCTCATCATTTCGCACATAAAAAATAACCTGATTATTGCCCACTGCTAACCTCGCATCATAGCCGCATTTGCTAAGCAAAAACCATTTGTATAAAGTGTAACGGAAATAATTGTTTGCTTTAGGGCTAATCTGTTCTGCCGTTTTACGGATCAGTTGGTAGTAGATCCAATCATTTAAAGCATATTTTTTCTGGTATTCTTTTAAGGAAGAAATAATGGGTTGATAACCGCTTAAGGAAATGCTGGAGTAAAATTTCGAAACTTCAGCAGCACTTGCCAGTTGCGCTGTTGGTATGGTTACCGTAGAATCTAGGTTGAAATTAAAGGTGCCGTTGTAAAAATCAAAAGAATAGTTCTGTCCCTTTGCGATGGGGCCATTCATCACCAAACAAGCAAACAAAATAATGCTCAAAAAAAATATGTAAATCCCTCGTTTCAAACCGCACCATATTTGGTTACATTAAATTTACTTATTATTAACATAAAAGCAACAATTTATTTATGTTAACAAGAGGTACAGTAACTAACGGAAAATTAACATTGGACTTTAAAAACCCACCTAATCATTTTTTAATGCGTAAAGATCTTTTCTCAAGTGTTTCAGAAGTGATGTATTACAATCTTTACATGCTATCTCCTTTAAATGAATGGGTTTGCCAATACTGATTTTTAATTGATGGCCATTTTTGTTGAATAATTCTGAAATCAATTTGGCAGTTTGTAATGACGGATGTATGAATTTTAGCAAACTGAAAAAAATCCCGTTATTGCCATGAAAATAGACTGGAAGAATGGGTACATTGGCTTTAGAGATGATTTTTCCAACCACAGGATGCCACTCTCGGTCTGTAATCTGATTTTTTCTGAATTTATAGGAAGAAACTTCACCAGCGGGAAAAATAGCAACCGGGCTCCCGTCTTTTAAAACTTTTAAAGTTGTTTTTAATCCACTAATGCTTGATGCATCCTGAACTTTTTCGAAGGGATTGACGGCAATTATGCATTTTTCCAGGTTCGGGATTTTCTTCAACAGAAAATTCCCCATAAACATAGTATCGGGGCGCTGATTGGCTAGTGTGCTCAAAAGTGCAAGTGATTCAATTGCACCGTAAGGGTGGTTTGCGATAGCTATAAACGCACCTTCTTTTGGGATATTGGCTAAGTCTTCATTGCTGATTTGAATGCTAACACCTAAAACTTTAAGGATATGGTTTGCAAATTTTTCGCCTTCTAAAGTATCGGCATCTTTAATGATCCCGTTAAATTCATTAATCTTTAAAAAACGCATTAAAAAGGAAGCCAAACCAGGGATGGGAATATTACAAATACCTGTTGCTTTCGAAAAATTTTCTTTAGAAATGACCGTCATAATGAGAATTCGAGATTGATTTCTATTCGAAAACCAACCTAATAAAAGATTATTTAGTTGAGCTAAATATAAGGGAGGGAAACATCCTGTTTTTCAAAGTAGAATGTTCATCATAGCTCATACAGAGTAGCTAAAGATAACAGAATAATATGAACAACTGCGTATTTATTCGTTAACAAATTGTATTGCAATTAATTCTATAGATAACATTTCATTAATACCAATTTAACAAGCTCGCGTTACTTTTGTGGCATAAATATTTGGTTAGTATTTATAAAGTTTAGGTTAGTTGATAATAAAAAACCCAGATGGATGTCTGGGTTTTTTTATTGAATTAAATTATAGGTTTTTTCCGAGTTTTTCTAACATTTCTGGCGGGATATTATGTGTATCTACCACTAAGAAACCATCTAAACAATCAGAAAATTTAGGGTCGATATTGAATGAGATAATCTTAGCATTCAGGTTCATATACTGCCTTAACAATACAGGAATTTTAATGTGCGAATTTTCAATATCTCCAATAATACTATCTAAATCTTTAAAAGATTCACTACTATCAACCAGTGTATCAGTAGAAATTGGTAAAAGATCAGCTTTGAATTTGTTTCTAGGTTTAACATACTTGGCCATCTCATAATCGAAATGGTTTTTGGTAATGTAATCAACAATTAAAGCTTTGCTAAATTTAGAGAAATTGTTGCTGATACTTACCGGCCCGAACATATAACGGTATTGAGGATTATCAATCAGGTATTTCAAAATTCCTTTCCAAAGCAAAAATAAAGGGAGTGGTTTGCCCTGATATTCTTTTCTGATCCACGATCTGCCCAGTTCTATTCCTTGTCGTAACATTGGGTAAAACTGATCTTTCATTTTAAACAGTTCAGAAAGATAAAATCCACGGCGGCCCATACTTTCTAAAATCTCGTCACCCTTACCAATGCGGTAAGCACCTACAATATTTTCTAAATCCTTATCCCATATAAATAAGTGGTTATAGTAGATATCGTAGTTATCCAAATCGATTTTTTTGTTGGTTCCTTCACCCACTTCGCGGAAGGTAATTTCACGTAAACGGCCAATTTCCCTTAAAATATTTGGGATTTTTAGCGTCGGAACAATATAAACTTCATAGTTTTTCTCTGTCCAAACTTTAAAATCCTCTAGTTTCTCCACTTCGCTTTTAATCGATATCCTGGAGGTTTCTTCAATTACCTCTGCAGGTTTCTTTTTAATTTTAAATAAGTTTAGTGGATTGAAGAGCTTTTTCTCCGTATCCAGCCCTATTCCAAGCGCATAAGTACGGGCCCTCAAAAAGTCCATTAACTTATTGCTGCTGTTCATGTGTGAGATTTCTGAAATCGCAATTGGCTTCCCGATTCTTACCCTAATGGTTCGCCCGTGTTTATTTAAAAACTCCGAAGGCAGTTTTGCCGTGCGCAAAGTAGGATGTATGAAACTTAAAATGTTAAAGAAAACACCATTATTGCCATGAAAATATATAGGTACAACCGGAACCTTTGCTTTTGCAATGAGCTTACCAACAACAGGGTGCCACATTCTATCGGTTACCTGCTGTGCATCTAATTTAAAGGTAGAAACCTCTCCGGCAGGGAAAATTCCGATTGGAACACCATTTCTAAGCAAATCAAAAGTTGTTTTTAAACCACTGATGCTTGATGAATGCTGAACATTTTCAAATGGGTTTACCGCAACAAAAAACTCATCGAGATTTGGAATTTTTTTCAAAATGAAGTTTACCATCACTTTTGCATCCGGCCTAACGGTACATAAAAGTTTAACCAGGGCCAAACCTTCTACACCACCATAAGGGTGATTTGCAATGGCAATAAAAGGTCCTGTTTTTGGGATGCTATTTAAATCGTCGTCATCAAATTCGATAGAAACGCCAATGGTTTCCAGTATTTTATCTACAAACTCTAAACCTTTAAAGTGTTGATTTTGAGCGAATACATCGTTAATGTCGTTCAGTTTCATGATCTCCATCATCAAACCCGCTAAACCTGGTACACCTAGCTTATCTATCTTTGTTGCTTTCGCAAACTCAGACGTAGTTATGATCTTCATATAAAATTCTTATGGCGTTGATAAGCAAAACCTGCTCAGTTTTGCAATCCCAAAAATAAGATTTATATTTATAATACACATGTCATATCGCATCAATGAGAATTTGGCTCAATAAAAATTTTGGTTTTAGCAAAGGTGAATTCAATGGACTACTATTTCTAGTGTTTATTATTTTGGTGCTAAAAGCTATACCTATTATATATAGTGCATATAAACCTGTTCAAAAAGATGATCCCAATCTTTTGTCGGAAATACAAAAGATATCCGTTATAGATCAAAAGTATGCGAATGCAGTGCGTGATAAGATTGAAAATCCAAGTGATAAAAAAATAACTAAACTATTTAATTTTGATCCCAATACTTTAGATGTTAATGGTTGGCAAACTTTGGGATTATCGTTAAAACAATCCCAATCTATTATAAACTATACCAAAAAGGGTGGCAAATTTTATAGAGCTGAAGATCTCAAAAAGATGTATACCATTTCTCCTAAAATGTATAAAAAGCTGTTTCCTTATGTTAATATAGCCGATCAACAAGGCGGTTTTTCGAAAAAATACATCCCGTTTGAAAAAAAGGAATATGTTAAAAAAGCGGCGGTAATTGTGGATATTAATAAAGCAGATTCGGCACAATTGGATGAAATAAAAGGTATTGGAGGAGCTTTTGCCAATAGGATTATCAAATATCGGGAACGCCTGGGCGGTTTTTACAAGAAAGAGCAATTATTGGAAGTTTATGGGTTGGATTCAATTAAATATACTGAAATTAAAGATCAGATTTCGATCAGTAACGTCCCTTTAAAAACAATCAATATAAATACTGCGGTTTTTGATGATTTAAAACGAAATCCATATGTTTCTTATAAACAGATTAACGCCATTATCCAGTACCGAAAACAACATGGCAACTATTCGAATATAGCTGATTTAAAAAAGATAGCTATTTTAAACCAGCAGGTTGTCGATAAAATTGCACCTTATATTTCTTTTTAGCAGTTAATTAAAGGGTGAGTTAAAAAAGATTATTCTCAAATCTGACTTGAAAAGCAATAAACGTGCTTTTCGGTTTCGAAAGTCCTGAGGCGATCGTCATCCTAAATTATTTCAGCATTTTTCCTGCTATTAAATAATGCAAATTCCGAAAAACTAAGATTTCATATAAATATTGATTTTTTCCGCTTATGCCCCGGGTATGATACTTCAAGCGGTGATATATTCAAAGAACTTTATCCATCCGGCAATGGGCCATTTGCACAATCCTTCGCCATCACAAAAATGGTTGCAATAGAGAGGGAGATATTTAACCAGGTATTTTGCTGAAAAAGGAAATGTATTCATTTATAATCTTTGAATCCATATCCGGTCAAAACTCCAGTTAGTTGAAATAATCGCCAGCGGTTGTGAAAAAAAATAAAAAAACTTTTCCGGTTAATTTCAGGGTTTAAAATTAACCGATATACTAATTGAACCGAATACCATTTCATTCTGTAATTACACCAATATTTAAAGGTAATTAACTATAAAATAATTGTTTATAATTGCCTTCAACTAACTTAAAATATAAATTTAATGAGCGTAAGCTTCGATTTTTCAGAAACAGAAACTCAGCAAAATGTAAAGGCCATGGTCCGCGATTTTGCAGAGAAAAACATTCGTCCAAATATTATGGAATGGGATGAGGCACAGCATTTCCCAATAGAACTGTTTAAGCAATTAGGAGAATTGGGTTTAATGGGTGTTTTGGTGCCCGAAGAATATGGAGGCTCTGGACTAGGTTACCAAGAATATGTTGATGTAATTGTAGAAGTGGCCCGGGTTTGTGGTTCAATTGGCCTATCATTAGCAGCGCACAATTCACTATGTACCGGCCATATTTTAGCCTTTGCAAATGAAGAACAAAAGCAAAGATGGCTGCCAAAACTGGCAACAGCCGAATGGATTGGTGCCTGGGGATTAACCGAAGCAAATACTGGTTCGGATGCACTAAGAATGATGACTACCGCTGTTGAAGATGGCGATGATTACATCATAAACGGTGCGAAAAACTGGATTACCCATGGCAAAAGTGGCGATATTGCGGTGGTGATGGTAAGAACGGGTGAGCAGGGGAGTTCGAAAGGAATTTCGGCCATTGTGGTAGAGCGTGGTACACCGGGTTTTACAGCTGGTAAAAAAGAAAATAAATTAGGGATGCGGGCATCAGAAACCACTGAAATGATTTTTGATAATTGCCGTGTACCCAAAGCTAATTTATTGGGTAATGTTGGCGAAGGCTTTAAACAAGCGATGAAAGTTTTAGACGGAGGAAGAATTTCGATCGCAGCATTAGCCCTGGGGATTGCAAAAGGGGCTTTTGATGCAGCGGTTGCTTATTCGAAACAACGTCAGCAGTTCGGACAGCCGATTTCCAGCTTCCAGGGCATTAGTTTTAAGCTTGCTGATATGGCTACTGAAATAGAGGCTGCAGAACTATTGATCCGCCAGGCTGCAGATTTAAAAAACAGGCATTTACCCATGACTAAGGAATCGGCTATGGCGAAATACTTTGCTTCAGAGGTTTCGGTAAGGGTAGCAACAGATGCTGTTCAGATATTTGGCGGTTATGGTTATACCAAAGATTTCCCTGTAGAAAAATTTTATCGTGATAGTAAATTGTGTACAATAGGCGAGGGAACATCCGAAATACAAAAGATTGTAATTGCCAGAGAAATATTATCAAGGTAGAGGGTTTTAAGGTAGAAGGTTTGGGGCTTTATGCATTGAACCTTCTACCTTAAACCTTCCGCTTTAAACCCTATTAAAAACCAAATATATTATGAGTAATCCGGACGGCTTAACCACCTCCGGATTTTTTTTGTTAAAATTTCAAAACCAACTCTTTATTCCCTTTGTTTTTACTAATGACTGGCCTAGGTTGGGAGTAGAGCGTTTGATGTCAGTTAGCCGATTTAAAAAATTAACCGATTAACCATGTTAACTAATGGCTAATTAACTAATCACTAATGAACTAAAATATGGCAAAGTATTCAGAAAAAGCAGGTGAAAAAGTAGAAAAAACCATGCACGAAATGAAAGAGGGCAAGCTTAAAAGCGGCTCTGGCAAAAAAGTAACATCCAAAAAGCAAGCGGTTGCAATTGGATTATCAGAAGCTAGGAAAGCAGGAGCGAAGGTGCCGAAGAAAGATTAAATAAGGTAATAATTGTGTTTTAATTGCGTGAATGATAGAATGGGCGTGTTGTCAAATTCTATCATTCAAAATACAATCATTCGAAATTCACTCATTCAATTTACTGCGGTATATCTTTCGATGTTAAAATACTATCCACTACATAAACACTAAATCCACGCCAAGGCAGCGTATTTTTGTATTCTTTATAGTGTAATTCGTAAAATTTACCACTATTGGCCATCATTTTTTCTGCAATCTCTTTATTTGCAATAGAAAACTCGAATTCATTATTTTGCAAGGTTCCTGTCTGTCTGGATTTAATGCCACTTTGGATCAGTTTGCCTTCATAGGTTTTAAATACATAACCTTTTTTTACTACATAATTTAATTCGCCTGCTTTAACACCTTCACCAAAAACGAAGAAATAACGGTAGTAGCAAATCGCGATCAGTGCAATAACAACTATAACTGCGATAATTGAGGTAACTTTTTTGCCTGTTGTCATATAAGATAATGTATATATAAATGTAGTTAATCAACAAATTAATTTGCTTAATGATTTAAATAAAATTTCTTTTTCCGAAATCTTTCTAGTTTTCAATCTTTTGCTTACATTTGCATCCCCGATAACACGGGAAATTTAAAAACCACGAGAGGAGGTATTTCAGCGTTATGATCATTATCAACATTAAAGACGGCGAATCATTAGATAAAGCCCTTAAACGTTTCAAGAAAAAGTTTGAAAAAACTGGTGTATTGAGAGAACTACGTAGTCGCCAAGCATACGAGAAAAAATCCGTTGCTCGCCGTACTGAAATTAAACATGCTGTTTACATTCAGAATATGAATCTAGATACAACTTCTTAGTTGTTCACGATATAAATACAAAAAAGTCCTTCCGATGTAAATCAGGAGGACTTCTTTGTTTTAAAAGAAATCCAAAACTTTACAATAAACAATTAATTAATGATTTCTTTATATCAAAACAATTTGTAACTTCATATTAATGCCCCTCAAAAAGATATTGAATGTTGCTAAAAAGTTTTATTACATATTTAACTCACGAGAAGCGCTATTCTCAGCACACTGTTACTTCTTATCAAACAGATTTAGATCAGTTTGAGGAGTATATCAATATCACATTCGATCTCAGTTTTCTGGAAATCAAGCATGTCCATCTAAGAAGTTATATGGTAGAGCTGATGGAGCAGAAGATATCAGAAAATACCATCAACCGGAAAATTTCTACGTTGCGAAGTTTTTATAAGTTTTTGCTGAGGGCCGGAAATATTGATCAAAATCCTACTGTTTTAATTAAGGCACCCAAAATACCCAAAAGACTTCCTGTATTTGTTGATGCGAAAAAGATAGATCAGTTATTAGATTCTGAACATTATTTTAATGGAGGTTTTCCGTCAACTCGCGACCACCTGGTAATCGAACTGCTTTTTGGAACTGGCATGCGTTTAACCGAATTACTTCAGTTAAAGGATACTGATGTTGATGTATATTCGGGAACAATTAAAGTATTGGGTAAGCGAAATAAAGAAAGAATTATACCTGTAAATAAACAGCTTATTAATCAGGTAAATACCTACATTGACCTAAAAAAGTTGCAAAACTTTAATAACAATTTGCATATCTTAATCGTTACGAATACAGGTGCAGCGGCATATCCAAAATTAATATACCGTATTGTTACCTCATACCTAAACCACATATCAACCAATGAAAAGAAAAGTCCCCACGTGCTTCGGCATAGTTATGCAACAAGTCTGCTAAATGCGGGAGCAGATTTAAACGCAATCAAAGAACTTTTGGGCCATGCAAGTTTAGCAGCAACCCAGGTTTACACCCACAATTCGATCGAAAGATTAAAAACAATTTATAAACAAGCCCATCCAAAGGCGTAAAAAAAGGAGGAAAAATGAAAATCGGAGTTCAATCAATCCACTTCAGTGCAGACAGTAAGTTGTTAGATTTTATACAAAAGAAAGCAAACAAGCTAGATCAGTTTTTCGACCAGATCATTAGCGGCGAAGTGTATTTAAAGTTAGAGAACGTAGAGGACGAGGCCAATAAGATTAGTGAGATAAAACTCATTGTACCAGGTGGGACCCTCTTTGCTAAAGAACAATGTAAATCATTTGAAGAAGCCACAGATCTGGCAATCGAATCTTTAAGAAAGCAGATTACTAAACATAAAGACAAAACTCGTGCAAAATTAAGCGAGCATAAAGCAATTTTAACCGAAAGCGAAGCCGCTGATTATTAATAACAGCACAAAAAATATAATTGCAGAAGAGCGGTACAATTAAATGTGCCGCTCTTTTTGTTGTCGGTCGTATTCTGTTTTGTAACTTTTTTGGTCCTGCTAATCCGGTAGCTATTGAGTTTTTAATAAAATTCGAAGTTTACATAAAAGTTTCTATTGGCCAATTTCAATTTTTCGAGGAATTATTTTCTCGAAAATTGTCTTTAACATACCAAATTTCATTTTTATTAAAATTAATGTACCGGTTATTTTTGACTACATCTTGTTATTAAGAAGCGGGATGCCCGTTTTTATAACGATAGGCCTAAAAAAAATGAAAAAGAATATTCGATTTTAAGAGATTGATTATTAAGGTTCTTAAGGGATATAAAGCTGCTTAACTAAAATAACTTCAGCATTTTTTTTCAAATTTATTTTGAAGTGAAATATAAGTGTGTATATTTGCATTCCCTTTCGGAAACGGTGTTAGGCCAATAAGAAAAGGGTTGTTCTTTAAAAAGATAAAAGTTTTAAAAAAACACGTTAATAGTATGAAAAATGAAGATT
>Ga0308165_1002873_pt1 | contig 19527 bp, 20 predicted proteins | sample PhyWR2_FD_201032 | JGI IMG/M metagenome (GOLD analysis project Ga0308165, IMG submission 201032) | Phyllosphere microbial communities from UC Gill Tract Community Farm, Albany, California, United States - DLSLW.R2 | ecosystem: Host-associated > Plants > Phyllosphere > Unclassified | place: USA...
AGCGTCTGCATCACGAAACGCGTTTCGTGCGCGTCCAGGCCGGTGCGGTGCACCAGCCAGCCCGCGGGCTTGTAGACCGCGATCAGATGTTCGTCGCGCCAGAGCACATGCAGGGCGGGGGCGGGGTCGTGGGGCGGCAGTTCGGGCAAGGCGCGGGTCCTGAGAAAAAGGCGGGGCGGGTGCGCACTGTACGCCAGCGCGGCGTGAAGCATGGCGTGCACCATTGCGGTGCGCGCGCGCAGCGGTCACAATCAAGGGTTTTCCCGGGACGGGATTGTCGCGGTGCGCCGCATTGGAGAGGTTGGAATGCTCAAAGGCATTGTCGCGTCGGTGCTCGCATCGGTGTTGTTCGGCGCGATTTATTCGTTCTCTCCGTGGCTGGCGCCGCTCGACGGCGAACAGATCTTCGGCTGGCGCGTGCTGCTGACGCTGCCGTTCACGACGCTCATGCTGCTGCTGCTGGGGGAGACCGCGCTGCTGGCGGCTGTCTGGCGGCGCGTGCGCGCGCGCCCCGCGCTGGCGCTGGCGCTGCTCGCGAGCGCGGCGATGCTGGGCGTGCAGTTGTGGCTGTTCATGTGGGCACCGCTGCACGGCCGCGCGCTGCCGGTGTCGCTGGGCTATTTCCTGCTGCCGCTGACGATGGTGCTGGTCGGACGCGTGTTCTATGGCGAGCGGCTGTCACGCGCCCAGGCCCTGGCGACGCTGCTCGCGGCGCTGGGCGTGGCGCACGAGCTGTGGCTGGCCGGCGGAATGTCCTGGGAGACCTGGCTGGTGGCGCTGGGCTATCCCGTGTACTTCGCGCTGCGCCGGCGGCTGGACATTCCGGGAATCGTCGGCCATTGGCTGGACATGGCCCTGCTGGTGCCGGCCGCGCTGTGGTTCATGGGCCGCGCGCCTTCGAGCTGGGCGCTGCTGCCCGACCATCCCGCGCTGTGGGCGCTGCTGCCGCTGCTGGGCGTGGTCAGTGCCGTGGCGCTGGCGCTCTACATGGCCGCGAGCCGCTGGCTGCCGCTGGGCCTGTTCGGGCTGCTGTCGTATGTCGAGCCCGTGCTGCTGGTGCTGGTCGCGCTGCTGCTGGGCGAAAGCCTGCAGCCCGGCCAGTGGCCGACCTATGCACTGGTGTTTGCCGCAATTGCCGTGCTGCTGGCCGAAGGCGTGGTGCAGCTGCTGCGCCAGCGCCGGCGCTGATTCTTCAGGCCTGCTGTTCGGACGCGCCCGAAATGCGCGCCGCGTCCTCGAGCCGGTCCACATCGCGCAGCGGCTTGAACCAGGTCATCCAGCCGCCGACCACGGCCAGCGTGCACAGGCTGCCGGCAATTGCCGCGGGCACCGCGCCCAGCAGGGCCGCGCTGCTGCCCGCGCGGAACTCGCCGAGTTCATTTGACGAGCCTATGAACAGCATGTTGACCGCGTTGACGCGCCCGCGCATGGTGTCGGGCGTGGAGAACTGCACCAGCGCCGAGCGGATGTAGACGCTGACCATGTCGGCCGCGCCGGCCAGCATCAGCGCGGCGATCGACAGCCAGAACCAGGTCGACAGCGCGAACACCAGATTGGCCAGGCCGAACAGCGCGACGGCGGCGAACATCACGCGGCCCACATGGCGGCGTATCGGGCGGGCGCTGAGCCACAGCCCGGTGGCGACTTCGCCAATGGCCATGGCGCTGCGCAGCATGCCCAGGCCTTCGGGGCCGACCTTGAGCACTTCGTGCGCGTAGATGGGCAGCAGTGCGATCACGCCGCCCAGCAGCACCGCAAACAGGTCCAGCGAGATCGTGCCCAGGATGATGGGGCGGCTGCGGATGAACTGTATGCCGTCGCCGAAACGCTGCCACATGCGCCCGGCCAGCGCGGTGCGCGGCATGGCATGCAGCACGGGAACGCGCGCCAGCATCAGCACCGCGAGCACCAGCGCGGCCATGGCGCAGCCGTAGGTCAGCTCGCCGCCGCCCAGCGCATAGAGCACGCCGCCGAGCACCGGCGCGGCAATCGAGGCGGTGCGCATCAGCATGCTGTTGGTCGCCAGCGCCTGGGCAAGATGTTCGCGCGCGACGATCTGCGGCAGCAGGCTTTGCATGGCCGGTCCGGTGAACGCGCGGCTGCAGCCGAACAGCACCAGCACCGCATAGATCCAGTGGACGTTGGTCGTGTGCTGGGCGGAAAGCCAGAACAGCAGGCCGGCGCACAGCGCGGCGACGCTCCAGCTCGCGCCCAGGATGCGCTTGCGGCTCATGCGGTCGCTCAGGTCGCCCGCGGGAATCAAGAGCAGCAGCATCGGCAGGAACTGCGCCAGCCCCACATAGGCCAGCGACAGCGGGTCGCGCGTCAGGTCATAGACCTGCCAGGCCACGACCACGGCCTGCATCTGCTGGGCAAACACGCCCAGCAGGCGGGCAGTGAGAAAAGGAAGAAAACCAGGCTGGCGCAAGGCGCCAGAAGCGGAAAGGGAAAAGGGAGAAGCCAAAGCGCGGACCTGTCTGGAAAGGGGCGAGGGCCATGAAAAGGCGGCCCCGGCACGCGCCGAGATTGTGCGCCAAAGCCGCGCGCGCTGCTCGGCGCCGCGCGCCAGCGCGTGCATCATTGCCGAGGATGCAAATTGGATGACTCGGGGACGAGGTCTATTCCCACATTTTTTCTGCAGTTTTGCATCCAACAATCTCAACCAGTGCCTGCCCAGTGAGTGGTTTATTCAACCAGCAAAGGAACCGCGCCATGTCGTTGCTCAACACCAGTTCCCTCCTGGGACGCGAGGCCGTCATCGACTTTCCGGACAGCCAGGCCCTGGTTCATTATTCGCCCCAGGGGCTGCTTTTCTGGAAGGTCACTGACTGCAAAGGCGGCACGTCCGAAGGCCGCGAACGCCTGAGCTATCTGCAGCTCAGCGACACCTTGCACTTTCTCAACTGGATAGAAAAAAGCGGCTTCACCGTGAGCCAGGTGGTCGACACCGCCCGGGGCACGGTCAAGGCTTTCTGGTCCTATACCGACGAAAACACCAACGGCGTGCAGCGCGCATCGATGTTCGTCGACGGACAGTTCCGCTTCCGCTGAACGCGCGCCCCCGCTGGGGCTGCGCCTGCGCTTTGGCTCAGCGCACGATTTCCGACTCCACAGTCATGTCGAGCACATAGGCAAAGGCCGGGGCATCGGCGGGCGGGTTGGCCACGGGGTAGCGCTGGATGCGCAGCACATTGCGCACGCCGGGCTGGTGGGTGTAGCCCTGGATCTCGCCGTACCAGTTTTCCCAGGGGCCGGTGTGCGTCTTCAGGCCCTGGCCGTCGTATTCGATCTTGCGCACCTGCAGGCACTGGTAGTTGGGAATCAGCGGGTGGCTGCAGGCGACGCGCTGCGGCGCGACTTCCAGAAACATGCGCTCGCCCGCGCTGCCGTAGCGCGTGGCGTCGGTGGGCTTGCCTTCGAGCACCCATTGGCCGCCGTCCGAGAACACCAGCGTCAGTATCGGTGCGGGCGTGGCGCCGGCCTCGGCCGGCGCTGTGGCGATGCGCCATTGGCTGGCCTGGGGCAGTCTTTGACCGACCTGCTGCTCGAGCACCATGGCCGCGGAGTCGGGGCAGGCCATCAGCGTGCCGCGCACGGGACCGATATGCAGCGCATTGCCCTGCAGGCTGTAGCCTGCCGACAGCGCATTGCACAGTCTGCCCACCGAGACCTGGTTCTGCGCAAAGTTCAGCACCACCGTGCGGGACGTGGCAGGTGGCGCGACGTTGGCCGCGGCTGCAGCGGGCGGCAGGGTCCAGCCCGCCTGCGGCTGGCCCTGGTCATTGCGCACTTCGCGCAATTGCCAATGGTAGGCCTCTAGCGTGGCGGCATCCGCACCGGTTTCAGGAACGGCGGTCTGCGAAGTCGCGCAGGCCGTGAGGCCGGCCGACAAGGCCAGGATCCCAAAAAATCGCATGAAGTTTCCTTTCGGTGCCAGCGGGGCTGGCTGAAAAATTGCAACAGTTGGCAGCATGCCCGGTTCCAGTGAGGTCCTCACGTAGTTGGGTCAAGGCAGTGCTTGTCGGACGTTTGCGCAAGAGTGTGTACGGGCTGGCGACTTCTGCGGAAGTCCCGGCTTCTGTAACCTGCGGACCAACAGTGATGCGATCAGTGTGCTATAAAATTTGAGAGCATTTTCGCGGTCGGACGAAGTCGTCTGTAACCGATTGAACAAGGAGCGCCTGGTGGTGAAGCAGAAACGGATGGACGGATGGCGGCGCAGCCTCTTGCCGCTGGCATGGCTGGCGCTGGCCGCAAGCCTGACCGCCTGCGCCAGCGAACCGATGAAGCGCGTGCGCTCGCAGGAGGATTTCTCCTCGACCGCCACCTACTCACGGCTGTTCGATGCCACCCCCGCACAGACCTGCGAAGCCGCGCGCCGGGCATTGCTGAGCCAGGGCTACATGATCAACAACGCGCGCGCCGATCTGGTCGAGGGGCAAAAGAGTTTCCAGCCCGAGCCCGAGGTGCATCTGCAGATGCTGATACGCGTGGTCTGCGTGCCCGAAAGCGCCGATCACGGCGTGAGCCTGGGCTTCGTCACCGCGCTGCAGGACCGCTATGCGCTGAAGAAAAGCGCGAACTCCGCGAGCCTGGGCGTGGGCGCGCTGGGCTCGGTGTCGCTGCCGTTCGCGGCCAGCAACGACTCCATGGTCAAGGTCGGCAGCGAGACGATTGCGGTCGACGCGTTCTACGAGAACTTCTTCGATCTGGTCAAGCGCTTCCTGCAATCGGAAGCGTTGCCTGAAGAATAAGACGCCTAGAAGCGGCTGATTCGACCCCGCAAATCGAGGATCTGCGGTTGAGGCGCGGCCGGCGAGGCGCGGCCGGCAAGGCGCGGCCGGCAAGGCGTGGCCGGCCAGGCGTTGCAGCGACGCCTCAAGGGTTGTGTCGGCCGCTTACGCCGGCACGAACAGCGCCGGGTCCACCATGGTCTGATTGAGCATCACGCCCCAGTGCAGGTGCGGGCCGGTCACGCGCCCGGTCGCGCCTACTGCGGCAAATGCATCGCCCGTGGCGAGCACATCGCCGAGCTTGGCGTCCGTTCGGCTCAGGTGGCAGTACATGCTCAGCAGGCCCGCGCCATGGTCGAGCCAGACCGTGCCGCCATTGAAGAAATAATCCCCCACATCGACCACCTTGCCCGGCAGCGGTGCGACGACCGGCGTTCCCGTGGCCGCGGCGATGTCCATGCCGCTGTGCGGATTGCGCGACTGACCGTTGAACACGCGGCGCAGGCCAAAGGAACTCGAGCGCCTCCCGGGCACGGGCACGCGCATGCGCAGGTCTTCGCTGCGCTGCGCGGTGAACAGCGCCATCACCTGCTGCTGGTGCGCGCGCTCGCGCTCATGGCGCGCGAGGTCTTCGGGCGCGAGGTCCACGGTCTTGGGTGATACCTTGAGGTGCTGCTCCTGATAGCGTTTGTCGCGCACGCGGTACTCGAGGCTTTGCAGGCCTTCACCGGCATCGACCTGCACGCGGTGCACGCCCGGCGCGGCCGACAGTGGAATGCCCACGATGGCGGTCCATTCGATCATGTCGCCCGCGACCAGCACCGGAAAATCGCCGGCCTTGACCTTGGGCCGCTGGGCCGCGGGCCCGAGCGACAGGCGCGCCACGCCGCCGGGAACGCGCGATTCGTGGGGCCAGATGTCGAATTTGGCGGGAGCTGCAAAAGCCGCGGGGCTGGCCAGCGCGCACAGCGTGGCTTGCAATGCCGTTCGGCGCGACAGATGGGAAGTATTCAGGTGCATGGCGCCATTGTGCCGCCGTCCCAAGGCCGGTTTCGTAGGTCTCAGCCGGGTGCGCGGTAGACCAGCACCTTGAGCGAGCGCTCGGGCGAGACATCGGCGAACACCGCGGGGTTGGCCACGCGCCCGGCGAATGCGAGTTCGGGCGCGAGTTCCTGCATCTGGCTTTGCAGGAAGTCCTGGCCCAGCTCGGGCGCGTTGAGGCACAGCAGCGCGTGGCCGCCGGGGCGCAGCAGCTCGGGCAGGCGGCGCATCAGCTTGGCGTAGTCCTTGGTCGCGACAAAGCTGCCTTTCTGGTAGCTCGGCGGGTCGACGACGACCAGATGGTAGGGGCCGCCGCGCGTGATCTTGCCCCAGGTCTTGAAGATATCGTGGGCGAGAAAGCTCGCGCCGTCGCTGATTTCGTTGAGCTGGTGGTTCTGCTGGCCTATGGCCAGCGCGCCGCTGCTCATGTCGAGATTGAGCACCTGCCGGGCGCCGGCCTGGCGCGCGACGACCGAGAACGCGCAGGTATAGGCAAACAGGTTGAGCACCTTGAGCCCGCGCTCCCGTTCGGGGTGGGCCGCCACATGCGCGTGCACCCAGCGCCGGCCTTCGGCCATGTCCAGAAACAGGCCGTGGTTCTGGCCCTTGAGCACATGCACGCGGTAGCGCGTGCCGTTCTCGGTGACAACATGCGGCTCGGGCACGCTGCCGGCCATGAGCCGCGTGTCGCTGCGGCCTTCGTGGCGGCACTGGAACACCCAGTTGAGCGGCGCGCCGGCGCCTATCTGCTGCCAGCGCTGCTCCAGCGCCGCGCCTATGGCCGCGAGTTCCTCTTCAGGCACCGGCTTGAAGCTGGTCAGCAGCAGCACGGGCGCATAGGCATCGAGCGCCCATTGTTCGCAGCCCGGATGCAGGCCGCCGCGGCCATGGAAGATGCGCCGGGCATCGGTGGGCAGTTCCATCGTGGCGATGGCGTGGAGCAGGGCTTGCATGGGGTCCTGGGATGTGCGGAGGAGATGAAAAAGGCTGCCAGCGGCAGCCTTTGCGTGCGTCGGATGCCGGGCTTACTTGCCCCAGCTGTCTTTCAGCCCGGTGATCTTGTTGAAGACCGGCTTGCCGGGCGCGTGGTCCTGGCGGTCGGTGACGAAGTAGCCGTGGCGCTCGAACTGGAAGCGCGTGTCGGGTGCGGCGCTGGCCAGCGAAGGCTCGACAAACGCGGTCACGACCTTGAGGCTGTCGGGGTTGAGCAGCGCGAGGAAGTCCTTGCCGCCGGCGTCGGGCTGGGCGTCGGTGAACAGGCGGTCGTAGATGCGCACTTCGGCGGCAACGCCATCGGCCACGCCCACCCAGGTGATCGCCGCCTTGACCTTGACGCTGTCGGCGCCGGGCGTGCCGCTCTTGGTGTCGGGCACGACCTGGGCCAGCACTTCGGTGATCTCGCCGGCGGCGTTCTTGTTGCAGCCCGTGCATTCGATCACATAGCCGCCCTTGAGGCGCACCTTGTTGCCGGGGAACAGGCGCTTGTAGCCCTTGACCGGCACTTCCTGAAAGTCTTCGCGTTCAATCCAGACTTCGCGGCCTATGGTGAAGTGGCGCAGCGCGGGTTCCTGGCCTTCGGGCGGGTGGGGCAGCGCGGGCAGCGTGCAGGGCTCGAGGTGACCCGCGCCCATGACCTCATCCCAGTTCTCCAGCACCAGCTTGACCGGGTCGAGCACGGCCATGCCGCGGTGGGCCTGGTTCTCGAGATCTTCGCGCAGGCAGCCTTCGAGCGTCGCGTAATCGATCCAGCTGTAGTCCTTGGTCACGCCAATGCGCTCGCAGAACGTCTGCAGGCTTTGCGGCGTGTAGCCGCGCCGGCGCAGGCCGACCACGGTGGGCATGCGCGGATCGTCCCAGCCCTGCACGATGCCGTTGTCGACCAGATGCTTGAGCTTGCGCTTGCTGGTGATGACGTAGGTCAGATTCAGGCGCGCGAATTCATACTGGCGCGGCTGGGGCGCGGCGATCAGGCCGCCGGTGACCAGCTGGTCGAGCAGCCAGTCGTAGAACGGGCGCTGGTCTTCGAATTCAAGCGTGCAGATCGAATGCGTGATGTGTTCCAGCGCGTCTTCGATCGGGTGGGCGAAGGTGTACATCGGGTAGATGCACCACTTGTTGCCGGTGTTGTGGTGTTCGGCATGGCGCACGCGGTAGATGGCCGGGTCGCGCAGGTTGATGTTGGCCGCGGCCATGTCGATCTTGGCGCGCAGCACGGCCGCGCCGTCGGCCAGCTGGCCGTCGCGCATGGCGCGAAAGCGCTCGAGATTTTCCGCCGGCGTGCGATCGCGGAACGGGCTGTTGGTGCCAGGCCGGGTGAAGTCGCCGCGGTTGGCGCGCATTTCCTCGGCCGTCTGTTCATCGACATAGGCCAGGCCCTGCTCGACCAGGTATTCGGCCGCGCGGTACATGAAGTCGAAATAGTCGCTGGCCTGGTAGGGCGCGGCCGTTCCGGGCGCCTCACCGGCCTGGGCCCAGTCGAAGCCCAGCCAACGCACGGCATCCATGATGCTGTCGACGTATTCCTGGTCTTCCTTTTCCGGGTTGGTGTCGTCGAAGCGCAGATGGCAGACACCGCCGTAGTCGCGTGCCAGGCCGAAGTTCAGGCAGATGCTCTTGGCGTGGCCGATGTGCAGATAGCCGTTGGGTTCGGGCGGAAAGCGCGTGCGGATCTTGGCCGGATCGGGCTCGCCGGCCGCATGGTGCGCGGCATCGCCAGGGCTTCCGCCCCAGCGGCGCTGGGCATGTGCACCGCGGGCCAGGTCGGCCTCGATGATCTGGCGCAGGAAGTTACTCGGCTTGACCGGTTCTGGGAGGGTGTTGGTGGCGTCGGAAGAACTCATCCCGGCATTTTAGGCGCGGGGGGCCGCAGAGGTGTTCTTACGAACGGAAACTTGTTCGTCGCGAATAGAAACAATTTAGACGCAGTTTCAAGCCATCCTATTCCCATGGTCGCGCGTTAAGTACTTCAAGCGGTGCTTTTTGCGCTGCGGCAGGCCGATCCCCGGCGCGCCGATTCGAACAAGGAGTTCCAGATGACAACAACAAGCCTTTCGCTGAAATCGTGGCGAGCGCGGGTCGCCGGTGCCGCACTGGCGTTCGCCGCCCTGGCTGGCGCGGGCGCCGCCCAGGCGCGCGATGTGGTCTGGTCGGTGGGCGTGCAGTCGCCGGGCATTTCCGTCGGCGTTGCCAATGCGCCGCCGGTCTATGTCGCTTCCGGCCCCGTCTATTACGCGCCGCCGCCACCGGTGTATTACGCGCCGCGCCCGGTGTACCAGGCCGCTCCGGTCTATGTCGTGCCTTCGCACCGCGGCTATTACGGCCGTCCCTACTACCGCGACCACCCGCGCCACTACGACAAGCACCGCGGCCATGGCCACCGCCACCACGATCGCCGCGAGATGCATCGCCACGGTCATCGCTGAGCGCTCGCCAGGCACAGGCTGGGCCACGCATAATCCGGCGGTCTGACGTCCGGAGTGTTGTGTGAAAACTGTCTATGTCCTGAACGGCCCCAATCTCAATCTGCTGGGCTCGCGCGAGCCGACCATCTACGGGTCGGCGACGCTGGCCGATGTCAAGGTCCTGTGCGAACAGGCCTGTGCGCGCCATGGCCTGGCGCTGGCTTTCCACCAGAGCAACCATGAAGGCCAGCTGGTCGACTGGATCCACGAAGCCGGCCGCCTGCATGGCCAGGGCCAGCTCGCGGGCCTGATCTTCAATGCCGCGGCCTATACGCACACCAGCGTGGCGCTGCTCGATGCCGTCAAGGGCACGGGCGTGCCGCTGGTCGAGCTGCACATCAGCAATGTGCATGCACGCGAAAGCTTTCGCCACCATTCCTACCTGTCGGCCGCGGCGCGCGCCGTGATGTGCGGCTTCGGTGTGGCCGGCTACGGCCTGGCGATCGACGCCGTCGCGCAATGGTGAGTGCGCCCATTGATGCGCTGCAGGCGCAGGCGCGGCGCGTGGCCACGCCCATAACCGGGGGCGGCCAGATTGTCTGGCATGTCTGGGGCGAGGGCGCGGGCGGCGTGCCGCTGGTGCTGCTGCATGGCGGCAGCGGCAGCTGGACCCACTGGCTGCGCAACATCGAAGCCCTGGTGGCCGCGGGCCGCGAAGTCTGGGCTCCGGATCTGCCGGGTTTTGGTGACTCTGACGGCGTGCCCGAAGGGCAGGATGTCGACACCATGCTCGCGCCTTTGGAGCAGGGGCTGCGGCAGCTGCTGGGCCCGCGCAGCTTTGATCTGGTGGGCTTTTCCTTTGGCGGCATGACGGCCGGCATGCTGGCCGCGGCCTTTCCCCAAGGTGTGCGCCAGCTGGTGGTGGTGGGCGCGCCCGCCATGTGGATGAGCAGCGGCAAGGCCGTGCGACTGCTGGGCTGGCGCCATCTGGCCAGCGAAAGCGCGCGCGAACAGGCCCATCGCCACAACCTGCAGGCCTTGATGCTGCACGACCCGGCGCGCATCGATGCCGACACGCTGGCGCTGCATGTGCAGAACGTGCTGCGCGACCGCCTGCCGCGTCGGCGCCTGTCGCAGACCGATGTACTGGCTCAGGCGCTGGGTCGGGTTGCATGCCCGGTGCATGCCATCTACGGCCGGTACGACGTGCTCTACAGCGGCCGGCATGCGGCGCTCGAGCAGGCGTTCGTGGCCGCAACGCCGCGTTTCGCCGGTATGCACTGGGTCGACGATGCCGGTCATTGGGTGCAATACGAGCAGCCCGCGCGCTTCGATGCACTGCTGCTGTCATGTCTTGCGGCGGGCGGGCGCTAGGGCGTGTGCATCGCGGCCGCGTGCACCGCGCGGCCCGCGGCCAGCGGGTCGCCGGTGCGGTTGAAAGTGTCCACCCATAGGTGGTAGCTGGGCATCTGGGCTTCGTCCCAGGGATGGAAGCCGGGCTTGAAATAGCGCAGCCAGGCTCCCAGGTCGCGCGTGAAGATGCCGCGCGGGCCGTAGGCCCACCACAGGCCCGGGCCCAGCAGGCGCAGACGCTGCCACAGCGTGAAGCCGTCGGACCTGAGCATCAGCATCAGGTACAGCAGCACCTGCACGTTGAAGCTCAGGGTGCTTTCCAGCAAAGCCGCACAGCGGCGCAGGTAGCCCACGCGCGCCGCCTGCTGCATCACGTCGAAGGCCACGGCGCGGTGCTCGAGCTCCTCCATGGCATGCCAGCTGTACAGCGCATGCAGGCGTGGATCGGCGGCGTCAAGCGCGCCGCGGCGCGCGAACAGGCCGCGCGCCATGATGGCCGTCAGATGCTCGCAGGCCGCGGTCGCCGCCAGCGTGTGCTTCCTGGGCAGGAAGCGGCGCATGAAGCCGAACAGGAAACGGCGCGTATAGCCTTCGAGCCGGTCCACATCGACGCCCTGGGCCCTGAGCCGCTCGTTGAACTGGCTGTGCAGCATGCCGTGCTGGCCTTCCTGGCGGATGAAAGCCTGGATGTCCTGGCGCAGGCGCGGATCGGTGACCGCATCGCGGAAGTCGCGCACGCAGCTGATGAAATAGCGTTCGCCTTCGGGAAACATGATCGACATGGCGTCGAAGAAACGCGTTCGGAACGGCTGGCCGTCGAGCCAGAAGCGCGGGATGTCGCCCTGCAGGCCGAAATCCAGCCGTTCGCGCGCGGTGATGGAATGGTCTGATGTCATGGGAAGCTCCTCGGGAGGTGCCGTGGCCTGGCCGAAGTGCAGGCAGGGATGGGTCAGCGGGCCGTGGCGCAGCGTCTTGACATCGCGCCGGTAGTCCATGGGCAGGGCCCAGGGCGGACGCAGGCCCTGACGCGGCAGGCGCGGCGAGGCGCGTCGCACATAGCCCGAAGCCAGGTCGAGCAGGGCGCGCGTGGGCATGTCGGGCGCGGGCAGCTCGGCGCGGCAGACGGCCTCGCGATGGCGGTCCATGTGCGTCAGCAGGCGGCAGAAGTGCTCGCATACCAGGCCGATCTTCAGGGTCCAGGACGCGTTGGTGTAGCCGATCGCAAAGGCCAGATTGGGCACGCCGTCGAGCAGCATTCCGCGGAACACCACCTTGCGCGCGAGATCGACATCCGTGCCATCGACACACAGCCGCATGCCGCCCAGCAGCTGCAGGTTCAGTCCCGTGGCGGTGACGACGATGTCGGCCGCGAGCTCTGCGCCCGATTGCAGCCGCAGGCCCTGCGCCGTGAAATGCGCGATGCGGTCGGTGACGACCGTGGCCCGGCCCGCGGCGATCGTCTGGAACAGATCGCCGTCGGGCGCGATGCACAGGCGCTGGTCCCAGGGCGCATAGGGCGGATTGAAATGCAGCTCGACGGGGTAGCCGCGCGGCAGTGCGCGCTGGTTGTTGGCGCGTATCAGCCGGCGCGCGAAGCGCGGATGGTGCCGGCACAGGCGCCAGAGCGCGCGCGCCAGCGCAATGTTCCTCTGTCGCAGCAGGCCGTGCGCCCAGCGCGGGGGCAGCAGTCGCTGCAGCAGGCCGGCCACGGGGTCGGCCGAGCGCAGGCCCAGCACATAGCCAGGCGTGCGCTGCAGCAGCGTGACATGCGCGGCCTTGTCGGCCAGCGCGGGCACCAGGCTCACCGCGGTCGCACCGCTGCCGATGACCAGCACGCGCCGCCCGCTCCAGTCGAGCTGCGCGGGCCAGTGCTGGGGGTGGACCACCGTTCCCTGGAATTGCGCCAGGCCCGGCAGTTCGGGGGTGTAGCCGCGGTCATGGCGATAGTAGCCGGCCGCGCAGAAGATCCAGCGACAGGAAAGCTGCCGGCGTGCGCCGGTGTCGGCGCGCTCGACCTCCACCGTCCACAGCGCGGTCGCGCTGCACCATGCAGCCGCAACCACGCGCTGCTGCAGCCGCACCCGGCGGTCCACGCCGTTCTCTGCCGCGGCTTCGCGCAGATAGGCCAGGATCTGCGCGGCGCTGGCCATTGCCGGGGCGCGGCCCCAGGGCTTGAACGCATAGCCCAAGGTATGCAGGTCGGAGTCCGAACGCGCGCCGGGGTAGCGGAACAGGTCCCAGGTGCCGCCTGTGGCGGCGCGCGCTTCAAGAATGGCGTACGAGCGCGCCGGATGGCTCTTTTGCAGATAGTACGCCGCCGCCAGTCCCGACAGGCCGGCGCCGATGATCAATACGTCCAGATGCTCCATGGCTGCGCTCGGGTCGGGCATATGCTGCCTCCAACGCGAAGATAAGGCCCATGGTGGCGACAAATTCCGGCGCTGACAAGGTTGCGGCGGCGGCGTCGCGCGTTTGCATCGATGGGGCGGCTGTGCCGTTTGTGCCACCGGCGACAAGGGAAAAGCGCGGGCCGGCTTCTGAATGGCCGGCTACGCGGTCAAAATGGCGGCATGTCTCTCACTGTCTGCATGGATGAAGTCCAGCTGAGCGCCATCCGCGCCCAGGGCGCGGGCGGCCAGAATGTCAACAAGGTGTCCAGTGCGGTGCACCTGCGCTTCGACGTGCGCGCTTCATCGCTGCCCGAGCCGGTCAAGGAGCGGCTGCTGGCGCTGAGCGACCAGCGGCTCACGGCGGACGGGGTGGTGGTCATCAAGGCCCAGCAGTTCCGCAGCCAGGACATGAACCGCGCCGACGCACTGGCGCGCCTGCAGGCCTTGGTTGATTCGGTGGCGCATGCACCGCGCGTGCGCCGCGCGACCCGGCCCACCATGGCGTCCAAGCGCCGGCGCCTTGAAGGCAAGAGCGTGCGCTCGGCCACCAAGGCCTTGCGCGGCAAGCCGAATCCGGACTGAGCCTGAGGCATGATCGGGCACGCGTTGCGCCTGCCGCGCTGCGCACTATTGAATCCGCTGATGGAAAAGGAATGCCATGACCCGTTTGACCAATCTGCCGCTAGAGTTCCTGCAGCGTGAACCCGCAGCGCCAGGCGCCGAGCCCTGGCTGCTGGTGCTGATGCATGGCGTGGGCAGCAACGAGCAGGATTTGTTCGGTCTCGCGGCCTATGTGCCCGCGCATTTCCATGTGCTGAGCCTGCGCGCGCCTTACCCTATGGGAGTGCAGGCCCATGCCTGGTTCCAGTTCACCGTGGACACCAACGGCACGCGCCACATCAATGTCGCGCAGGAGCGCGCCGCGCGCGAACAGCTCGAGCGCACCGTGGCGCAGGCGCAAAACGAACTGGGCATTGCGCCCGAGCGCACGGTGCTGGGCGGCTTCAGCCAGGGCGGCATCATGGCGCTGTCGACGCTGCTGACCCGGCCGGCGACGCTGCGCGCGGCCATGGTCTGGCACAGCCGGCTGCTGCCCGAAGTGCGTTCGCTGCAGGCGCCGGCCGAGCAGTTTGCCGGCAAGTCGCTGTGGATCAGCCACGGCACCTACGACAATGTGATTCCGCTGACCAGTGCCCACGCCATGCGAGATCACGTGCAGGCGCTGCCGCTGGCGCTCGAATACCGCGAGTACGCGAGCGCGCATGAAATCCGCCCCGATGAATTGCAGGCCAGCATGGCCTGGCTGGACGGCCTGCGCTGAGGGTCAGCCTTTGCGCCCGGGCTCGAAGAACGCCGCGAGCTGCGGCGCCAGCGTGGGGAATTCCTGCGCGAACTGCGCCCGATTGACGAAATAGGCTTCGCAGGCCACGGCAAAGAACTCGGGCGGGGCCGTGGCGCCATAGCTGTCGAGCCAGGGCTGGGCGCCGCCGAAGCGCTCGGCGATGATCACCTGTTCGCGAAACTTCTCATAGGCCGGCTCCCAGGCCGCATGCCACAGCGCGCGCGCCGCGCGCGTGCTGGCGCTGCCCATGAAGCCCGGGGGCAAGGGCGGGCAGCCGTCGGCCGCGCCGTTGCGCATGTCGATCTTGTGCGCGAATTCGTGGATCACCACGCTCGTGCCTTCGGCCATGCTGTGGCGGCTGTCGTCCACGGCCTGCCAGCTGAGCATCACCGGTCCGCCTTCCATGGCTTCACCCAGCAGCACTTCGTCGTAGTAGTGGACCACGCCGGCTTCGTCCACGGACTCGCGCCGCGCCACGGCTTCGCCCGGGTGCACCACGATGCCGACGAAATCGTCATACCAGGTCAGCGCCTCGCGCGGCGTGCCCCAGTGCAGCAGCGGCAGGCAGGCCTGGGCCGCGATCTGCACCGCCATGGCATCGGTCACTTCCAGGCCGTGCGCGCCATGGAACTGCTTGCGCTGCAGGAACAGCGCGGCCAGCGCGCGCAGCTTGGCCTGGTCGGCCAGGGCCAGGGCCTGTAGGAACGGATAGGCCTGGATGGCCGAGAGCCACAGGCCGGCATCTATCTCGGGCACGGGGGCCAGACGGCTTTGGATCTGGTTCCAGAAGCGGCGCAGGCTCATGCGGCGGGACAGGGCCAGGGCAGGCGCTGCAGGCCTTGGAGGCGATCGAGCCGCAGCACTTGGGCACGCGCCGGTGTGGCATCCAGGTCCCAGTCGCTGAGCACGATGCGCCGCATTCCCGGCGCCAGTTCATGGTCGGCGGGTCTATGGGTATGGCCGTGGATCAGCGTGGTCGCGCGCGCGGCCTGCAGCCAGTCGAGGCTCGCTTGCCGGTCCAGCTCCGCATAGACCATGGCCGCGCGCTGGTGCGAATGGCTCTGGTCGCGCATGCCGCGCGCCTGGGCGCGACGAGCCTCTATCGGCTGGCGCAGGAACGCGTCCTGCCAGGCGGCGGTGCGCGCCATGGCGCGAAAGCGCTGGTAGTCGGTGTCGTCCAGGCACAGCGCGTCGCCATGGCTCAGCAGATAACGCTGGCCGGCGAATTCGAACGCGGTCGGGTCGCTGAGCCAGGTGCAGCCGCTGCGCTCGGCAAAGGTCGGGCCCGTGAGAAAGTCGCGGTTGCCCTGCATGAAGAACAAGGCCTTGTGCCGCGCGATCGCGCGCATGCGTTCGCAGCAGCGCGCTTCGAAGCTCTGCGCGTCGTCCAGCACATCGTCGCCTATCCAGACCTCAAACAGGTCGCCGAGCATGAACACCGCGTCGGCCGTGGTGTGCGTCAGGTAATCGAGCCAGGCCGCGACGGTGCGTGGCTCGCCGGCCTGCAGATGCAGGTCGGAAATGAATTCAATGCGCTGCCATTCGGCGGGCACCGGCAGCTCGAAGGCGGCGGGAACCGAAGGCAGGGCGGGGGCATCAGGATGCGGCATGCGCGGCTTTCTGAGGGGCCCCGGAGAACTGCCCGCGCAGCAGGCGGCGCAGCACCGGGCGGCGCTGGCTTGCGTACGCGGGCAATGGTCGCGCCATTTACAGGGCCACGGCCTTTTCAATCACGACGTCGGTCAGGGGCACGTCGTCATGGAAGCCCTTGCGGCCGGTCTTCACGCCCTTGATCGCATCGACGATTTCCGTGCCCTTGACCACCTTGCCGAACACGGCATAGCCCCAGCCTTGCGCGCTGGGAGCGGTGTGGTTCAGGAAGCCGTTGTCGGCGACGTTGATGAAGAACTGGGCCGATGCCGAGTGCGGGTCGCTGGTGCGTGCCATCGCCAGGGTGTACTTGGTGTTCTTCAGGCCGTTCTTGGCTTCGTTCTCGATGGGCGCAGCCGTGTCCTTTTGCGTCATGCCGGGCTCGAAACCGCCGCCCTGGACCATGAAGCCAGGAATCACACGGTGGAAGATCGTGTTGTTGTAGTGGCCCTTGTTCACATAGGACAGGAAGTTTTCGGTCGACTTGGGGGCCTTTTCGGCGTCGAGTTCGATGGTCACCACGCCGTGGCCGGTGATGTGCAGTTCAACTTGTGGGTTGCTCATGGGAATTCCTTTGGAGATGGGGTGAAAAAAGGGGTGGCAGCGTGGCCTGTGCCGGCAGCTACCGACGAACTTCAGGGCAGCACGCGCGCCGAGACAATCGTGACTGCCGTCGTGGGCACATTCTGGTGCATGCCGCGATTGCCCGTGGGCACAGCGCGGATTTTGTCGACCACGTCGGAGCCGCGCACGACCTTGCCGAACACCGCGTAACCGTGGCCGTCGGGCTGGGGTGCATTGAGCGAGGCATTGTTGGCGACGTTGATGAAGAACTGGGCCGTGGCCGAGTTCGGGTCGCCGGTGCGCGCCATGGCAACCGTGTACTTGTCGTTCTTCAGGCCGTTGCGCGCTTCGAGCGGAATCGGGGGCTGGGTGGGCTTTTGCTGCATGTCCGCGGTGAAGCCTCCGCCCTGGATCATGAAGCCGTCCATCACGCGGTGGAACACCGTGCCGTCGTAATGCTTGCTGTTGACGTACTGCAGGAAGTTGGCAACGGTCTTGGGTGCCTTGGCGGCATCGAGTTCGAGCACGATCGCGCCCAGCGAGGTCTTGAGCTCGACCTGGGGCGAAGTCTGGGCGGCAGCGCCGGTGGCCGCAAACAGGCCGGCGGACAGCGCCAGGCCGGCCAGGGTGAAAGTGGTTTTTCTGCGGGAAATCATGCGTGACTCCTGGATTGGAATGGCTGTGGGAAGGCCTGCGGCGGCGCCAGTTACCGCCGGTCGCTCGGATCGGGTAACAGGTGCGGCCGAAACGGCCAGGACCAAGGGCCTGGGCCCCGGCTTATTTCTTCGCCGCGGGGGCTGCGGGCTGCAGCATGCTGCGCAGCTGGGTCAGCTTGGGGCGCAGGTTGGTTGCGGCGCGCGGGTCGAGGTCCTGCGAGCGCAGGTATGACTGGTAGGCCAGGCGCGCATAGATGTCGCCCAGGTTCTCGTGCGCGACCGCATAGGTCGGGTTGTTGCGCACTGCGGCCTCGAGCGCGCCCTTGGCCTTGTCGAGATCGCCGTCGGCGGCGTAGATCACCGCGAGGTTGTTGTAAGGCTCGGCCAGTTCGGGATATTCCTCGATCAGCAGCGTGAACGTCGCGATCGCATCGGCCTTCTGGCCGGCATCGGTCTGGGCCACGCCCTTGAGGAAGCGCATCTGCGGGTCGCGCGCGTTGCTTGCGAGGTAGCTGTCGGCGCGGGCGATGGCGCCCGCAGCATTGCCGGCGCGCAGCAACTGGTTCACTTCGGCGTAGTCATCGGCATGGGCGGCGCCTGCGGTGAGCACGGTGGCCAGGGTCAACAGGCGCAGGGTGCGGGAGAGGGCGTTGCGTGCAGGCATGTAGGTGCTTTCGGTGCGGGCAGGGACGGGCCTGCGGCGCGGGCTTATACTTCGATCAATTGTAGCTGAGGGGTGTCAGCCCGCATGGACCCTGGTGCCCCCTTTCCGGGTGCCCCTGTGCCAGGCGCACACTTCTTGCTACATGGGACCCAGGGCCTGTCATCTTCGGCAGGCCGCTCCCCTCTCTCCCTCGTAACAGATATTCCATGAGTTTGCGTATCTACAACACGCTGTCGCGTGCATTGGAAGCGTTTTCGCCGATAGAACCGGGCCATGTCCGCATGTATGTGTGCGGCATGACCGTCTACGACCTCTGCCATCTGGGCCATGCGCGCTCGATGGTTGCTTTCGACGTGGTGCAGCGCTGGCTGCGCGCCAGCGGCCTGCGCGTGACCTATGTGCGCAACATCACCGATATCGACGACAAGATCATCCGCCGCGCGGTCGAGAACGGCGAGACCATTCGCCAGCTGACCGACCGCATGATTGCGGCGCTGCACCAGGATGCGGACGCGCTGGGTATCGAGCGCCCCGATTTCGAGCCGCGCGCCACCGACTATGTGGCGCAGATGCAGAGCATGATCGGCCGGCTGCAGCAGCGCGGCCTGGCCTACCAGTCCGGCAATGGCGATGTGAACTTCGCGGTGCGCAAGTTTCCGGGCTACGGCAAGCTGTCGGGCAAGTCGCTCGACGAGCTGCAGGCCGGCGAGCGCGTGGCCGTCGATGACGGCAAGAGCGATCCGCTGGACTTCGTGCTCTGGAAGAGCGCCAAGCCCGCCGAGCCCGAAGAAGTCAAATGGGACAGCCCCTGGGGCCAGGGCCGCCCGGGCTGGCACATCGAGTGCTCGGCCATGGGCTGCGAGATGCTGGGCGAAAGCTTTGACATCCACGGCGGCGGTGCCGACCTGCAGTTTCCGCACCACGAAAACGAGATTGCCCAGAGCGAAGGCGCGACCGGCAAGACCTTGGCGCGCACCTGGATGCACAACGGCTTCATCAACGTGGACAACGAGAAAATGTCCAAGTCGTTGGGCAATTTCTTTACCATTCGCGATGTGCTCAAGGAGTTCGACGCCGAGACGGTGCGCTTCTTCGTGGTGCGCAGCCATTACCGCAGCCCGCTGAACTACAGCGACGTGCATCTCAACGACGCGCGCTCGGCGCTCAAGCGCCTGTACACGGCGCTGAGTCTGGTGCCCGCGGCCGATGTCGCGATCGACTGGGCCCAGCCCCAGGCCGCGCGCTTCAAGGCCGCGATGGACGACGATTTCGGCACGCCCGAAGCCGTGGCCGTGCTGTTCGAGCTGGCCGCCGAGGTCAATCGCAGCCAGAGTGCCGAAACTGCGGGCCTGCTCAAGGCGCTGGGCGCATGCCTGGGCCTGCTGCAGGACCGCCCCGAGGCCTTCCTGCAGGCCGGCGTGGCTGGCGGCGTGGACGCCGACGCCGTGCAGGCGCAGATCGCGGCGCGTGCCGCGGCCAAGGCCGCGAAGGACTGGGCCGAAGCGGACCGTATCCGCCAGGCCCTGCTGGCCCAGGGCATCGTGCTCAAGGATTCCGCGGCCGGCACCACCTGGGAGGCCGCGCCATAAGCGCCGCAACCCATGGATTTTCATTTCAATGTGTTTAATGTAGGCGGTACCAGCGGTGAATGCTCCTAAAGAGATAGCGAACGTGGTGATCACGCCGTTGTCTGCGCCTGCCTACTGGGCAGAAGCCTGCAAGCACCTGGTCAA
>Ga0308165_1002875_pt1 | contig 19515 bp, 16 predicted proteins | sample PhyWR2_FD_201032 | JGI IMG/M metagenome (GOLD analysis project Ga0308165, IMG submission 201032) | Phyllosphere microbial communities from UC Gill Tract Community Farm, Albany, California, United States - DLSLW.R2 | ecosystem: Host-associated > Plants > Phyllosphere > Unclassified | place: USA...
TTCCTCCTCGCAATGACGATTTTTCTAGTTGAATCTATTATCATTAGCGTAGTCGAAGTGCTGTTCAATATATCTGTTTCACTCAATTTATCTTAGCACCAGTTATTTAATTATAAGCATTATATGTTAGGAATCATTTTATGTGGTGGTCAGAGTTTGCGTATGGGAACAGATAAGGGCTTGCTCAGTCATCGGGATAAGCTTTGGGCGCAATTGGCATATGATAAATTGAGTTTGCTTGATTTACCCGTAAAATTTTCTGTTAATCCATCACAGGAAGAAACCTATGCAAATTATTTCGGAAAAGAAAAGCTGATTGTGGATAATCTATCGTTTGATATTAGGGGACCATTGTTAGGTGTGCTTTCTGCCCATTTATTAAACTCAGCAGAAGATTTATTCTTATTGGCCTGCGATATGTTACTGATGGAAACCAAGTTATTACAACAAGTTCTGAATTCGTTTGAAACGGATAATGCTTTTGACGCTTATCTTTTTACCAAAGGCAACCAACTGGAGCCTTTATGTGGAATTTATAAAGTTGAAGGTTTGAAAAAAATATTGAATATGCTTCAAAACAATACTTTGCTTAAACACAGTATGAAATACACTTTGGGCAATTTAAAAGTTTGCGAAATTATGATTGACGACCAGGACTATCATTATTTCAGTAATTTTAACTCGCAAGGGGAGATAAATAACATAACGTCACTCTGATCTGATAATTATCGGATTGATTTCAGTGTCTATTTTGCAAGAAAGATGAACTAAATTCAGCATGACGATCTCTATTGATTTACAAAAGCTGCAAAGCCGATTGATCGATTTTTATAAAATTACCTTTCTCTCCTTCGCAAAGTGGGCAGCAATAATCTTTTGGTAAATTGTTAAAAACTGTACCAGGAGCAATGTTGTTTTCTGCTTCTCCAATCTGTTCGTTATAAACCGTTAAACAATTATTGCACTGATAAAAAAATCCGTCATCTTTTTTTACACTTTCTTCTGGTTTTGAACCAGATTTTTGATCACCTATTTTAATTGCATTTAAACGGTATTTGTAAAATTTAAATATGGCACGCCTGATTTGCTCTGGCAATAAAAAACCGGGATTGCTTCGGCTAAAAATTTCGCCGGTGCGCTCGTTGGGATTAAAATCTTTTGCACACAGAATATCATAAACAGGAAATAATCTAATATTTAAGAAACTAATGAGGTAACGCTTTTGTATCAAAATACTGCTGAAAACTTCGCTTTTTTTACGGGTTTTAATGCCGAAACAGATTCCAAATGTTCGGGTATCGTCAATACTTAAATGTTTAACCAGCGCATTTTTTAAAGCTAAACCTTCGTTACAATTGTCTTCTATCTGGAAATTAAGTTCGTTAGCCGCATGCCGCATATTGATTTCAAATTCTTCAAGCAGCGTATTCCATAGGCCTTTATCTTTTTCATCAATACCCTTTACAATAATGGTTTTCCATGATGTACAGCACAATTGGCCAAGTTTGGTATCTAAACAAAGCTGACAGATTTTTTTTAAAAAGGCAATGTTAAACAGTTCATCGCGCCTGTAAATACCCAGCCAATATTTATTGTTATAGCGGTTTAAGCCTTCGTAATATGGCAGGTTGAATGAAGACAGAGAGACTTTGCTTTCAGCAGGTTTAAGGATGAAATTTTCCTGATCTAAAGCTGCAAAGAGGTCTTCGCCATTGGCCAATTCATTGTCTATATAAGTTGAGGGTTTACTTTTGATAATACCTTCCAAAGCTTTGGTAACCTGAGCAATATGATTGGTATAACAAAGCTGGTTCCACTCATATATTACATTAGTTTTTGGAAACCTGAGGATCAAATGCCAATAGTGTTCCGATTGAGAGGAAGCAATCCAGTTGATATTTCCAGTTAACATCGGCGTAAAACTCTGGTCGCTATCGCAGATGTTTACTTTTATTGAAGGTTTAAAATCTATATCATCCAAAATATCTTTGTAAACTCCCTCAGTAAGCCAGGTTTTACGAATAAAAATCTCTTCAGCAGGGTAAGAACTAATGATATTGGGATAATCATTGCTATCAACTTCGTAATCGATGCCGAGTTTATACAGTTCGTCAGTAAAGATGCCAATATTGTATGTTGTAGTATCAAGCAATAACTGTTGGCGGAGGCCAAAACGCACATACTGTATCCTTGCTTTTGTTGCGGCTACCAATATGTTGTAAAGGTTTCCTGGCGATATAATCCCCCCTGGGAAGTTAATGATGATGGTTTGATACATGTTTAACTGCTTAAAAGTCCAAATTCTGTTACAGCCTTAGGAAAATTTCTGTTTTCATGGCCTGGTCTGCATAATTTCAATAATGTAAACCTTTGAATATTAGTAAGTTTGCGCCATTGTTTAATCGATAGCTGAAACTGCATTTCTGCTGATTTTTTCTGAAGCATTGATGGAATTTGATGCAGATTTCCCCAATCGGGCAGTGGATCAACAAGCATTGTCGTGGCTTGATTTCCGGTGTATTTGGTGATAAGTCCGATCAGAAACTGATGATAACGATCTGTTTCCGCTTGAGTGAAAATAGGTAAAAGGGCAAGTTGTATCCTTTCTGATGGCTGAAATTTGCTCCATTCTGCCAGTTTTAGCTTTATTCCTGCAGCATCCATTTTAAAACGGACCACCATAGGAATGCAGCGCATATTTTCTTCGATAAAATCTTCTTCAAAGTTAAAATATTCAATCCCTTTAAGGTTTTTAAATTCTGAAGGACTAAGTTTTACTTTCATCATTTTGTTTAATTTTATATATTCTTTAGCAATCTATCGTCATTCCCGTGCAGATGGGAATCTGAATGCTTATTATTGTTTTGCGATTTCCGGTCGTTTACTAATGACAATTTTCAAAAAATGATCGTCATTGCGAGGAGGAACGACGAAGCAATCTTTCCAACCTACGATAAAGATTGCTTCGTTGGCTGAAAAAGCCTTCTCGCAATGACGACCTCCCTAGAAAAACCTGTCATCAGAACCCCTTTATTTTTTTCTTAAAACTGACTGCAAGGGATCACGAACTACCAAAATCTATCATTTCTCTGCTAAAACCAGCTTAGGCTCTGTTTTTAAAACGTTAACAAACGAATCTAAAATTGCTTTTACTTCAGGCCGGCAGCTGCCACAACCCATTCCTGCGCCTGTTAACTGGCAGAGCTGCAAATGATCTTTACAACCATCTTTTATTTTGTTAATCAGATTACCTTCACCTACGTTATTACAGCTGCAAACGGTTTTGCCGATAATGGGTTCAGTTGTTTTACCGCTCCTTAACAGTTGAAGCCGCTTTTCACTCAGCTCCATTTTGTTTTCGATCAGGTTCCTGAATTCTAAAAATTCACTTTTATCACCAATTAATATTGCTCCAACCAATATATCGTTGTGTACAATACATTTTTTGTAGTAGCGTTTTGCTTTATCGATGAAAACAATTTCTTCATAAGTAGGATCGTTGTTTGGTATTTCAGCAAGACCTAATGAGCAAAGTTCCAGACTGTGCATTTTAAGGATATTCATCAATAAACTACCTTGGTAAAATTTGGAAATATCTCCGCAGAGAAACCGAGCCACAATTTCGGCCTGTTGTTCTGCTGCTGCTGTAATGCCATACATTTGACCTTTAAATTCCGCAATTTCGCCAATGGCATAAATATCCTGTTCATTTGTTCTCAGGTATTCATCTACCACAACGCCGCGTTTACATTCAATACCTGCTTCTTTAATCAGTTCGATATTTGGCACGGTACCAATAGCAATTACCAGGGATTCGCAATCGAGCAATAAGCCACTTTTTAAACGGATGCCGGAAATACTTTTTTCTCCGATAATGCGGTCTACTTCATCATTATAGAAAATTTCGATGCCTTTGCTAATCAATTCTTCATGAAGGAGTTGACTGCCAAGCGCATCTAACTGGCGGCCCATTAATCTCGATATCCTTTGAATGATGGTCACTTTTGATCCGGTTTCGGCAAGGGAAGTAGCCAGTTCGATCCCCAATAAACCGCCACCTACAATTACCACTTTCCCATTTGTGGTATCGACATGTTTTTTAAAGTTATCGGCATCATTGCGACTGCGCATGGTAAATATTCCATTTATTTTAGGAATATCTTTAAGCATAAAAGCCCTGCTACCTGTGGCAAGAAGCAGAACATCGTAATGGTGGGTTTGACCCTTGCTGTCAGTAACTGTTTTGCTTTCTTTATGAATTCTGTCTATGCCTAAACCACGGTGTAATTTAATTCTGTAATCAGTTTCCTCACCATCACTCATTTTAATGAGGTTATGCCATGGTAATGTACCGATGATATAATCGGGGAGGAGTACCCGATTGTAAAAAGGGAAGTTCTCTTTGCTGAAAATCTCGATATCATCTTCGGTGTTTAAAGCCCTGTAGCTTTTCACAAATCCGCAGGCACCGGCACCTGCGCCGATAACAATAATCTTTTGCCGCTCTTTGTTATAAAGTTTTACCTGTACAGCACTAAACTTAAAATCGGGTTCTTTGCTCTGTGGGTCAACCAGATTATTGGTGAGGTTGTTTACCCTATTTAAATCACTTTTTAATATTTTGCCCCAATGCATGGGCATAAAAACTACCCCAGCCTTTATATCTTCTGAAAATTTAGCCTTTACGCGGGCATTTCCCCGTAAACTCGAAATCTCGATAATATCATTGTCTTTAATGTTTCGAACTTCTGCATCAATGGGGTTAATCTCTAAAAAAGATTCGCTAATGTGTTGGTTTAGTTTATTTACCTTGCCCGTTTTGCTCCGTGTATGCCATTGATCCCTGATTCTTCCTGTGGTTAAAATCAGCGGATGTTTTGGTGTTAAAGCTTCCGATTGGTTCTGATCATCAAATGATAGGATATTGGCTTTTTTATCTGGAGTATAAAATTGATGATCTGTAAATAATCTGGCCGTTCCGAATGCCTTTTCTTCTTTTGGATAAGGCCATTGAACGGCTCTTTTCTCCTTTAAAATCTGATAATTAAGGCCGCTGATATCAATGTTGGTTCCAGCTGTTAAAGCTGCGTGCTCGTCGTATATCTCAACTGCATTACCAAAGTCGAAACCATGATAACCCATTTTTTTTGCAAAGCGACAAATGATTTCTGAATCTGCCAAAGCTTCGCCGGGTGCTTCCGTTACTTTGCTCAGGTAGGAGATGTACCTTCCTGCATTGGTCATGGTGCCTTCTTTTTCTACCCATGCCGCTGCAGGTAACACCACATCAGCATATTTTAAGGTTTCAATTTTATTACTGATGTCCTGAACAACAACAAACTTTGCCTTTTTCAACCCTTCTTCTGCGGCGCGTACATCGGGTAAACTAATTAGCGGATTGGTACACAAAATCCATATGGCTTTAAGTTTTCCACTATTCAGTTCATTGAACATTTCGGTGGCAGTTAATCCTGGTTTAACTTGAATGGTACCCAATGGGATCTGCCAAAATTTTTCGACCTCATTACGATGCTTTTCATTGGTTAAAACACGGTGTGCAGGTAATAAATTGCTTAAACCACCGACTTCACGACCGCCCATGGCATTCGGCTGTCCGGTAAGTGAGAAAGGACCGCTGCCAGGTTTGCCAATATGGCCTGTAATGAGGTTGAGGTTGATGAGTGAAAGGTTTTTATTGGTGCCCACCACACTTTGGTTCAGTCCCATAGTCCACATTGTGATAAAACCTTTTGCGTTACCAATATAAGCTGCTGCCAAACGGATATCGCTTTCTGTTATGCCGCAGATTGTTGCGGCTTCGCTTACTGTTTTGTCAAAAACGGTTTTATGGTATTTTTCATAACCGTTGGTGCTGTTCATGATAAAATTAGCATCCACTTTTCCATCTTCTATTAAACACCTGCCAATGGCATGGTGGAGTGTAATATCGGTACCTGGATTGAGCTGTAAATGAACATCGGCTAGTGAACAGGTTTGTGTTTTTCGCGGGTCGCTAACAATAATCTTTAAGTCAGGATTTTTCTGCTTAGCGGCTTCAACACGGCGCCACAGGATAGGATGGCACCATGCCGGGTTTGCGCCTGCCACAAAAATACAATCGGCAACTTCAATATCATCGTAACTAATGGGTACGGTATCTTCACCTAAACTCATTTTATAACCAACAACCGCGCTGCTCATACATAAACGGCTGTTGGTATCGATGTTATTGCTACCGATAAATCCTTTAATCAATTTGTTTACTACATAATATTCTTCTGTTAAACATTGTCCGCTGGCATAAAAAGCTACACTATCCGGACCGTATTTTTTGATGAGTGCTTTAAAAACTGCTGCTGTTCTATCCAATGCGGTATCCCAACTCACTCTTTGTAAGGGCATGTTTTTATTGTAACGCATTTCTGGGTAGAGCAATCTGTCGCTTTTATCATTTGCGGTGTAATGCAGATTCATACCCTTACTGCATAACATACCTTTGTTTACAGGATGGTTTTTATCTCCCTCAACCGTTATCCGTTCATGGATGTCTTTATTTACAACTATACCGCAGCCTACTCCGCAATAGCAGCAGGTAGTTGTATTGATTAGCGATATGTTTTTTTCTTCTTTCAAAGGAGGTCTGCTTGTATAATTGATTGTTATTTGCTTGGGGTAAACACTAGATCTTCTATTGTTGATCGTTTCTGTGCCATCACTGTTCTGAAGACGAATACCGCAACCCCGATTCCAAGAATAATAAAACCAAGAAGTGTAAATGCACTGGTATAATCAATTAGGTCTTTTTGAATGCTAATTCCATTTTCGATAACATTTTTTGTAGCATGGTTGGCTTTGGCCTTAAACATAAAAGCAATCAGCATGGCGCCGATATTTCCACCAGCCCCTACAATACCTGCTACACTACCAACTGCAAGCGGATTAATGAATGGAACAAGGCTATAAGTTGCGCCGTTGGCCATTTTTAAACTTAGGCCAAAAACGAACATCATGAAAATAGCCATTCCGATATTTCCTGATTTAGCAAACCAGATTAAGCCAACGCCCTCTACCAAAAGTAATAGGGCAAGCAAAAGAGTTTTCCCATCAAACCCCCATGTTTTACCGATTTTATCAGCAACAATACCACCCAATGGCCTGGCAAATATATTGATCCAGCCAAAAATTCCAGCTACCATACCCGCAATAGCAATGGTTGCACCAAAGGAATCTGTGAAAAAAATCGGTGCAAAGTTATCTACGGTTATCTCTACACCAAAACAGGCTGCATAGGCTATAGTTAAAATCCAGGTACGGTAATCTTTTGCAGCGAGCAAAAAAGTATTTTTTGTACTTTTTACATTTTCATCTTTCAGGTCTTTGAAATCACCTTGTGGAGTATCTAAGGTGTAACGGTGATATAAAAAGGCACATATTAAAAGCATTACACCAGGAAAAATCATGGCATACCTCCAACTATCCTCAGTGCTGCACAAACCAATGGCCGTTAAACCAGATGCAATTAATGGCATAAATACATTTGCTGCTCCACCACCGGCATTACCAAAGCCGCCTGCTGTTGCATTTGCTGTTCCTTTAATATTTGGCGCAAACATAATAGAAGTGTGGAATTGTGTAATCACAAAAGATGCACCTATTACGCCAATAGCCAGGCGGAATAGTAAAAAAGAGGTGTAGGAGTTACTGGTTCCGATTAATAAAACTGGGATAGCGCAAAGTACCAAAAGCCAGGTGTAGATGAGTTTAGGTCCAAATTTATCTATTAAACGGCCTATTAATAAACGGGCAATTATGGTGGCTGATACAGAGGCGATTTGAATATTACCTACCTGGTCTTTAGTGAGGTGAAGTTGTTCTCTGGCAATCTTCATTAAAGGTGCCATACCAAACCAGGCAAAAAAGCAAAAGAAAAAAGTAAGCCAGGTGATGTGAAAGGTTTTCATCTGAACCCCTTTAATTGAGAAAATATTAAATTTATCTAGCGGTTTAGTAACGGAATTGAGTGTCATAATAATCAGTTTAAGCGTAAATAATTAAATTGAATCCTTTAAAATTTATAGCCTAAACCTACACCAGCATTCCATCCGCCATTTTTAACTGTGGTTTTAGGGTTGTAATAAAGTGGAACTTGTAGTGCGATGTGGCGAAATGCTGCCGTTAAACCAAAGCCAAGATTAGGTGTGAGTGCCGCATTTTTTGTTGCACCCGCAGCAACTTTATCTTCTTTAATGCGCAGGCTGGGCAGTAGCCCCAATAATACTGTGTAGGGTTTTTTGCTAAATTTGATACTTGGGCCTGTACAGTTTATAAAAGCACCATGATCAACATATCCAGCAACTAAGGTTCCATCAAAAAGGACAGCTTTGGTTTGCGATTTAGCAGAAAAAAAGAACAAGGTAAGTGCAAGGCAGCCTGTTATGGCTACATAATTAGAAATCTTCATATCGGTTTGGTTTGGGTTAAATTTTTCTCCGGAAAGTTTAAATCTTACTGGGTCAGGTTAAGATTTTGGCGTTGTGCCAATGTAAACAGTTCCGTTTTCTATCTTTACAGGATAGGTTTTTATTGCGCATTCGTCGCCACTTAAACATTCGCCAGTGCTCAATGAGAATGTTTTTTTGTGGAAAGGGCAGGCTACCTTAGGTTCATCGGTAGTAGATCCAATCATTCCGCGGCTCAATGCCATCTGTTTTTTATGCGGGCATTCATTTTGTGTGGCGTACCACTCATTTCTTCTGGTGAAATAGAAAAGTGCAATCTGATCTTCACCATGTTTTACGCAAACGCCACCGTTTTCAATGGCATCCTCGACTCGGCAGGCTGCCAGCCAATTTGATTGTTCATTCATAATTTTGGGTTTTATAAGGTTTGTAAAGATTTAATGTTAAGCCGTTTTCCATTCTGCGGTTCTTTTTTGTCCGCGCATTTCAACAAATTCTATAGTGGGATCTTTGTCTTCAGGTGCATTTACAAAATGAGAGAACCTTTTCCTGATCGCTGGATTTTCTACTGCCTCTTTCCATTCACATTTATAGGTAGCGATTAAACTTTCGATTTCTCTTTCCCATTGTGCCGCCATTCCTAAACTATCGTTGATAATCACATTCCGTAGGTAATCTATTCCGCCCTGCATTTTGTTCAGCCAGGTTGCTGTTCTGGTAAGCGGATCCGCGGTACGGATGTAAAACATCAAAAATCTGTCGATGTATTGAATGCAGGTTTCGCTATCTAAATCTGTTGCCAGTAAAAGGGCATGTTGAGGTTTGCTACCTCCATTACCGCATACATATAGGTTCCAGCCTTTTTCTGTAGCAATAATGCCGAAATCTTTACTTTGGGCTTCTGCACATTCTCTGATGCAACCACTTACTGCCGATTTAAATTTGTGTGGAGCACGTATACCTCTGTATCTTTCTTCAATTCTGATGGCAAAACTTACACTGTCGTGCAAGCCAAACCTGCACCATGTACTGCCAACGCAACTTTTAACGGTCCTCAATCCCTTTCCATAAGCATGTCCGCTTTCGAAACCTGCAGCAATTAATTCCTCCCAAATGATAGGCAGATCATTAAGATGTGCGCCAAACATATCAATACGTTGACCGCCAGTTATTTTAGTGTATAGGTTATATTTTTTTGCAACTTCTCCAATTACAATTAATTTATCTGGTGTAATTTCTCCTCCGGGAACTCTTGGTACAACGGAATAAGAACCGCCTTTTTGAATGTTAGCGAGAAAGCGGTCGTTGCTATCTTGTGCCACATCATTTCCTTTTTTAAGGATCATTTCATTCCAAAGACTGGCAAGGAGTGATGATACTAATGGTTTGCATACTTCGCAACCATCGTTTTTGCCTAAGGCATCCAGTACCTCATCATAACTTTTTAATTCATGAATATGGATAAGGTCAAAAAGTTCTTGTCTGCTATAGTTAAAGTGTTCGCAGATTACATTTTTGATGTATTTACCCTGCGATTTTAAGGTATAAGTCATTAAATCTTTTACCATTGGCAAACAGCCACCGCAACCTGTTCCTGCTTTTGTGCATTTTTTCAGGTCGTCGATATTTTCGCAAGAACCATCAGCTACTGCCGAGCAAATGTCGCCCTTACTTACGCCTTCGCAGCTACAGATTAATGCACCATCTGGCAAACCTGTAATGCCGGCCCCACCAGCAGGCTCACTTCCTCCACGGGTACCTAAAATAAGTTCTTCAGGATTTTCTGGTAGCACGATGCGGTTATTAGAGGTTTGCAACAGCAGGTTATACGCTGTTGCATCTCCAATTAGTATACCTCCTAAAAGGTATTGCCCGTCATTACTAATATTTATCCTTTTATAAATTCCTTTGTGTTTGTTTTCGAAAATGATGGTGCGGCAATCTGGCTCGGTAATAAAGTTATCACCAAAACTGGCTACATCGATACCGATCAGTTTGAGTTTGGTACTCATATCAAATCCCGTAAAAGATTTATCACCTTCACAAAGATTTGCAGCCAATACTTCAGCCATTTCATAACCCGGCGCAATCAGTCCATAAATCATTCCATCGTATAAAGCGCATTCGCCAATGGCAAACACCGCAGGATCGTTGGTCTGCATTTTTTCGTTAACAACAATTCCACCGCGTGGACCAACCTCAATACCGCAGGCTTTTGCCAATTCATCGCGTGGTTTTATACCGGCAGAGATCACCAGCATATCTACATCCAAAGTGGTATCATCGCTAAACTTCAAGGCGGTAATTTGGCCGTCGCCTTCAATGCTGGTGGTGTTTTTGTTTAAATGGATTTGCAAACCAAGATCTGCAAGTTTAGATTTAAGCATATCGCTGCCTGCTGCATCAATTTGTCTGGGCATTAATCTAGGCGCAAATTCGATAATGCTTGTTTTTTCGATACCTAAATCAATCAGGGCTTTTGCTGCTTCCAATCCTAATAAACCACCGCCGATAACGGAAGCTGTTTTTGCCTTTCTGGCATAGTTGCTAATAAGATCTAAATCTTCTATGGTACGGTAAACAAAAACACCTTCTTTTTCGATACCTGGAATATTGGGCACAAAAGCACCAGAACCCGTAGCGAAAACAAGAATATCGTAGTGATAGTCTATTCCATTGGCTGTATAAACTTTCTGAAGTTTTCGATCAATTTTGGTTACCGGATTGTTTAAAAAGAGTGTGATATTTTTTTCCTGGTACCAGTTTTCTGTAGAAAGAGAAAGATCGTCGGCAGTTTTGCCATTAAAGTATTCACTTAAATGAACACGATCGTAAGCCCTACGTGGTTCTTCTCCAAAAACGATTAGATGAAAAGAATTTGTTTTCGATCTTAACTTTTCGCAGAATTTATATCCCACCATTCCATTTCCTATTACGATTATCTGTGGTTCTTTCATAAATCTTAAAGGTGTTTTGAGTTTGTTAGTTGTAATGGTTGTTTTTTATCTTTAATTATTTAGTTTGTGTGGTTTCAGCTATAAATAATTACTTTTTAAAATCATTATATTGTATTTATATGATTTTTGATATTCAAATATAGCTTATAAAACTATATAAATTTATATTTATATGATTTTTATCATAAAATATTAACATTTTTAATAAAATTTTATCACTTTTATATATAATTAGTGAAATCATTAAAATTATGACTGAAAAAACTACTGATTTTGGGCTTTTTATAATAGGGGGAGGTCCAGGTGATCCGGAATTGATTACTATGAAAGCATTTAATGTGTTAAAAAGAGCAGAAGTGATACTGTATGATAACTTAAGCAATGAAAAATTACTAGAAATTGCCCCGGAAACCTGTAAAATGATCTATGTGGGTAAGCAACCTTATGGAAATTATACGCCACAAGAGAAAATAAATGAATTAATTGTCGAAAATGCTCAAGATTTTCAGGTGGTGGTACGTTTAAAGGGTGGAGATCCTTTTATTTTTGGTAGGGGATTTGAAGAATTGATATATGCAGAGGCAAGAGGTATTAAATGTCATTATATCCCGGGTATAAGTAGTATGCAGGGTGCGGGTTTTGTTGATATCCCTTTAACGCACCGTGGAATTAGTGAAAGTGTTTGGATTCTTACGGGAACCAAAAAAGATGGGAGTTTAACCAACGATTTAAAATGTGCCATGAAAAGTTCTGCAACGGTGGTGATCTATATGGGAATGAAAAAAGTTGGAGAAATCGCTAAAGCGTATTGTGATGCAGGTTTAGGCAATATGCCTGCTGCAATTATTCAGCACGCTACTTTACCAAACCAAAAACAGGTAGTATGTTCGGTTAAAAGTTTGCAGGAATCAGCTGAAGAAGCTGGCTTAACTTATCCAGCAATAATTATTATAGGTAATGTGGTGCAAGCTAAAGCTTATGCAAATTTAAATCAAGGCGAGTTGTTGTCGGCGTAGGTTGGTTCATTGGTTCATTTGTCATTGGTTCATTGGTCATTCGTTTATTGTTGATGCCCATGTTACTTACAGCGATCGCTAAACTTAATGTTCTTAACTGCTTAATGGTCGCCTTAGGGGTTAATTGTTTAAACTGGTTAAACGGCAATTTGGTGAACGATAAAGATTCTTCACTGTGTTCAGGAAGACAAATCAAGAGTAATCGACTAAAGACTCCAGATCGAGGTTTCAGGATTATTGACTGATTAATCGATTGTAAACTTAAATGACCTTATATTTCTTAAATGGTGAAAAACTTGTAAACGGTTATTTGGTTAACGATAAAGATCATTCACTGCGTTCAGGATGACAAATCAAGGGTAATCCACTAAGCACTCAAGACTGAGGACTCTGGACTTCAGACTATTAAAAATACTTATCAAGCGTCAATCCATACGTTAGGTTGAGGTTTTCGCTGCGGGTAATATTCAGTTTATTGTAAGTGAGTGCGGTGGTTAAGCTAATCCACTTTCGGAGTTTTAAGCCGAGTGTGGTGGTAGAGCGGATAATGTGATCGCCTTTTCTATTGAAAGAATTTTGCAGAAAATGATTTCCGTCGATGGTAATCAGTTCCTTTATAGCAAAATGATATTGTAATCTTAGCGAATTCCTGTAAGTGTGATAGCTATCGCCAACAATCAAGCTACTTTGATCAAAAAGTACCCCATCACTTAAATTAATGTAGGCATTTGTTCTATCTAATATACTATAAGCAATTCCTCCGCCGGCAAGCAATTGGTTTTTAAGTTTTAGCGAATAACTGGTGTTGTAATTTACCAAACCCCAATAGTAAAAATGAGGAAAGGTTTTATACAGGTTGAAGTTAACTGTTGTCGAAAAGTCGTTATTGGTTAAATTGTTGTTCTGCTTACCGTAAAGCCAGGCTGAACTGGAGTTTAAAACAAAACTTTCCTTTTTCATGCCAAAATTTAAGGCATTATTTAATAAATAGGCACGATCTTCATTTGTTCTGTTAATCGATCCTGTAGCGCTAAGCAAAACATGATAGTTTGTGCTATCGGTATATTGGGCAAAAGATTTAGCATAACATAAACAGAGCAAAAGAAACGGCAGAAAAAACTTCATAATCATTTTAACAACAATTGCCTGCAATATGTTTAACCATATTATTAATTCAGTTCATACCATTTGGGAACTGGTATATATTCCTGATTCCAAGTGATTTCGTCATTTTCATTTTTATAACCCGCAGAAATCAGTTCTATCCGGGGCTCCTCTTCCACAATTTCCTTTTTAAACTGGTAGGCATCTATAGTTAGATAGTGATAAAGTTTATCCTGATCCATTTTGTTTTCTGTTAATAAGATCAAGGCATTTTCGCCAGTTTTAAGTTTATGGATAAACGTTCCTTTTACTCTCATATATATTGTTTAGCATGTATACAAACAAGAATTGAATTATGTTTTGGTCATTTTTATTCATATTAGATCATGCAAACAAAAAGCCTGTAAGATTTACTTACAGGCTTCAGTTTAAATAGGTAGATTAATTTAAGGTTAGTTCGATTACGGGGACCTCAAAATCAGGCTTTTTCTTTGGTAGTTGCAGTACCAGGTTGTTTCCGGTAGATTTTTCTGTGTCAATCTGTAATTCTGAGTTATCATGCAAAAACTGAGCGTATTTTGCTTTGTCTTTATACCCCTCTAACGTAATGTAACCTGTATTCGGATATTTGAAAAGGTGTACATATAATTTTTTAACATCTTTATTATAGGTGAGTTTTGTACCATCTATTGCTTTAAAATCTTCCGGAGCAAAACTGCAGTGATAAATAGATTTCGAATTGGCATGCATCCATAGCGCTAAGCTATCCAAAGCTGTATTGGCGCGTTTATCAAATTCCCCGCGGGCAGTTGGCCCAACATTTAGCAATAAATTACCGCCATTGGCAACAGAGGTAATCAGCAGATCCAATAATTTTCTGTTGCTTTTCCAGGTGTTTTCATCACGGTGATAGCCCCATGAACCGGAGAAAGTTTGACAGGTTTCCCAAACTTTTCCTCGGTATTTTTCTAATTCTTTCGGACCAACCTGTTCTGGCGTTTCGAAATCGGTTCCATCTTCATAATCATTCAAGTCCAAACGGTTATCTACAATGATCTGCGGCTGTAGCTTTCTGATCTGCTTAAGTAATTCTACCGAACCCCAATCATCGCGACCTTTGCCATGTTTACCAGGATAAGAAAAATCGGCCCAAAGAATATCAATTTTGCCGTATTTGGTTAATAATTCAGTTACCTGGTTGTACAAATATTTGCGGTATTTGGCCATATCCCTGTTTTTATTTAATGCAGTATAAGCTTCGTCGCTTTCAGGTTGAGGCCTTAACGGGTGGTATTTGTCTACAGGGAAATCAGGATGGTGCCAATCGATAAGCGAATAATAAAAGCCAACTTTAATCCCTTCAGCACGGAAAGCATCTAAAAATTCCTTAACCAAATCTCGTTTGGCTTGTGTGTTGGTTGCTTTGTAATCGGTGTATTTACTATCGAATAAGGTAAAACCTTCATGATGTTTAGTGGTTAATACCGCATATTTCATTCCTGCTGCCTTGGCTTCTTTTGCCCATTTTTTAGGTTCGAAAAGATCAGGATTAAATTGGTCGAAATATTTTTGGTAGTTTTCATTGGTAATACGTTCGGCATTTCTTACCCATTCGTGGCGTGCAGGTAGCGCGTAAAGGCCCCAGTGGATAAACATCCCGAAGCGGGCATCCGTCCACCATTCCATTCGTTTGGTTTTTTGAGCGGCGGTTTCATTCCCCAATCGCTCCTGGGCAAAGCCAGGTAAGATTAAGCTGAACATCAACAAAGTGGATAAAATTGCTTTTTTCATTGTGTGGTTTCTTTTGGTTAGGATTTAAAGCACTAATTTACTGCGCTATGGGCTTCGAAAATGTTGGTATATGAGCAAAATATTAAGGGAAATTGGTCTAAAATCCTGTTAAGGATTTAAAGTTCCAAAAACTTTGCTAAAGAGATCTTTGTTTAATCCGTATTGTTAATTTGATTAAAGAAGCGATGAAAACTCAAAAAACTCCAGCTAAACAGCATAAACAACCAGGCATAGAGGCAAATATGGATCCAAGGCCTGAAGTAATTAAATCTACTTATAAGGGAGCGGGTAAATTAAACAATAAAGTAGCACTGATTACTGGAGGCGATAGCGGAATTGGCCGATCGGTAGCTGTTCATTTTGCAAGAGAAGGTGCTGATGTGGCAATTGTTTATCTGGATGAAGATATTGATGCAAAAGAAACACAGAAAATGGTTGAAAATGAGGGTAAAAAATGCTTATTGATAAAAGGCGACGTTAAAAAGCCTGCATTCTGTAAAAAAGCGGTTGAAACGACAGTTAAAAAACTCGGAAAGATCAATATTCTGGTAAATAATGCCGGGATGCAGGTTCCGCAGAAAGACCCAAAGAAAATTGATGCTCAACAATTGGAAGATACTTTCCGTACCAATATATTCGGCTATTTTTATTTCGCACACGAAGTACTGGAATATTTTAGCGCCGGCGATACCATTATCAATACCACTTCGGTAACCGCCTACCGTTCTTCGCCAAACCTGATCGATTATTCTTCTACAAAAGGAGCCATCACATCTTTTACACGGTCGTTGGCCACAAATTTAGCCAAAACCGGAATTCGTGTTAATGCGGTTGCGCCGGGTCCGGTTTGGACACCACTTATTGTATCAACTTTTGATGAGAAAAAAATTAAATCTTTTGGATCGGAAACCGCAATGGAAAGGGCAGGGCAACCTTCAGAACTTGGTCCTGCTTATGTGTTTCTGGCTTCAGAAGATGCCTCTTTTATCACCGGACAGGTAATACATGTTAATGGTGGAGAAGTTGTAAATGGTTAATTTCTCTTAACTTTAATTACAATTAACTATTTATATGGCATCAGAACCCTCAAAAGATTGGCGTTTTAAACTACACGAAATTATTTACGAGTCGAATACGCCAGCAGGTAAAGCTTTTGATGTTGGTTTATTGATCGCCATTTTTTCCAGTATCATTGTAGTAATGCTCGATAGTGTGGTGAGTATTCATCAGCATTACGGCAAACTCTTCAATATTACCGAATGGGTTTTTGCATCGCTTTTCACAATCGAATATATTTTAAGACTGGTAAGCATCAGAAAGCCGATCAGGTATATATTCAGTCCATTGGGTATTATCGATCTGATTGCTTTATTGCCGTCTTATTTAAGCATCTTTTTTATCGGCGCACAATCGTTATTGGTATTTAGGGCTTTGAGATTACTCAGGGTTTTCAGAATTTTTAAACTGGGCCATTTTTTAACGGAGATTAATTTTTTAACCCAAGCTTTAAAAAACAGTGTACGCAAAATAAGCATCTTCCTGTTAACGGTTTTAACCATAACCGTTATCCTGGGTTCGATTATGTATCTGGTAGAAAAACGGGAGAATGGTTTTTCAAATATCCCCGAAAGTATTTATTGGGCAATTGTTACCATTACTACTGTTGGGTATGGCGACATTTCGCCCATCACACCATTGGGTAAGTTTGTAGCTTCTGTGGTAATGTTAATTGGTTATGCTATTATTGCTGTACCTACGGGCATTATTACGCACGACATTGCGGTTGCGGCCAGACAGAAAAAAGAATTACCCGAATCGTGCCCAAGCTGTAGTAGGGAAGGGCACGATAGTGATGCACTATTTTGTAAATACTGTGGATCGTCTTTATTTAAATAAAAATGCCAGACATTTTTGTCTGGCATCCGATATTTTTGATCTAAAATTGTTCTATAGCATTTCGCCATCTTCCTTTTTGTAGGCGTTTGGGTCTTTATCCAGTTCTTCTACATCCGATTCGTTATAATCATCTGATTCACTTTCCAAAGCTTCATCGTCTTCTAACAATTCGTCATCTTCTTCTTCGCCCTCAATCTCTTCATTAAGTTGTGTGCCTTCACCATCAGCAAAAGGAATTTCGTCCTCTGTATATTCATCGTCTTCAGTTGGTTCTGGAGTAGCATGGCCTTTAGCTGCGTTTCCTTCCGATCGGTTGAGCTGGAACTGTTCAATATTTTGAATTTCTTCTTCTGGTTGATTGTTTTCTTGATTTTCCATAGTATAAGTTTTTTATAGTACAACAGGGTCGAATTGGATTAAGTTTAGTGAAAATTTTAAATCTTAAACCCTGTTGTTGTATGGTTTTAAATAATGAGATTAATTATTCAAACCTTTTAAATGTTAATAGGGTTTTATAAATGTGTTTTACCTTAATTAATAACCATGAAAAACCATTTTAGTACCAGGAAAATTGCGGTAGTGGGAATGATTATTTCGGCTACCTCCTTTAATGCTGTTGCAAAAGCAGATTGGCATTATACAAAATCACTTGATTATATCCTCCACCAGGATAGTTTAACAACTGAACAATTTTTGCAACAAGCTGCAATTGCTGGGATGAAAGAGGTTTTAACGGGAAAACTTGCTGCTGATAAAGCTTCTGATAAAAAGATTAGGGCTTTTGGTCAAATGATGGTTGATGACCATACCAAAGCCAACGAAGAATTGAGGGCATTGGCAAAACTTAAAAAAGCAGAGCTGCCCATGAGCACTCCAGAAGGTGGGCAAAGATCTGATGGCAGGGTTGATTCTTCTCCTGAAAATATGAAGGATACTTCCCGTACCAAAAATGCCGGAGGTGAAGCTGGTAATACGGGTTTGGCAAAAAAATCGGCTAATGGGGCAACAGCGGTTGAAGTAACCAATGCGCTAGATCAACTGAATAATTTAAGTGGAAATTCGTTTGATAAAGCTTATGTAGAAATGATGGTTTCAGATCATCAAAAAGCAGTTGCGTTGTTTGAAAAAGCATCACAGTCTACCGATAATGCGGTTAAAACCTATGCCAATAAATATTTACCTGTATTAAAGAAACACCTCAAACAGGTTAATGCCTTGAGTAAATAAATTAGGGTTGTATGATTGCTTAATAGCTGTCTAAATCGATTTATAATGGTTTTGGATGTTTAAATAATTAATTATATTTGTTTAAACCCAACCAAATATATATCGCCAATGAACCATCATTTTTGGATGCCCAGCCTACCGATGTCTATCAAGAAGATTTTCACATCCTGTATAATTCTGAGTTGCATCTTTTTAACAGTTTATGGTAAGCCAGTAGCGAAAAGCCATGAGGCTGATATCATAATTTACGGAGGAACATCAGCGGGTATAATTGCTGCTGTTCAGGCTTCAAAAATGGGGAAGAGCGTTATTGTAATATCAACAGACCAACATTTAGGTGGTTTATCAGCTTCGGGCCTTGGTTTTACCGATACGGGTGATAAATCAGTAATTGGGGGTTTAGCCAGAACATTTTATCAGCGGGTTTACCAGCACTACCAAGAAGCTAAAGCCTGGAGCTGGCAGAAAAAAGAAGAATACGGAAATAAAGGACAGGGTACGCCAGCTATTGATGGAAAAGACCGTACCATGTGGATTTTCGAACCCCATGTTGCGGAGCAGATTTTTGAAGATTTGGTGGCGGAAAATAAACTGACTGTTTATCGCAATGAATGGTTAATGCGCCAAGCAGGTGTAGTATTGAAAAACGGTAAAATCATCAGCATTAAAACATTATCAGGAAAAGTATTCTCTGCCAAAATGTTTATTGATGCTACCTATGAAGGAGATTTAATGGCTGCTGCAAAGGTAAGCTACCATGTAGGTAGAGAAGCAAATGCCACTTACCAAGAACATTGGAATGGTATACAGGCAATGGTATTTCAGCATTCGCACTACTTTAAGGATAAAATAGATCCATATAAAATTCCTGCTGATAAAAACAGCGGCCTGTTAAGCGGTATTTCTACCGATCAACCTGGTGCAAATGGAACAGCAGATCGTAAACTACAGGCTTATTGCTACCGGATGTGCCTGACCGATCGGCTAGAAAACCGAATTGAATTTCCAAAGCCCGACCATTACAATGTAATGGATTATGAATTGCTTTTAAGGGTATTCAATTCT
>Ga0308165_1002877_pt1 | contig 19511 bp, 21 predicted proteins | sample PhyWR2_FD_201032 | JGI IMG/M metagenome (GOLD analysis project Ga0308165, IMG submission 201032) | Phyllosphere microbial communities from UC Gill Tract Community Farm, Albany, California, United States - DLSLW.R2 | ecosystem: Host-associated > Plants > Phyllosphere > Unclassified | place: USA...
TAGATTTTATCGCCTCAATTAACTTCAGTTTCCCGTCTTCGGTTGCCAGCATATTGGCATCCTGACGTGAAAGCAGAAGTAAAAGTCGGCTGCGTACTTCGGGTAAAAACTCACTCAGGCGCTGGCGTGTTTCTTCTTCTTGTAAACGCAAGGTGACACCGATGTATAAAACACGATCGGCATCGCCAAGATTGACGGTGAAAGTATCCAGAGCATAAAAAATAGGTGCAGCAGGGGGTTTGGGTTGTTCTACCTGCTCGCCATTCGCTTTTTGTTGCAAAAGCCAATAGCTGTAGCCCGCGCTTGCGCAGGCTGCAAGGGTAATCAGAACCAGCAATGGCATCCATAAGGTGCGACGGCGGCCTTTTTTCGACGCGGTATCAGTCATTGAACGCTTTATTCCTATATCGCTACAGCTGTAACACGATTATCCCGTGTCTTGTGGTGGTCAAAGCGTTGAAAAAGCCTATTTAATGTCTTCACATCTGGCGTTTGTTCAAGCGAAAGTATCCACGGCTCCGTTGTTTTGAGCCAGACGCTGTAGTGCCTCACTGGCAACTAACGTGATTTCATCATCATCTTGTGATTCAACAGCGAATGTTCCATTTTGTCGTGCAGCCTGTTGTTCCCGCTGCTCAGTGTGCTGTTGCTGCATCGACCCTTCGCCACCGACCTGACTCTGGCTCAGCTGCAACCCATTTTCATTGAGCGAGCTACGTAGCATTGGCAGAGCGGCTTCAATCGCAGCACGAACATGGCTGTGTGGTGACATAATTTGTAGCTGCAGCTGGTTATCATCCAGTTTTAAACTGATCTCTACTTTCCCCAGGTGTTCAGGATGTAAACGTAATTCAGCATGCTGCTGCCCCTGGCGAGTAAAGAGCATCACCTGTTGAGACAATTGCTGCTGCCACTCTTGTGTACCTAACTGGGAATTAAGTATCGGAGTAGTCGGTACAGCCTGCGGTGTTACCGAAGACTGAACGGGGGCGCTGCTGCTACTGAAGGACGGGCTCAGCGGTGTCGCGTTATCAGCGATCCGCAGGTTGACTTTATCGTCTGTCAGTGCGAAACGTCCGGCTGAGGTATCAGTATTGAGTGGACGAGCGTTATCTGTATCGGTATCGGCCGTTCGTGCCGCGACCGGGTGTGGGGATGCGGCGAGGTTAAGGCTCAATCCTTTATCCGCAGTAGTAGGTTTGTCTGCAACTGCAGGCGTCAGATTCATCGCTGTCTGTTGATGAGGCAGCATGGCAAATAGGGCACTCATCGCCTGCAAATCCGTATCTGTATCGGTATCCGGATCGGTTTTATCACTTGCCGTAAGTAATGCTTTCGCGGCTGTCGTAGTTTTTCCCTGTGGAGCCAGTAAGGCCGCCAGGGTGTCTTGTGGCTCAGAGGCTATTTGCTTTCCGACAGACAGTTCTGCGACCACACCTGCAGCCAGCTTGAGACTGTCATTTTTGAGACTGTCATTTTTCACGGCAACTTTACGTAAAATGGTCTCATCAGGAGCGCGCGTCAGACCGGCTTTGGCCGTGCGTACCAGCTGCAAAAAATCCTCTGCAAGGCCTTCGCCTTCACTGACTTGAATGTCTGGTGCATCAGGTTTATCAACCGGTTTTTGTTGTGCAATATGGGGCAGTGTTATCATTCACCTTTCCTCTGGGTGGCGCGCTGGGCGTACTCATCCATTTGCTTCTGATCGAGTTTATTTTCGGCAAGCAGCGCCGCGGTTGCTTTTCTTTCCTGCAATGTTTGCCAGGCTTGCAATTTCTTCTTCTTCTCGCGCCAGGCATTCAGGGCCTGTTCAACTTTATGATGCCACTGCATCAGCTGCTGACGATGTTGCTCAATCGCTTTCTCAAGTGTCAGAATAAATTGCTGGTAGTTATGCCAGCGAGCATTAGCCATTCCCTGAGACATATTGGTATTCAGCGCACTGCGATACTCGTCCTGGTAGTTCACCAGCATATCGAGTTGTTGCTCCGCATGCTGATGACCGCGACGCATGTCACCTAACATAATGGCGGCCTTCTCGACCTCCTGAGAAGCAAGTTCGCTCAGTGTGTCCAGGGCACTCGGTTGAGCCATGTCTATCTCCTGTTAAATCGCTGGAAACAATGTCTCTAATGTCTGACAAGACGCTTCCCAGCCATCACGCTCATCAATACCTTGTTGTAAAAAGGCTTCCAGAGCAGGCCAGAGGGTAATCGCTTTATCCAGCATGGGATCGCTGCCTTTGGCATAGGCGCCTACATTGATCAAATCGCGGTTACGCTGATAGCTGGAGAGCAACTGTTTAAAATGTCGTACGCGCGCATAATGCTCATTGCTGATTAGTGATGTCATGGCACGGCTGATAGAGGCTTCAATATCAATCGCCGGATAATGTCCGGCTTCTGCGAGGCGGCGTGACAGGACGATATGACCATCAAGAATGGCACGTGCGGAGTCAGCAATGGGGTCTTGTTGGTCATCCCCTTCGGTCAGCACGGTATAAAAAGCAGTAATAGATCCACCGCCTTCAGTGCCGTTACCCGCGCGTTCAACCAGCGCCGGCAGTTTAGCGAATACGGAAGGTGGATAGCCTTTGGTCGCAGGCGGCTCGCCAATCGCTAGGGCAATTTCACGTTGCGCCATAGCGTAGCGCGTCAGGGAATCCATGATCAGCAAGACGTGCTGACCACGGTCACGAAAATCTTCGGCGATACGTGTGGCGTAGGCGGCACCTTGCATACGTAATAGCGGGGAAACATCCGCGGGTGCGGCGATCACCACCGAGCGCGCGCGGCCTTCGGTGCCGAGAATATTCTCGATAAAATCTTTCACTTCACGGCCACGCTCACCTATTAAGCCAACGACGATAACGTCGGCTTCGGTATAGCGAGCCATCATACCCAGCAACACGCTTTTGCCGACGCCAGAGCCCGCAAATAGCCCCATACGCTGACCACGACCGACGGTCAGTAATGCATTAATAGGACGAACACCGACATCAAGCACATTCTCTATCGGGGTACGTTGCAAGGGGTTAAAAGGGGTCGATCCTAGTGATCCATGGAAAGGGGTATCAGGGGAGGGGAGGCCATCCAGTGGGCGGCCACTGCCATCCAGTACCCGTCCCAGCAAACTCGGACCCAGTGGCAGTTGCTTGCCGCCTTGTTTGCCACTCAGGCCCGCCGCCCTGGCATAGACACGCGCCCCCGGCAAAATACCTTCGACTTCTTCCAGCGGCATCAGGAACAGTTTATGGCCATTAAATCCGACAACTTCACTCTCAATATCACGTTCATGTTGCTCAATGATACAGGTGGCGCCCAATGGTAACTGGAGTCCGGTGGCTTCGAGTACCAGACCCGTCGCACGGATCAGCCGGCCATATTGCCGCACCGCAGGCAGTTGAGCCATCCTGGCCTCGAAATTATCGAGGGTGTCGAGCCAGCGTGTCAGTCGGGCCGTCATCACAGTACTCCCGGTGCTGCCAGGCGACACAGCTCCTGCCAGCGCGTGGCGACGCTGGCATCTAAATCCCCTTCATCCGCAGAGACTTTGCAGCCGCCCTGATGCAAGGAAGGATCGCCGCGTAACCGCCAGCCATGCAAACTCAAGGTTGCACCCAGTACATCTTCAACACGTTGTAAGTCATCTGGATGCACGCGTAACTGAGGTTTGCCGCTAAATAACGGTTCCTGTGCCAGCAGGCCCTGAATCTGTTTAATCAGGGCTGCGCTGTCGACGGAAGGCGTCTGACCAATCACCTGGCGAGCGGCTTCCAGAGCCATTTGCATCAGACGTGAGGCAATCACACTGTCCAGGGCATCCAGGGTGTACTGGAATTCACTGACCAGCTGTTGCATGCGAGCATGAATCGGGGCCTGCTGCTGCTTTGCTTCAGCAATCCCTTGTTCCAGCCCCTGCTGGAAGCCTGTTTTTCTACCGGCTTCCAGACCTTCGCTATGACCCGCAGTAAAACCGGCGCGTTGCCCCTGTTCATGAGCCTGAGCCTGAATCAATGCCAGATTTTGCACGCTGTCCATTTCTGGAGAAGAGACCTGCTGGTGTAACTCAGGGTCAGCCTCGGCAGGCTCCAGATGTTCAAACTCCGGTTTCGGGAAGTTGAAATCATCCGGTATCCATGGCTTCCAGGGCTGGGTATCAGACATAGGTGTCCTCGCTGGTACCAATCACCATTTCGCCGGTTTCTGCCAGTCGGCGAACAATCAGCAAAATGGCTTTCTGTTCGTTTTCGACCTGAGACAAACGGACCAGACCGCGATTATTCAAGTCATCGCGCAGAATATCGGCAGCACGTTGTGACATATTGCGCAGGAATTTCTCGCGCAGCTGCGGCTCTGCACCTTTCAGCGCCACCAGCAGAGACTCGGACTCCACTTCCTGGAGCAGGCGTTGAATACTGCGATCGTCCACGCTGACCAGATTTTCGAACAGGAACATCTCGTCGATGATTTTTTGTGCCAGCTCACCGTCAAAGTCACGTACCGCGCTAATGACTGCTTCTTCCTGCTGTGTTTTCATCAAGTTAATGATTTCTGCGGCGGTTCTTACGCCACCCATTTTGCTGCGTTTGAGATTCTGACCATCCAGTAAGTTATTCAGGACTTCGGTCAGCTCTGCCAGTGCCGCAGGCTGTACGCCACCAAAGGTTGCAATACGCAGCATAATGTCATTTCGCGCGCGCTCATCGAATAGCGCCAGAATATCCGCAGCCTGGTTGCGTTTTAAATGCACCAGAATGGTGGCAATAATCTGTGGATGCTCATCCCGAATCAGATCGGCAGCACTTTGCGGTTCCATGAAGTTCAGTGTTTCAATGCCGCTGGTGGTATCGCGTGTCTCGAAAATATCCTCTAACAGGCTGGCTGCACGTTCTGCCCCCAGCGCTTTTACCAGGACCGAGCGCAGATAATCGCTCGCATTGACACTCAAGGCGGCAAACTGTTCAGCTTCTTGTTCAAATTCTGAGAGTACGTCGGTCAGGACTTTGTTCGAAATTTGCTGAACATTGGCCATCGCGGTACTCAGATGCTGCACTTCACGTGGATTAAGATGTTTAAATACCTCGGCGGCACGGTCTTCGCCGATGGTCATCAGTAAAATCGCACTTTTCTCGGTTCCGGTTATGCTCATAGCTCAGTACTCATCCATTGGCGGATCACCAGCGCAACGACGCGAGGGTCACTGTCTGACAGGTCACGAACACGCTGGCTCATAATTTCAACACCCAGACGCTGATTCACCTTACGTTGCTGTACTTGCTCATCACGCGTCAGATGTACGGTAGCGGCAGGCTCTTCAGCTTCTTTACGTGCCTGTTGTGCTTCGGTGGCCAGTTTTATCGCTTCGGTACGCTGAGTAATCAGCGGTCGTATTGCTTTACGCCACAGTAACCAGGCCACGAGCAGCACAAGTAACCAACGTCCAGCAGAAAGCAGCAGATCGAAGAACATCGGCGACTTCCAGAACGGCAGATTGTCGATTGTTTCATCTTCGACGGCGCTGAACGGTGAGTTCACCACATTCAGGGTATCGCCACGCGTCTGTGAGAAGCCCATGGCTTCACGGGTCAGGCTCTCAATCTGTTTTAACTGGTCTTCACTCAGCGGAGCAGGGGTCCCGTCAGCCAGCAGGCGATAGTTAATGACCACGGCAACGGACAGGCGCTGAACATCACCCACATTAAGACGGGTATGACGAATCGTCTTATCCACTTCATAGTTGGTGGTTTCATCGCGAGCGCTATTGTGGCTTCCATTCTGGCTGGCAGCGGTTGTTGCGGCTGGCTGATTATTGCCCTGGGCGTCAGGCTGAGCGGGGGTGGTAATAGGTGCAGCGTTAGCGGGTGCGGGTTGATTCGATAATGCACCAGGAACGCCGCCCGGGAACTGACCATTTGACTGGTTACTTTGATTTAACTGGCGTGAGCGTATGGCACTTTGCTCAGGATCCCCATTGGGACGATATTGCTCTTCAGTCTGTTCTTTGCTGGCAAAGTCAATCTGCGCGGTAACCTGAGCGTGGACGTTACCACTTCCGACAATGGGAACCAGAATGGACTCAATACGGCGCTGATAACGACTTTCAACATCCGTGGCGTAATTTAATTGCGTGTCATTGAGTGCGCGTCCTGGCGTTTCCGAACGCGTCAGCAGATGTCCTCCCTGATCGACTAACGTCACATTACCCGGCGGCAGACCGGCAACGGCACTGGAGACCATATGTACGATAGCATTGACCTGGCCTTCATCCAGCGCCCGGCCAGGCTCCAGATTCAAGGTGACTGAGGCAGAAGGGGCTTTTTGCTCACGAACAAATAAGGACGGTTTTGGCATGGCCAGGTGGATACGGGCACGTTTAACCGGACCCAGGGTCTCAATCGTCCGTGCCAGCTCGCCTTCCAGTGCACGCTGATAGTTAACTTGTTCGCTGAACTGGCTGATGCCAAATTTTTCTTTATCCAGCAGTTCAAAGCCTACCGCGCCACCTTTTGGTAATCCCTGCTGGGCAAGGCGCAAACGCAAATCGTAGACTTTATCGTCAGGTACCAGGATAGCACTGCCATTGTCTGAATAACGATACGGAATATTCATCTGCGTCAGTTGCGTGACAATAGCGCCGCCGTCCTGATCGGATAAATTATTATACAGTACGCGGTAATCAGGCGTTTTCGCCCAAAGCACCAGGGCGACAATAATGGCAACTGCAGCGGCAGCAGCCACAATAAGAGGGATCTTCGGGTTGGCGCGCAGGCTGCTTAACCACTCAGTTGCCTTATCAGGTGGCGTTGGTGCCTGTGTTGCGGCCGTCATTCAGCACCTCGTCGCGCAGCGTATACAGAGTCATTCGAATAAAGAGTGAACACAAAAGGCTCCCTGAGAGACTAATACAACAAAAATGCCACAATATGGCAGTGTCATTATTTTCTTTTTAGGGAATTTCTATGGCTGAATTAGCCCGGTTTTTTGCATCTAATTAGCGCCTTTACTCTGCTGGTAAGATGCTAATCTGCTTGTGATTAACTAACAGGGGAAACCAGATGGCCATTCAGGGTATTGAAGGCGTACTGCAACAGTTGAAAGCAACAGCTGTTCAGGCACAACAAATTACACCGCAACCGCTGGCATCGGGAAGTGTAAATTTCGCGGGTGAATTACAGGCAGCACTCGGCCGTATTAGCGAAGCCTCAAATACAGCAAGGACTCAGGCAGAGAAATTTTCTCTCGGTGTTCCTGGTATAGGACTGAATGACATGATGGTTGATCTGCAAAAATCCTCCGTATCATTAGCGATGGGAGTTCAGGTGCGTAACAAACTGGTTAGCGCCTATCAGGAAATGATGAATATGCAGGTGTAGTGGCTTATTGTATTTAATTGTTATTGAATATAAACGTATATTTGTGACGGTTCTCTTTTTATTTACACGATGAACCATGTAAACATGATATTGCTTTCCGGGCCAAAAACTAAACACTAAAGATTACGCTGATGCTGCCGATGAGTCACTTAAGTGGTTATCCCCTGGTTTAGCTGTTGAGAAAGGGCTACACCGCCGCCGTAAAGTTGAACGTTAACTTAATTCCTGTTGTAGAGGTGGTTTATGAAATGGTACTACAAAGCACCCATCGCTTTATTCGTTATTTGTCTGACTGGCGGATTTATCTGGAATGCCGGACATAATAACGCCCTATATCGGGCAGCTCAGGATGAGATCTATGGACAGCGTCAGGTGATAGCCAGGCAGGCTTTTGACTTTAATCGGTTTAATCAGGCTACTGATTTTAACCGCCGACACAATGCTCTTATTGTCGTTGCTAGCGTGGAAAAGAAAATCATAGAGTAGTACCGTGACGAATATGGCGGTGATTGTTCACCGCCATGAAGAAAAATATTCTCCGCAACAGAATCTACAACCCTATTTCTGATACCTTTACGCAAATTTTGCGCAATATTAATACAGTCAATAAAATCCGCACTTTTATTCAGTCAGCACTCTTTCCTCTTATATCGCATTTAACGACTTAAATTAATTCTGCCGTTTAGCTCTTTTTTTAAACGGTCCGGCATTCTATATCTTCTCGTTCCTCTTCGATAAGGCGCGACGTGCTGGGGAATCGATTTTTGGTATTACTCGTAATGAATATTCGTTATCAATGGCGGCTCTTGACGTCGTTCACGGCGTTCGGTTAGGCAGTTATTAATCCAGGTCATGAAACCTGCTGATTTTCGTGATAATCGCTTACGGTTTGGTCGAAAATCCGGTAGTTTTGCAATAATCGCTGGAATTTCGCTGCTAATCACAGGAGTAAGACGACTTTATGAGCCCGCAAGAGATGCTGGAAAAAAAGACGGTTTTATTGACCCCCGAACTACAGCGTGCGGCGGACTTTATTCGCCAGTATCCTCAGGATGCAGTGACCTTATCGATGCGTGCTTTTGCCGCCCAGGTAGGCGTTAAACCTGCAACGTTGTTGCGTCTGGCGCAACGTCTGGAGTATTCCGGGTGGGAAGCCTTTAAACTCGATTTTGTTCAGGCTCTGGGGCTGGACCAGGAAAGTTATCAAAGTCGGGCTAAAAAACTGTTAAGCCATAGCAGCTCGACCACGCTCTATCAGGCCATGTTTAATGCCCATAATGACAATCTGGCCGAGACCCGGCAACAAAACCATCAGCAAATGAGTGCGGCTATTGAAGCCTTGTATCGTGCGGAGCATGTTTATGTCTGTGGTTTCCGGGCCAGTTATCCCGTCGCCTATACGTTGTTTTATAGTTATCGCTTGTTTGAAAAAAATGTGTCATTGATTGATGGCCAGGCCAGTAATTATGAGGTCTTTACCCGGGAGCTGACCACCGACGATGTGGTGCTGATGATTGGTTTTTCACCTTATTCCCGCGAATCGCTGGACGTGCTGGAAGCCTGTCGTTGTGCCGGAAGTAAAGTTGTTGCACTGACTGACTCACCGTTGTCACCGCTTGCACAATATGCGGCCCATACACTCTATTTTTCATCTCACAGCCCTTCATTTTTTCCCTCCGTTGTGGCGGCGATGGGCATGGCAGAGTCACTGCTCGCGCTTCTGGTTACCCGTTATGGCGATAAAGCAGTAAGGCAGATAGCCAGCGCGGAACAATTCTTTTTCTCTTGTGGTGCCTGGGTGAAAGCAACCAATTAACGTTATTGCTGCTAGAATCTGAACTTATCCAGGTGAATAAGGGGATGAGGATGAAACAAGGATTACTGATAGCAGGGCTATTTTTGCTGGCGGGTTGTGCTGGGGTAAAAGAGTATTCTGACGTGATTGCGCATCCGGCACCCGCCGGGTTGACGGGGTACTGGCAATCAGTCGGTCCGCAAAGCGAGCTCATCAGCCCCGAAGCCCAGGCATCGTTGGTGATTATGCCAGATGGAACCACTCTTGACTGCCGCCAGTGGCAGCGAGTGATCGCGGTATCAGGTAAGTTATCACCAAAGTCGGGGAGTGATAGCTGGCAAAATATCACCGAAAAAGACGATATTTACTCTCTGACGCCGCATGATAATCAGCTGAAATATGCGGGAATGACCCTACAGCGCGTGAGCAAACTGACAAACGAATGTACTCAGGCCCTGCAAGCCTTGCAAGTGGCCACTGAGCAACAGCCTCCTTCCTGAACCCGGGCCGCTATAACTCGCTGGTTACTACCGGGTCAGTGTCCGGGTTGCTGGCGGGGAGCAATAACATACCCGCCAGTCGGCCGTAAGCAAGATTCACAGATTGCTGCTGATTTCCCTGATGGATAAGCACTTTTAGCTCGTCCATTCGTTCCAGTAACAGTCGTTTGACCTCGGCTTCATTTTCCAGCAACTGACGTAAAATCTCCCGTACTCTGCCGGGAAAGGGGCTGTCAGCAGCAATAGCATTGCTGGCGGAAAGCGCATTCACATGCTGAATATAATTTAGCTCTCCGTCGATTAACGCCTCCCACTGTTGGGTTCTGGCCATAATAAGCATTTGGTTACTCAGCAGCAGTAACTGCTGCCAGTCCGCAAGTGATGAAGAAGTGGGTGTCATTGCTGCATGTCCTGGGTTAAACCAGCGGAAGGGTTAATTTGATTCCACGCATCGGCGATACCCTCAAGCAAACCCTGTACTTCGGTAAGCGCATTTTTATCGTTGCGAAGATTAGCTTCCAGTAAACGGCGCACCATATAGTCATACAGGCTATCAAGATTACCGGTTAACTCGCCGTTCACCGAATGATCAAGACCGGCTTGCAGCCCATTAGTAATAATATTAACAGCCTTTGAAATAGCCTTACCCTTGCCTGGAATATCCTCCTGATCCATCAGAATTTCAGCTTTTTTCAAGGAGCTAATAGCTCCTTGAAATAGCATCACTACTAATTGATAGGGCGAGGCGCTTAGCACCGCACTTTCCAGACCGACTTGGGCGTATGCATTGACTCCGGCGCGATTATACATCTGTGTATCCTTCTATGAACTCATTGCTTCAAACTGCTTCGTCAGATAATTACCGGTATTGGTCAGCTGATTCACCATCTTATCGAGTTCGGTAAACTGTTTTTTATAGCGTTCAACAACGCTATTAATGCTGACATTGGTGGTCTTAATCTTTTCATCAATATTTTTCAGGCTTTTATCAATGCCATTAGTGGCATTTTTTATTGCCCCATCACTGGCCAGAACGCTGGTCAGAAGCTTATTTACTTCGACACCAAAGCCCGTTTTTTCACCGTCACCGACAAAGAATGCGGTCACGCTGGCAGGCTTCTCATTCAACGCTTTATCCAGCTGGGTATCATCAATGCTCAGTCTGCCGCTAATATCCTGCGTGAGCCCCAGAGAGGCAAGGTTGCCAATATCACCACTTTGCGATGAACTGAGCATGGAGCGAATTTGCGTTTGAATACCACGCAAGGTACCGTCACCCAGCAGATCGCCATTGGTACTATTTTGGGACGTACTGTCTTTATCCGCTTGGGTATATTTGGTCTGTGAATCAATGGTGGTTTGCAGTGAGTTATAAGCATCGACAAAGGCTTTGATCGCACTTTTCATCGGTGCGGTATCTTTGGTGACGGTTAGTTTTTCCGCTTTATCTTCAGTTGTTGCCGTTAAATTCAGGGTGATACCTTCCGGTGCGCCGGTAATGGTGTTGCTGCTACGCGTGATGGCAATATTATTAATTTTCAACTCGGCATTTTTAGCCTCAACCTTTTGTTCCATACCATTCTGGCTGGCCGCTTTGTCGTAACCGATTTTTGCCTGTAGCCCGTCATCACCGGTGACGGCAACCGTCATGGCATTTTTTTCCCCGGTATCACGAGAGGTAAAAGATAGATGGAAGCTATTATCATCAGCCTGAATAATACTGGCCGTTACGCCACCCTGTTGCTTATTGACGGCATCACGGATAGCCGTCAGTGACGTCTGATCGTCGCTCAGAGCAATCTTCATAATTTTTTGGTCATCGCCAGTGCCCTGAGTAAATACCAGAGTACGCGGCTCTTCAGTGGTACTTTTTACGGTACTTAATGCCTCATCTTTACTGTCAAATTTTCCTGATACCAGTGACTGTGCTTGAGCCAGCTGCGTGACTTCCACGGAATAGTCACTGGCTGCGGCATTCGCATCAATAGTGGCGGTAAATGCCTTATTGGTACTGGTCACTTTCGTGGTGGCGATATTCTGCGCTTTTGATAAAGCTTCGGCCGCACTCTGCACTTTCTGCACAGAACTTTGTACCACGCTCCAGGCAGTCAGTTTTGCTTTATAAGATGTTTGCTGGGTGGTAAGGGGGGTGAGTCGTCCCTGTTCAGCTTTTGTTAAATCATCCAGTAAATCACCGAGTTTCAGATTGGAACCCACTCCAAGTGCACTGACGCTTGCCATTCTCTTTTCCTTAATTAAACGAATACCAATGGCACAGTTATCGGCACTCGTTACAGGAAGTTTAATAAAAAAGCATGGCAGGCAATGGCGCGGTTAAGCGCGCTTTAAGGGGGTATTTCGTATTTCAAGGAATTTTAAAAAAAGGCTAAAGATCATTTTAAAGGGGTCGATAACGGTATCAACGGCAAGCAAGCCGTAGGCCCGCAGCCTGAAACTTAAACTTATAGAAAGGAATACGACTATGGCAGTAATTAGTACTAACAGCTTGTCGCTGATGACTCAAAACAACCTGAATAAATCCCAGGCTTCTCTGGGCAGTGCCATTGAGCGTTTATCCTCAGGTTCACGTATTAACAGCGCTAAAGATGATGCTTCTGGTCAGGCGATTGCTAACCGCTTCACCTCTAACATTAACGGCCTGACTACTGCTGCACGTAACGCCAACGACGGTATTTCTATGGCGCAGACTGCTGAAGGTGCGTTAAGCGAAATCAACAACAACTTACAGCGCGTTCGTGACCTGACTGTTAAAGCCCAAAACAGCTCTAACTCTGCCTCTGATATCGACTCCATCCAGTCTGAAGTTAACCAGCGTATGGAAGAGATTGACCGTGTTACCAAGCAAACTGACTTTAACGGCATCAAAATTCTTGATAACCGTGCTGGTGATGACAAAGCGTACAACTTCCAGGTTGGCGCTAAAGATGGCGAGCAGATCAACATTGATATTAAAGCAAGCTCAGGCTGGAACCTGGCTGCCGCTGGTGCAAACGGTACTTCAACTGCAGCGTTGAACAAGAATGGTGCTGATTTAACTACAGCAACAACTGCTTATAATGAAGCACATGATGCGAATCTTACAAAACAAGTATCAACAAAATTTGACGCAGCTAAGAGTAAGTATGACGATTATACAACAGCAGCTGATGCTGTTGCCGCTGTAGCTGATCCTACTGCTGATCCTGCCGCCTATGCTGTGTTAGTTGCTACTGAAACCAAGGCACTGAGTGAATTCAAAGCGACTGCAGGTATTGATTCTAAAACTGTTCTCTCAGGTGATGACCATACTGATATAGCTGCATACTATACTGCTGCTGATGCTGTCGATCCTGCTGACGATACTACTGTTGCAGCTGCTGCAACAGCAGCAGATAAAATTGCAAGTAAAGTTACTGTGGATACTGAAGCAGCAAAAGTGGCTGGCGCAACTGCTGCCGAAGCAACGGCAGGTACTGTAGTTAACGGTGGCCTGCGTACCGTTGCTGCAACCGGCTTTGACGTTCTGACCGGTACCGTTGACTCTACTGGTGCAACTGACGGTAGCCCACTGGCTGATATCGATAAAGCTATCAAAGCAGTTGATGAGCAACGTAGCTCCCTGGGTGCTTCTCAGAACCGTTTTGAGTCCACCATCTCTAACCTGAACAACACCGTTAACAACCTGTCTTCAGCACGTAGCCGTATTGAAGATGCAGACTATGCGGTAGAAGTGTCTAACATGTCTAAAGCGCAGATCCTGCAGCAGGCTGGTACTTCTGTACTGTCCCAGGCAAACCAGGTTCCACAGGCAATGATGTCTCTGCTGCGTTAATTCTTACTCAGCATTTAAAACCCGCTTCGGCGGGTTTTTTTATCGCTCCTGAGCGGCTGTTTTTACGCAAAAACCCACTATCAAAGCTCTGGTATCGGTTCCCACAGATAACCTGATTCACTGCGCTGAAATCGCGGGACAAATGTCCCCAGCCAGTGCTGGCGATTTCTGATGATTGTTTCGCCATGTATTGCTCTCTACTGTCAAAAATACCCGCTATTTGCCTCACTATTCTGACGATTAAAACTCCTACAGAAACGGATAATTGTGCCGATGAATTAACTAACGCAAGGCTGTTTATGGTGAACGCACTCTATACCGCTGAAGGTGTCATGGATAAACACTCACTGTGGCAGCGCTATGTTCCATTGGTCCGCCATGAGGCATTGCGTTTACAGGTTCGTCTACCCGCCAGCGTTGAACTTGACGATCTGCTACAAGCCGGAGGAATTGGCTTACTGAATGCGGTGGATCGCTATGACGCTCTGCAAGGCACTGCTTTTACCACTTATGCGGTACAGCGTATTCGTGGAGCGATGCTGGACGAACTGCGCAGTCGAGACTGGGCACCACGTAGTGTCAGACGAAATGCGCGTGGTGTGGCCCAGGCCATTGGACAGCTGGAACAAGAACTCGGGCGTAATGCCACAGAGACAGAAGTGGCGGCGCGATTAAATATCTCGCTGGAAAACTATCGCCAGATGTTGCTCGACACCAACAATAGCCAGTTGTTCTCCTACGACGAATGGCATGAAGAACACGGTGACGGCATTGAACTGATAACCGAGCAGCATCAGCAGGAAAACCCGCTCCAGGCTTTACTGGACGGCAATCTGCGGCAACGGGTAATGGAAGCAATAGAAAAATTGCCCGATCGCGAGCAACAGGTTTTGACCCTTTATTACCAGGAAGAGCTCAATCTCAAAGAGATTGGTGCAGTGCTGGAAGTAGGGGAGTCAAGAGTCAGCCAGCTGCATAGCCAGGCGATTAAACGTCTGCGAAGCAAGCTGGGTAAGTTATAGACCTGGCGAAAAACGCTATAACGATGGGGAATGAAAATGATACAAAAACAAGCAAAAAGACGGCCCTTAAGCCGCTACCTGAAAGATTTTAAACATATGGCAACGCACTGTGCGCACTGTAGTAAAGTGCTGGACAGAATAACCCTGACCCGGGACGGTGCGATTGTTAATAAAATCAGCATTGCTCAGCTTGATACCCTGATTACTGACGCTGACTGGCAAGAAGAGCAGGCCCACTGGGATGCTCTGTGTCGTTTCTGCGGCGATCTCTATTGCAAAGAGCAGAATAATTTTTTCGATATTATTGGCTTTAAACAATATCTGTTTGAACAAACCGAGATGAGCCATGGCACTATTCGTGAGTATGTGGTGCGGGTGCGTCGACTGGGTAATTATTTCAGCCAAAATTGCGTTCCGCAGTCTGGGGAATCAAACGCATTTTGTCTGGAAGAACTGAATGACGGGTTACCTCAGACAAGCACAAATAATTATCGTATTGCTCTGCGTAAATATGATCAATTTATCAGCAATAGAAACAGTGAAATACGTTAACTATTTGTTTCTCCGGATACGGGTTGCTCAATCGTGAGCGCGGAAAGATAATCCGTATCTGGAGATCGTCCTTTTTTAAGCAAGGCAGTAAAGTCAGCACCTTCATCTGTATTTTTTACCAGTTGAACAACAAAACTTTCATCTCCAGCGCATAATCATTCTTATTTTCTTGTTTGTATAAGAGGTTTTATGTCACTCAACAACTTGGTTCGTTTTCCCCGTCTTGAACTATTGGGTGCCCCCACACCGCTGGAGTATTTACCCCGCTTTTCTGACTACCTTGGGCGCGAGATTTATATTAAACGAGATGATATGACCCCCGTTGCACTGGGAGGGAATAAGCTGCGGAAACTCGAGTTTTTGGTTGCAGAGGCATTAAGTCAGGGCGCTGATACTTTGGTGACAGCCGGGGCCATTCAGTCTAATCATGTGCGTCAGACGGCGGCGGTGGCAGCAAAGCTAGGACTGAATTGCGTGGCATTGCTGGAAAATCCTGTCGGCACTCAGGCGACAAACTATCTGACCAATGGTAATCGCCTGTTACTTGACCTGTTTAATGTCGAAATAGAAATGTGCCCGGTACTTGACCGACCTAACCAACAGCTTGCCGAACTTGCTATCCGTCTGGAAGCGCAGGGCTTTCGTCCCTTTGTGATCCCCGTTGGTGGTTCCAGCGCGCTGGGCGCTTTGGGCTATGTGGAAAGCGCGCAGGAAATTGTTCAGCAATGCGAAGGCGCTGTAGCACTCTCATCTGTGGTTGTGGCATCGGGTAGCGGCGGAACGCATGCCGGACTGGCAGTGGGACTTGAGCAATTAATGCCGCAGGTAGAGCTGATAGGTGTCACGGTATCAAGAAGCGCTGAGCTGCAGCTACCGAAAGTGGTTGGCCTGCAACAAGAGGTGGCAGAGTCTCTGGAGCTGGTGGCCCAAAAACCAATAGTTTTATGGGATGACTACTTTGCGCCCGGTTATGGACGTCCCAATGACGCAGGGCTGGCGGCGATAAAAATGCTGGCACAACTGGAAGGGGTGGTACTCGATCCGGTCTATACGGGTAAAGCTATGGCGGGATTAATTGACGGCGTTGCACAAAACCGTTTTAAAGATGAAGGTCCGATTTTGTTTATTCATACGGGAGGCGCTCCGGCACTCTTCGCTTATCACCCTGAATTGTAATTTCATCGGCAGGGTATGATGGTGGCTGGCAAAGCTGACGCTGCCAGCCATCCGGATTTATTGCTTGTAAGCCTGTTTAATTTGTTTCACAGTGTTACAAAACACTTCCGCCTGGGCAGTATCTTCCATTTCGGCGATTTGTTTTTCCATTTTCAGTATGACACGTCCGGCATCGGCCTGACCCATAGCCAGTAACATCTGAGTTAACAGGGCCTTCAGGCAGGAAACTTCACTTGCCAGCTGGCGGGTATTCTCTTCCGTGGTAAAATCAGGAGTACTCATTTACGTTCCTCAATGCTTGGTGATTTCGCTGTCTCAGCGCGGTGAGATATTAAGGCGACGGAGTATATCATGGCTTGAGTGATTTTTTGCTCCGATACCGCTGAAACCATCCGTCATCTACCTTCATATACTCTAGTTGGGTTATGAAAAAATGAGCAGATAGAGCCTGGCCTGATAAACCGTTATACTCATCAGACTGATTTTAGTTCAGTAACCGTGGCAGAAGTAATAAAGGCGCGTATATCGACGAAAACAGGAAGAGTATTATTCTGTAAGGCGTTAAATAGTCGATTGTTAGTTTTTTAAACAGACTATCAACCAAAAAGATAAGAAAACTCTTCATAATGCGTTGTTGTCTACGCTTATAGTAAATTGAATTTGCCTCTCGCCTGAAAAGCGTTACTCTATGAATCGTTCCCATCAGTAACGTTATCCCTTTTCTGGAGATTTATTCTTTGATCAACGTACTTCTTGTTGATGACCATGAGTTGGTGCGAGCAGGGATACGACGTATTCTGGAAGATATTAAAGGCATTAATGTAACGGGTGAAGTTAATTGCGGTGAAGATGCCATTAAATGGTGCCGTAATCAGTCGGTAGACGTGGTTTTAATGGATATGAACATGCCGGGGATCGGCGGACTGGAAGCCACCCGCAAAATTTTACGTTACGCGCCCGATATCAAAGTCATCATGTTGACGATTTATACTGAAAATCCTTTACCGGCAAAAGTCATGCAAGCTGGTGCCGCTGGCTATCTGAGTAAAGGCGCAGCGCCACAAGATATGGTTAATGCGATTCGTCTGGTTATGTCGGGACAGCGTTATATAGCGTCCGATATTGCGCAGCAAATGGCATTAAGCCAGATTGAACCCGATAAATCAGCTTCTCCTTTTGGCTGCTTATCAGAGCGTGAATTACAAATCATGCTGATGATCACCAAAGGGCAGAAGGTTAATGAAATATCTGAACAGCTAAATTTAAGTCCTAAAACCGTCAATAGTTATCGTTATCGTATGTTTAGTAAGCTGAATATCAACGGTGATGTTGAATTAACGCATCTGGCGATTCGTTACGGACTTTTCGATGCGGAGACTTTGTCCGGAAGTGAATGATATTTTTGATCCTCGAGCCTTTTTAAAAACAGTAACCAGCAAGCCTGGTGTCTACCGGATGTACGACACCAGCGAAACCGTCATTTATGTCGGAAAAGCAAAAGATCTCAAAAAACGACTGGCGAGTTACTTCCGTAGCAACCTTGCCAGTCGAAAAACCGAAGCACTGGTGGCACAGATAGCACATATCGATGTCACCGTGACCCACACTGAAACAGAAGCGCTGCTGCTTGAGCATAATTACATTAAGCTCTATCAGCCTCGCTACAACGTTCTGTTACGTGACGACAAATCTTATCCCTTTATTTTCTTAAGTGCGGATAGCCACCCCAGGCTAACGATGCATCGCGGGGCTAAACATGCCCGTGGCGAATATTTTGGTCCTTTTCCTAATGGCTATGCCGTTCGTGAAACCCTGGCGCTGCTGCAAAAAGTCTTTCCGGTGCGTCAGTGCGAAAACAATGTTTATCGTAATCGCTCGCGCCCTTGCTTACAGTATCAGATTGGTCGTTGTCTGGGTCCCTGTGTCAAAGGGCTGGTCAGTGAAGAAGACTATGCTCGCCAGGTGGACTACGTACGTCTGTTTTTATCCGGGAAAGATGACCAGGTTCTGAATCTGCTGATTGAGCGAATGGAACAGGCCAGTAGCCAGCTGGAATTTGAAGAGGCGGCGCGTATTCGCGATCAGATCCAGGCCGTACGCCGGGTGACAGAGCAGCAGTTTGTCTCGAATAATGGCGATGATCTGGATGTGATAGGCGTGGCATTTGATGCCGGTATCGCCTGTATTCATGTGCTGTTTATCCGTCAGGGTAAAGTGCTGGGGAGCCGTAGTTACTATCCTAAAGTTCCGGCAGGTACTGAACTGGCAGAGGTCGTGGAAACCTTTATCGGGCAATTCTATTTACAGGGCAGCGAAAGCCGGAGTTTGCCGAGCGAGATCCTGCTCGATTTTACCCTGCAAGATAAAACGGTGCTGGCCGATACACTCAGTGAGCTCGCCGGGCGGAAAATCAATATTCAGAGCAAACCGCGTGGCCCGCGTGCGCGCTATTTAAAACTGGCGCGTACTAACGCGGCGACCGCTTTGGTGACCCGACTGACTGAGCAGTCGACGATTCATCAGCGTCTTAAAGCGCTGGCTGAAGTCCTGAAGTTACCTGCTATTGAACGTATGGAATGTTTTGATATCAGCCATACTATGGGGGAGCAGACGGTCGCTTCCTGCGTGGTGTTCGATGCTAATGGCCCGTTACGGGCAGAATACCGTCGCTATAACATCACCGGAATTACTCCTGGGGATGACTATGCAGCCATGGATCAGGTGCTACGCCGTCGCTATGGAAAGGCGATTGAGCCAGACAAGATCCCGGATGTGATTGTGATTGACGGCGGTAAAGGGCAGCTGGGGCAGGCGAAAGCGGTATTTGACCAGCTTGATGTCCCCTGGGACAAAAACCATCCTCTGTTACTGGGCGTGGCGAAGGGAACCGATCGTAAAGCGGGGCTGGAAACGTTATTTTTAGAACCAACAGGCGAAGGTTTTGCGTTGCCACCTGACTCTCCGGCACTGCATGTGATTCAGCATATTCGTGATGATTCGCATAATCACGCTATTTCCGGACACCGGAATAAGCGCGCCAAGGTAAAAAATACCAGTGCGTTAGAAACAATCGAAGGTATTGGACCAAAACGACGTCAGATGCTGCTAAAATACATGGGCGGATTGCAGCCACTCAAGAATGCCTCCGTCGAGGAAATAGCAAAAGTGCCGGGTATTTCACAGGCACTGGCAGAAAAGATCTACTACTCGTTGAAACATTAGGGTCTCTGTAGCAACATAGAGGCAATTTACCACTTTC
>Ga0308165_1002879_pt1 | contig 19505 bp, 14 predicted proteins | sample PhyWR2_FD_201032 | JGI IMG/M metagenome (GOLD analysis project Ga0308165, IMG submission 201032) | Phyllosphere microbial communities from UC Gill Tract Community Farm, Albany, California, United States - DLSLW.R2 | ecosystem: Host-associated > Plants > Phyllosphere > Unclassified | place: USA...
CGCAGTTCTACTTCCGTACGACTGACGTTACCGGTATCGTTTCGCTTCCTGAAGGCACGGAAATGGTTATGCCTGGCGACAACGTCACTGTTGAAGTCGAGCTGATCGTTCCGATCGCGATGGAAGAGAAGCTGCGCTTCGCCATCCGCGAAGGCGGCCGTACCGTCGGCGCCGGCATCGTTGCTTCGATCGTCGAGTAATTTTCAGGCCTGAAAAGGCTTGAAGGAAACCCCGCTGGAAACAGCGGGGTTTTTTGTTTTGTATGGGGGCTTGGGAGAGGGGTGACTTTCGCTCTTCGGCCCGGGCTGCTACTTCATGGCTGGGGAGATGACGAGGAGTATCATGAAAAAGCGCATTCTATTTACCGGCGGTTCCGGCAAGGCTGGCAGGCATGTGATCCCGTGGCTCATCGACAGGGGTTACGAGGTCCACAACATCGATCTTGTCCCGCTCGACAAGCCGGGTGTTACCAATCTCATCGTCGATATCACCGATAGCGGGCAGGTCTTTAACGCCCTTTCCATGCATCGCGATTTTTCGGAGCTTGAAAGCGGGACGGGTGTGTTGCCTTACGATGCGGTGATCCATTTTGCCGCGGTTCCGCGCATCCTGATCAAGCCGGACAACGAGACGTTCCGCATCAATACGATGGGCACCTATAACGTTATCGAGGCAGCCGTGAAGCTTGGCATCCGCAAGATCGTGATTGCATCGAGCGAGACCACCTACGGCGTCTGTTTTGCCGAGGGCGAGAAGGATTTCCATCATTTCCCGCTTGAGGAGGATTATGACGTCGATCCGATGGATTCCTACGGCCTCTCCAAGGTGGTGAACGAAAAGACGGCACGGGCGTTTGCCGAAAGAAGCGGATGCGACATTTACGCGCTTCGAATCGGCAATGTTATCGAACCCCATGAATATGAGAAATTTCCGGGCTTTTTCGCCCGTCCCGAGACGCGCAAACGCAACGCCTGGGGTTACATCGACGCACGCGACCTCGGCCAGATCTGCCATCTGTGCATCGAAAAGAATGGCCTGGGTTATCAGGTCTTCAACGCGGTCAATGATACGGCTACGGCGACTGTTCCCACACGCGTGCTTGCTCAGACCTATTTCCCCAATGTGGTTTTCCGGCGTGAGATCGGAGACCATGAGGGGTTGATTTCGAATCGCAAGATCCGCGACGTGCTGGGTTTCAGGGAAGAGCACGACTGGCGCAAATACGTCAAACCCTGAGAGGTGAGGGCTTTTTGGGGACCAGAGTGGAAAAAACAAAAAACACACTTGCCATTCTTTTCCCGGCGTCTTAAAGGAGCGCATACCGAATTGGCCAAGCGATTTTCGCGGCCGGTTCTGGTGTTTAAGGGGTATAGCTCAGTTGGTAGAGCGGCGGTCTCCAAAACCGCAGGTCGTAAGTTCGAGCCTTACTGCCCCTGCCACTTTCCATTCGCAAGCGCGGTTTTCGCTGCATGGCAGATGGGGCCGGATTTCCGGCGAATTTCGCCGAATGTCGATTTCCTCTTGTTAAAAGTGGAATCGGTGTTTATGTAGGTCAAAACAGACACGCGGTGCGTGGGGCTGATTAGTTCGGCTTTACGTGCCGTAATTGCGTGGGCAGTCAATGGCATCCAAAACTAATCCGTTTACGTTTCTGCAGCAGGTTCGCGCCGAAGCGTCAAAGATCACTTGGCCGTCGCGCCGCGAGACCATGATTTCGACGGCTATGGTGCTGGTGATGGTCATTTTCGCGGCTCTGTTCTTCTTTGCTGCGGACCAGCTTATTGGCTGGCTGCTTAGCCTGGTGTTGAACGTCGGCCGGTAACGGCACGGTCAAAGGCCCGGTAGAAGGATCGAACGGAGAATAAAATGGCAGCGCGCTGGTACATCGTTCACGCATATTCGAATTTCGAAAAGAAGGTCGCTGAGTCGATCGAGGAAAAGGCCCGTCAGAAGGGCCTGAGTCATCTTTTCGAGAAAATCCTCGTGCCGACCGAAAAGGTGGTCGAGGTGCGTCGCGGCCGCAAGGTCGATAGCGAGCGCAAGTTCTTTCCGGGTTACGTGCTGGTGCGCGCCAACCTGACGGATGAGGCCTATCACCTCATCAAGAACACGCCGAAGGTCACCGGTTTCCTCGGTTCGGACAGCAAGCCTGTTCCGATCCCGGATTATGAAGCCGATCGCATCCTCGGTCAGGTTCAGGAAGGTGTCGAGCGTCCGAAGTCTTCGGTATCGTTCGAAATCGGCGAGCAGGTTCGCGTCTCCGACGGTCCGTTCGCGTCGTTCAACGGCGTGGTGCAGGATGTCGATGAAGAGCGTTCGCGCCTGAAGGTGGAAGTTTCGATTTTCGGCCGCGCTACGCCGGTCGAGCTGGAATACAATCAGGTCGAGAAGGTCTGATTGGAGGGGCGAAGCCCCAAACGCGTGGAAGGCTAACTGGCTCTTTAAGCCGGGGCAGGGCGCCGCACCACGCAACCGCAGCCGCCGGAGCGATCCGGCTCGAAGAGAAGCCGGGTAACCGGTTTGAATTGAAAGGCAGAGAGATATGGCTAAGAAAGTTGCAGGCCAGCTCAAGTTGCAGGTAAAGGCTGGGTCGGCCAATCCGTCCCCGCCGATCGGTCCGGCACTTGGTCAGCGTGGCATTAACATCATGGAATTCTGCAAGGCGTTCAATGCCGCCACGCAGGAAATGGAAAAGGGTATGCCGATCCCGGTCGTCATCACCTATTACCAGGACAAGTCCTTCACCTTCGCGATGAAGCAGCCGCCGATGACCTATTGGCTGAAGAAGGAAGCGAAGATCACCTCCGGTTCCAAGACGCCTGGCAAGGGCGCCAAGGTCGGCTCCATCACCAAGGCTCAGGTCAAGACGATCGCTGAAGCCAAGATGAAGGATCTGAACGCAGCCGACATCGAAGGCGCAATGGCAATGGTTGAGGGCTCCGCCCGCGCCATGGGCCTGGAAGTGGTAGGTTGATCATGGCCAAGGTAGCAAAGCGCATTCAGAAGATCCGCGAAGGCGTGGATCCCAACAAGCTTTACGTTCTCACCGACGCCATTTCGATGGTCAAGGAACGTGCTGTCGCCAAGTTCGACGAAACCGTTGAAGTTTCGATGAACCTCGGCGTTGACCCGCGCCATGCGGACCAGATGGTTCGTGGCGTTGTCAACCTGCCGAACGGCACTGGCCGTGACGTTCGCGTCGCCGTTTTCGCCCGTGGCGTCAAGGCTGACGAAGCTGCGGCCGCCGGTGCTGACATTGTCGGTGCGGAAGAGCTGGTTGAAATCGTTCAGGGCGGCAAGATCGACTTCGATCGTTGCATCGCGACCCCGGACATGATGCCGCTCGTCGGCCGTCTCGGCAAGGTACTCGGCCCGCGTGGCATGATGCCGAACCCGAAGGTCGGTACGGTGACGATGGACGTTGCCGGCGCCGTCAAGGCTTCCAAGGGCGGCGCTGTCGAGTTCCGCGTCGAAAAGGCCGGTATCGTACACGCTGGTATTGGCAAGGCTTCGTTCGACGCCAAGGCTCTTGAAGAAAACATCAAGGCTTTCGCCGACGCCGTCATCAAGGCAAAGCCGACCGGTGCCAAGGGCAACTACGTCAAGCGCGTCGCGATTTCCTCGACCATGGGTCCGGGCGTCAAGATCGAACCTTCGTCGGTTACGGCTTAATCAATTCTCGCGCTTCCTTATCGGGAGCGTGACTAAAAGAATTTCCGGCTCTCAGGGAGCCGGAAATTTCCGGGGAAACCCGGAACTCCTGTCCGAGATTGTGGGTGGCCTTGTCTTTCGGGATTTGGCCTTAATCATTCAACCTGCATGAGACGGGTGAGGCTGGATTTGAGGCATCTTTGGATGCCTGACTGTCCGGTTCGAACCTGGTGTGCCTGTGCCTGAAGCCGTTTGCGGCGACAGAGCGGGGGACAGGATCCTCGAGCGTCGCTCGGGATCTTTGTAAAAAGGTCCCTTGGGGCAAAGGCAAACCCGACGGGTTCACATAATGTGGTCCCGTCTACTGGAGACAGACAGTGGAAAGAGCGGAAAAACGCGAATTCGTCACGGAGCTGAACGAAGTCTTCAAGGCTTCCGGTTCGGTTGTCGTGGCCCACTATGCTGGTGTCACCGTTGCGCAGATGAACGACTTCCGTTCGAAGATGCGCGCTGCCGGAGGCACCGTCAAGGTCGCGAAGAACCGCCTGGCCAAGATCGCTCTTCAGGGCACGGAGTCGGAAGGGATGACAAATCTCTTCAAGGGCCAGACGCTGATTGCATACAGCGTCGACCCGATGATCGCTCCGAAAGTCGTCATGGACTTCGCAAAGACCAACGATAAAGTCGTTGTTCTCGGCGGTTCCATGGGCGCAACCACGCTCAACGCCGAAGCAGTCAAGTCGCTCGCGACCCTGCCTTCGCTGGACGAGCTGCGCGCAAAGCTGCTGGGCCTTCTCAATGCCCCGGCAACTCGCGTCGCTACGGTTGTCGCAGCACCTGCAAGCCAGCTTGCACGCGTGTTCTCGGCTTACGCCAAGAAGGACGAAGCCGCTTAAGGCGGTTTTTCGCTGTAATTATTCAAACTGGTTCGAACTGAACAAAAGGAACTATCAAAATGGCTGATCTCGCAAAGATCGTAGAAGACCTCTCCACCCTGACCGTTCTGGAAGCTGCAGAACTGTCGAAGCTTCTTGAAGAAAAGTGGGGCGTTTCCGCTGCTGCTCCGGTAGCTGTTGCTGCTGCTGGCGGTGCTGGCGCTGCTGCTGCTGTTGAAGAAGAAAAGACTGAATTCGACGTCGTTCTGGTTGACGCTGGCGCCAACAAGATCAACGTCATCAAGGAAGTCCGCGCTATCACGGGTCTCGGCCTGAAGGAAGCCAAGGACCTCGTTGAAGGCGCTCCGAAGGCTGTCAAGGAAGCTGTTTCCAAGGCTGAAGCTGCTGACCTCAAGAAGAAGCTTGAAGACGCTGGCGCCAAGGTCGACGTTAAGTAATCTTGCGATTGCTGGCGGGAAGGGGCTTAACGCCCCTTTCCGTCGTTATCGTTTTTAAAACTCATTACCCAAAAGCCGCGTGAAAATGGCTTTTGGGTAATGGGTTCTTCAAGAGAATGGTTCCGAACCGGCTCATCTAGGCAATCCGGCCTGATCGATCCGGGATGTGGAACGAGATTGATGACACCCATTGCTTGACGGGATCGACTGGCCATCGGTTCCCGTCCGTTGCAGGCCCGGATGCAATTTTTAAAGGAGCGACGATGGCTCAGACCCTTTCGTTTAACGGTCGCAGGCGCGTACGCAAGTTTTTCGGCAAAATTCCAGAAGTAGCGGAAATGCCGAACCTCATCGAGGTTCAGAAGGCTTCGTACGACCAGTTTCTCATGGTTGACGAGCCCAAGGGTGGCCGTCCCGACGAGGGATTGAATGCCGTATTCAAATCCGTATTCCCGATCACCGATTTTTCCGGCGCCTCCATGCTCGAATTCGTGTCCTACGAATTCGAAGCGCCGAAGTTCGACGTCGAGGAATGCCGTCAGCGCGATCTGACCTATGCAGCGCCGCTGAAGGTGACGCTGCGCCTCATCGTGTTCGATATCGACGAAGATACCGGCGCGAAGTCCATCAAGGACATCAAGGAACAGTCCGTCTACATGGGCGACATGCCGCTCATGACCAATAACGGCACGTTCATCGTCAACGGCACCGAGCGCGTCATCGTTTCGCAGATGCACCGTTCCCCGGGCGTGTTCTTCGACCACGACAAGGGCAAGAGCCATTCTTCCGGCAAGCTGCTTTTTGCTGCCCGCGTGATCCCGTATCGCGGTTCCTGGCTCGACATCGAGTTCGACGCCAAGGACATTGTCTATGCGCGTATCGACCGTCGCCGCAAGCTGCCCGTGACCTCGCTCCTGATGGCGCTCGGCATGGATGGCGAAGAAATCCTGTCGACCTTCTACACCAAGGCGACCTATGAGCGCTCCGGCGATGGCTGGCGCATTCCGTTCCAGCCTGAAGCGCTGAAGAATGCCAAGGTCATCACCGACATGATCGACGCCGACACCGGCGAAGTCGTTGTCGAAGGTGGCAAGAAGCTGACCCCGCGCCTCATCCGCCAGCTCGTCGACAAGGGCCTGAAGGCGCTGAAGGCGACCGACGAAGATCTCTACGGCAACTACCTGGCCGAAGACATCGTCAATTACTCGACGGGTGAGATCTATCTCGAAGCCGGCGACGAAATCGACGAGAAGACGCTCGGCCTCATTCTGCAGTCCGGCTTTGACGAGATTCCGGTTCTCAACATCGACCACGTCAATGTTGGCGCCTATATCCGCAACACGCTGTCTGCGGACAAGAACCAGAACCGCCAGGAAGCGCTGTTCGACATCTACCGCGTCATGCGTCCCGGCGAGCCGCCGACCATGGATTCGGCGGAAGCGATGTTCAACTCGCTGTTCTTCGATGCCGAACGTTACGATCTCTCGGCTGTTGGCCGCGTGAAGATGAACATGCGTCTCGACCTCGACGCGGAAGATACCGTGCGCACGCTGCGCAAGGAAGACATCCTCGCGGTCGTGAAGATGCTGGTCGAACTGCGTGACGGCAAGGGCGAAATCGACGACATCGACAACCTCGGCAACCGCCGTGTTCGTTCTGTCGGCGAGCTGATGGAAAACCAGTATCGTCTGGGCCTTCTGCGCATGGAACGTGCGATCAAGGAACGTATGTCCTCGATCGAAATCGACACCGTGATGCCGCAGGACCTGATCAACGCGAAGCCGGCAGCAGCCGCCGTTCGCGAATTCTTCGGTTCCTCGCAGCTGTCGCAGTTCATGGACCAGGTGAACCCGCTTTCGGAAATCACCCACAAGCGCCGTCTTTCGGCTCTGGGACCGGGTGGTCTGACCCGTGAGCGCGCCGGCTTCGAAGTCCGCGACGTTCACCCAACCCATTACGGCCGTATTTGCCCGATCGAAACGCCTGAAGGCCCGAACATCGGTCTGATCAACTCGCTTGCAACCTTTGCCCGTGTGAACAAGTACGGCTTTATCGAAAGCCCGTACCGCAAGATCATCGACGGCAAGGTGACAACCGACGTGATCTACCTCTCCGCCATGGAAGAGGCCAAGTACTACGTCGCACAGGCCAATGCCGAACTCGATGGCGAAGGCGCCTTCACGGAAGAGTTCGTTGTTTGCCGTCATTCGGGCGAAGTCATGCTCGCACCGCGCGACAACATCAACCTGATGGACGTTTCGCCGAAGCAGCTCGTTTCGGTCGCAGCGGCTCTCATTCCGTTCCTGGAAAACGACGACGCCAACCGCGCTCTCATGGGCTCGAACATGCAGCGTCAGGCCGTTCCGCTTCTGCGCGCCGAGGCACCGTTCGTCGGTACCGGCATGGAGCCGATCGTTGCCCGTGACTCCGGCGCTGCCATTGCAGCCCGTCGTGGCGGTGTTGTCGATCAGGTGGATGCGACCCGTATCGTTATCCGCGCTACGGAAGATCTCGATGCCGGCAAATCCGGTGTTGATATCTACCGTCTGCAGAAGTTCCAGCGTTCGAACCAGAACACCTGCGTCAACCAGCGTCCGCTGGTCTCCGTCGGTGACGCCATCTCCAAGGGTGACATCATCGCGGACGGTCCGTCGACCGACCTCGGCGATCTGGCGCTCGGCCGCAACGCGCTCGTCGCGTTCATGCCCTGGAACGGCTATAACTACGAAGACTCGATCCTGATGTCGGAGCGTATCGTTTCCGACGACGTGTTCACCTCCATCCACATCGAAGAATTCGAAGTGATGGCGCGTGACACGAAGCTTGGTCCGGAAGAAATCACGCGCGACATTCCGAACGTTTCGGAAGAAGCGCTGAAGAACCTGGACGAAGCCGGTATCGTCTACATCGGTGCGGAAGTTCAGCCGGGCGACATCCTCGTCGGCAAGATCACGCCGAAGGGCGAAAGCCCGATGACGCCGGAAGAAAAGCTTCTGCGCGCCATCTTCGGTGAAAAGGCTTCCGACGTTCGCGACACGTCCATGCGCATGCCTCCGGGCACGTTCGGTACGATCGTGGAAGTCCGCGTCTTCAACCGTCACGGTGTGGAGAAGGACGAGCGCGCGATGGCTATCGAGCGCGAAGAGATCGAGCGTCTGGCGAAGGACCGCGACGACGAGCAGGCAATTCTCGACCGTAACGTCTACGGCCGCCTGATCGACATGCTGCGTGGCCACGTTTCCATCGCTGGTCCGAAGGGCTTCAAGAAGGGCGTCGAGCTTTCCAATGCCGTCGTCTCCGAATATCCCCGCTCGCAGTGGTGGATGTTCGCGGTCGAGGACGAGAAGGCCCAGTCGGAACTGGAAGCACTTCGCGGCCAGTACGACGAATCCAAGTCGCGCCTTGAACAGCGCTTCATGGACAAGGTCGAAAAGGTCCAGCGCGGCGATGAAATGCCTCCGGGCGTCATGAAGATGGTCAAGGTCTTCGTCGCTGTGAAGCGCAAGATCCAGCCGGGCGACAAGATGGCCGGCCGTCACGGTAACAAGGGCGTCGTCTCGCGTATCGTTCCGGTCGAGGACATGCCGTTCCTCGAAGACGGCACGCATGTCGACATCTGCTTGAACCCGCTTGGCGTGCCTTCGCGCATGAACGTCGGCCAGATCCTCGAAACCCACCTCGCATGGGCATGCGCAGGCATGGGCAAGAAGATCGGCGAGATGCTCGAAGAATATCGCAAGACGATGGACATCAGCGAGCTTCGCAGCGAGCTGACGGAAATCTACGCGTCCGAAGCCAATGACGAGGTTCAGCGTTTCGATGACGACTCGCTGGTGAAGCTTGCCGAAGAAGCCAAGCGCGGTGTTTCCATCGCGACCCCGGTTTTCGACGGTGCGCATGAGCCTGACGTCGCCGCGATGCTGAAGAAGGCAGGTCTGCATGAATCCGGTCAGTCCGTCCTTTATGACGGTCGTACCGGTGAGCCGTTCGACCGCAAGGTCACCGTCGGCTACATGTACATGATCAAGCTGAACCACCTTGTCGACGACAAGATCCATGCTCGCTCGATCGGTCCTTACTCGCTCGTTACCCAGCAGCCGCTGGGCGGCAAGGCGCAGTTCGGCGGACAGCGCTTCGGGGAAATGGAAGTCTGGGCTCTGGAAGCATACGGCGCGGCTTACACGCTGCAGGAAATGCTCACCGTCAAGTCGGACGACGTGGCCGGCCGCACCAAGGTCTACGAAGCGATCGTCCGTGGCGACGACACCTTCGAGGCCGGTATCCCTGAGAGCTTCAACGTTCTCGTCAAGGAAATGCGGTCGCTCGGTCTGTCGGTCGAACTGGAGAACTCGAAGATCGAGAACCAGTCCGAGGACCAGCTGCCCGACGCGGCGGAATAAACACGATAGAGGCGGGCGCCTTCTAGGGCGCCTGCCGGTTTCCCCGTCAGCCCGGCTGGCGTGGGACACTTTCGCCGCATTGTGCGGTTAAATCCGTATTTAAAGCTCTGGACGGTGACCCGGGAAGAAGCCGGTCCAGATGCAAACAGGGGCAGCAGCTAGCCTCTCAAGGAGACAAGGCATGAACCAAGAGGTCATGAATCTTTTCAATCCTCAGGTGCCTGCGCAGCATTTCGATTCCATCCGGATTTCGATTGCTTCGCCGGAAAAAATCCTGTCGTGGTCCTACGGCGAGATCAAGAAGCCGGAAACCATCAACTACCGTACGTTCAAGCCTGAGCGTGACGGTCTCTTCTGCGCGCGCATCTTTGGACCGATCAAGGACTACGAGTGCCTGTGCGGCAAGTACAAGCGCATGAAGTACAAGGGCATCATCTGCGAAAAGTGCGGCGTCGAAGTGACGCTGTCGCGCGTTCGCCGTGAGCGCATGGGCCACATTGAGCTCGCAGCGCCGGTTGCCCATATCTGGTTCCTGAAGTCGCTTCCTTCGCGTATCTCGACCTTGCTCGACATGACGCTGAAGGATGTCGAACGCGTTCTCTATTTCGAGAACTACATCGTCACCGAGCCTGGCCTCACTTCGCTGAAGCAGAACCAGCTTCTGTCTGAAGAAGAGTATATGATCGCCGTTGACGAGTTCGGCGAAGACCAGTTCACCGCCATGATCGGCGCTGAAGCCATCTATGAGATGCTGGCTTCGATGAACCTCGAAAAGATCGCCGGCGACCTGCGCGCCGAGCTTGCTGAAACGACTTCTGACCTCAAGCAGAAGAAGTTCATGAAGCGCCTGAAGATCGTCGAGAACTTCATGGAGAGCGGCAATCGTCCGGAATGGATGATCATGAAGGTCGTTCCGGTCATTCCGCCAGACCTGCGTCCGCTGGTTCCGCTGGATGGTGGCCGTTTTGCGACGTCCGACCTCAACGATCTCTATCGCCGCGTCATCAACCGTAACAACCGTCTGAAGCGCCTGATCGAGCTTCGTGCGCCTGGCATCATCATCCGCAATGAAAAGCGTATGTTGCAGGAATCCGTCGATGCGCTGTTCGACAACGGCCGTCGCGGCCGCGTCATCACGGGTGCCAACAAGCGTCCGCTGAAGTCGCTCTCCGACATGCTCAAGGGCAAGCAGGGCCGTTTCCGCCAGAACCTTCTCGGCAAGCGCGTCGACTATTCCGGCCGTTCGGTTATCGTGACCGGTCCGGAACTGAAGCTGCACCAGTGCGGCCTGCCGAAGAAGATGGCGCTCGAACTGTTCAAGCCGTTCATCTATGCCCGTCTCGACGCTAAGGGTTACTCCTCGACCGTCAAGCAGGCCAAGAAGCTGGTTGAAAAGGAAAAGCCGGAGGTCTGGGATATCCTCGACGAGGTCATCCGCGAACATCCGGTTCTTCTGAACCGCGCACCGACGCTGCACCGTCTGGGTATCCAGGCTTTCGAACCCATGCTGGTCGAAGGCAAGGCCATCCAGCTGCATCCGCTCGTCTGCACGGCCTTCAACGCCGACTTCGACGGTGACCAGATGGCTGTTCACGTTCCGCTTTCGCTGGAAGCCCAGCTGGAAGCGCGCGTGCTGATGATGTCGACCAACAACATCCTGCATCCGGCAAACGGCCACCCGATCATCGTTCCGTCGCAGGACATGGTTCTCGGCCTGTATTACCTGTCGATCATGAACCAGAACGAGCCCGGCGAAGGCATGGCCTTCTCGGATATCGGCGAATTGCATCACGCGCTTGAAAACAAGGTCGTGACGCTGCATGCCAAGATCCGTGGCCGTTTCAAGACTGTGGATGCCGACGGCAAGCCGGTTTCCAAGATCCATGAAACGACGCCTGGCCGTATGCTTATCGGCGAACTTCTGCCGAAGAACGTCAACGTGCCTTTCGACACCTGCAACCAGGAAATGACCAAGAAGAACATCTCCAAGATGATCGACACGGTCTACCGTCATTGCGGTCAGAAAGACACGGTCATCTTCTGCGACCGCATCATGCAGCTCGGCTTCAGCCATGCCTGCCGCGCCGGCATTTCGTTCGGCAAGGACGACATGGTCATTCCGGACAGCAAGGTGAAGATCGTCGGTGATACCGAAGCCTTGGTGAAGGAATACGAACAGCAGTACAATGATGGTCTCATCACCCAGGGCGAAAAGTACAACAAGGTTGTCGACGCCTGGGGCAAGGCTACCGAAAAGGTCGCCGAAGAAATGATGGCGCGCATCAAGGCTGTCGAGTTCGATCCGGAAACGGGCCGCCAGAAGCCGATGAACTCTATCTACATGATGTCCCACTCGGGTGCTCGTGGTTCTCCGAACCAGATGCGTCAGCTGGGTGGGATGCGCGGCCTGATGGCCAAGCCCTCGGGCGAAATCATCGAGACGCCGATCATCTCGAACTTCAAGGAAGGTCTGACCGTTAACGAGTACTTCAACTCGACCCACGGTGCCCGTAAGGGTCTTGCAGACACCGCCCTGAAGACCGCAAACTCGGGTTACCTGACCCGTCGTCTCGTCGACGTGGCGCAGGATTGCATCGTCAACTCCGTGGATTGCGGCACCGACAAGGGCCTCACCATGACCGCCATCGTCGATGCCGGTCAGATCGTGGCCTCGATTGGCGCCCGTATCCTCGGCCGTACGGCTCTCGATGACATCGACAACCCGGTCACTGGCGAAAACATCGTCAAGGCCGGCACGCTGATCGACGAAGCCGACGTTGCCATCATCGAGAAGGCTGGCATCCAATCCGTTCGCATCCGTTCGGCTCTGACCTGCGAAGTGCAGATCGGCGTCTGCGGCGTCTGCTACGGTCGTGACCTTGCACGGGGCACACCCGTCAACATGGGCGAAGCCGTTGGCGTCATCGCCGCACAGTCGATCGGTGAACCGGGCACGCAGCTCACCATGCGTACCTTCCACCTTGGCGGTACGGCAAACGTGGTCGACCAGTCGTTCCTGGAAGCATCGTATGAAGGTACGATCCAGATCAAGAACCGCAACATCCTGCGGAACTCCGAAGGCGTTCTCATCGCCATGGGCCGTAACATGTCCGTTACGATCCTTGATGAGCGCGGCGTCGAACGTTCCTCGCAGCGTGTCGCTTACGGTTCGAAGATCTTCGTGGACGATGGCGACAAGGTTAAGCGCGGTCAGCGTCTTGCAGAGTGGGACCCCTACACCCGTCCGATGATGACGGAAGTGGAAGGTACCGTTCACTTCGAGGACCTCGTCGACGGTCTCTCCGTTCTGGAAGCCACCGACGAATCCACCGGCATCACCAAGCGTCAGGTTATCGACTGGCGCTCGACGCCGCGCGGTTCGGATTTGAAGCCTGCTATCATCATCAAGGATGCTTCCGGCGCAGTCGCGAAGCTTTCCCGTGGTGGCGAAGCCCGCTTCCATCTGTCCGTGGATGCGATCCTCTCGGTCGAACCTGGTTCGAAGGTCTCCCAGGGTGACGTGCTTGCACGTTCGCCGCTGGAAAGCGCCAAGACGAAGGACATCACCGGTGGTCTGCCGCGTGTTGCCGAACTGTTCGAAGCCCGTCGTCCGAAGGATCACGCCATCATCGCAGAGATTGATGGTACGATCCGCCTCGGCCGCGACTACAAGAACAAGCGTCGCGTGATGATCGAGCCTGCGGAAGACGGCGTCGAGCCGGTCGAATACCTGATCCCGAAGGGCAAGCCCTTCCATCTTCAGGAAGGCGACTACATCGAGAAGGGCGAATACATTCTCGACGGCAACCCGGCACCGCACGACATTCTGGCGATCAAGGGTGTAGAGGCTCTGGCTTCCTACCTCGTGAACGAAATCCAGGAAGTCTACCGACTGCAGGGCGTTGTGATCAACGACAAGCACATCGAGGTGATCGTTCGCCAGATGCTGCAGAAGGTCGAGATCACCGATGCTGGTGACAGCCAGTACATCGTTGGCGACAATGTCGACCGTATCGAGATGGAAGACATGAACGACCGTCTCATCGAAGAGGGCAAGAAGCCTGCTTATGGCGAGCCGGTTCTGCTCGGCATCACCAAGGCTTCGTTGCAGACGCCGTCCTTTATCTCGGCCGCATCCTTCCAGGAAACCACCAAGGTTCTCACGGAAGCTGCGATCGCCGGCAAGACGGACACGCTGCAGGGCCTTAAGGAAAACGTCATCGTCGGCCGTCTCATCCCGGCCGGCACCGGCGGCACCATGACGCAGATCCGCCGCATCGCCACCTCGCGCGACGACCTCATTCTGGAGGAACGCCGCAAGGGTACGGGTGCAGGCTCTGCGAACCAGATGCTGCAGGACATGACGGACCAGGTTCCGGCCGCCGAATAAGGTCAGGCAAGGGCAGGGGCTTTACGAAGCCCCGCCATGGTTCAGTAAAAACGCCCGGAGCAATCCGGGCGTTTTTCTTTTTGCGGAAGCCTGTGGGCGCCTTTTGACGCTGCGGATCAGCTTTGTTCGCGGATGTTGTAGCGCGTCAGAACGGAAAGCCGTCGAACGAGATCGGCTTGGCCGGTGCTGCCGGTTTTCGCGTAGATCGACTTGGCGTTGCTGCGAACCGTTTCGTGGGAGATTTGCAATTGCCTGGCTACGGCGGGGAGTGAAAGCCCCTTCATGATTTCCAGAGCGACGCGGGCTTCGCCCTTAGTGAGGTCGTAGAGGCCTTTCAGCAGCGTGCCTGCGTCGGCGATGGTGCCCATGGGCTGCGATATCAGCACGATGGCGCTGCCATTGGGTGACAGGTCCAGCGTATTCCTGCGCAGGGGTATGACGTGGAGGATGCAGGCCCCGTCCTCGCCGCTGGGGAGGGGGAAAGACCCGACAGCGTGCCAGGCGAGCGCCTTATAGAGCAGCCGGTTTGTTCTTTCGTCGGATATGACGATCCTGTCACGGGCGCGGGTGGAAATGGATTTCTGAAGCGACAGAAACAGGTCGTTGGCGGAGAGAATGCGGCCACTTGCCTGTAGCACCGCGGCCGGTGCACCGATGACGTTGAGGCCGAGTGTCATGGCATCGGCCTTCTGCCGTTGCAGCCGGGTTGCGAGCGTGAGGCTGCGGGCGATGTGTGGCCTCAACCCGGCGAGCGCCGCCATGGTTTCCGGCCCGATGACGCCGCTCTCCAGCTTGCGTTCAAAAAGCACCGTCATTTCCGGGTGGTCGGGCGGCGCAATCTGGGTGGCTACACCATATCCCAATCCGCGCGGCATCAGGAATTCACGCACGATCGGCAACCCGGCCCATTCATCATGGGTGAAAACGTCGAAATCCTGCACGAAGGAAAATTGTCCCTCACGGATCGCACGGGTGAGGCGTTCATTGCGGCGGTTCCAGCCGCCTTCCATGAAGGCCTGCATCAGTTCCTGAAAATTGGGCGTATAAAGCCAGGATTCCTCCTCACCCTTGCCCCAGGTGAGGGCGCCACCCCAGAAATCCAGCCGTTGGCCGATGGTGGCAATCACCTTCGCCCAACGATCAGGGAAAAGCGCCGCCTCGTAAATCTCATCGATAATGTCTGCCGACGATATAGTATTCAACCCGTCACCGGAATATTGTGTCGGGATTATCTAAAGCTCATCCTGCGGTATTGTTCAATGGATAAAGCAATAATACTACTGTATTCAAACTATATAATCTATGCGTGACTTAATATATTAATCAGCTTGCCGAAGGGGTCGCGCAGAAACAACCGTTGCACCCCCCACACTTCAGTCATGGGCCCGTATTCGATCGGCAGCCCCGCTTTCAGGATCCTGGCGTGGACCTCATCGAAGTTGTCGACCTCGATGGAGAGATCCGGCACATCAGTGCCGGACCCGCCTTCGCGTGCGAAACTGACCTGAGCGTGTGCTTCGAGCGGGCTGGCATGGGTAACGATCCAGCCGTGATCCATGGCGACGGGCATGCCGAGAATATCGCCGTAGAAAGTCTGCGCCCGCGCGGGCTCGGGCGTTACGATATTGGCGACGACACGTCTAACCGCCATGGGGCTGGACCTCAGGCGAAGCGGATGATGGCGACTTCGCCTTCGAGCGCGCCCTGATAGGCGGACGCGTGCGGTTCTTCGTCCGGAATCTCGGTCAGCATGCCGATCTGGTCGAGATCGGCTTCGATGAAGCCTTCCTCGGAAAGCGCGTTCAGCGTCTCACGCACGGCGGTATCGTCATCCGGCGCCCGCAGGATGACGTGGATGTCGATGCCCTCGGAATTGTCGGTCTCGTAAGCCTTGCCGATGACGATGAAGACCATCGGCTCGTCGCGTCCATTATCGTTGTCGGGGAGGGTGCTCATGGCGCGGTTCCTTGATCTTTTGTTGCTGTCTTGCGGGCCGATGGAATCGGTCCCGCGGGTGGCGAAACCGATCCGGCCCGCCCTGAGGGAATCAATAGACGGATTTTATGAAAAGCCAAAGCGCGGAGGTCAAAATCGCTGCCTTCTGCGTCGACTTATGTTAAAGCGCGTTGGAAATGGCCCGGACGTGGGCTTAGCGGCCCGGGGTGGCGGCGCAAAATGTGGATTCACCCTTGACGAAAGCTGGCTAAAACAGTAGTACGCCCGCCATCGGAGCCTCTATCTGTGCTGGCCGTTCGGAAACGTTTTTCCCGAACATCATCTCAAATGAAGCTTCATTGCACGTAGAAGACACGAATGTTGCACGCAAGACGCCTCATCCGGCGTCCTCTGCTCTTGGTGGTCCATCCGTGAAAACGGATCGGGCCACGTTTTGCGCATGAGGATATATGCGTGCATCGTCGCCGGAAACGGCATAGCCGCCACCCGTGAGGGTGGCTAAAGTAGTTTTTGCAAGGGATGGTTATATGCCTACCGTAAACCAGCTGATCCGCAAGCCTCGCCAGGCACAGGTAAAGCGCAACAAGGTTCCTGCTCTTCAGGAAAACCCGCAGAAGCGTGGTGTTTGCACCCGCGTTTACACGACGACCCCGAAGAAGCCGAACTCGGCTCTGCGTAAGGTTGCCAAGATCCGCCTCACCAACGGCTTTGAAGTCATCGGCTACATTCCGGGCGAAGGTCACAATCTTCAGGAACACTCCGTGGTCATGATCCGTGGCGGCCGCGTAAAGGACTTGCCGGGCGTGCGTTACCACATCATCCGTGGTGTTCTCGATACCCAGGGCGTCAAGAATCGTAAGCAGCGCCGCTCCAAGTACGGTGCGAAGCGTCCGAAGTAATTCGGGTTTAAACAAATTCCGGCGCTGCGCGAGGTTCTCCGCGTGGTAAAGCGTCAATAACATTGAGAGACAAAGAATATGTCCCGTCGCCATAGTGCAGAAAAGCGTGAGATCAACCCGGACCCGAAGTTCGGCGATCTGGTCGTCACCAAGTTCATGAATGCCATCATGCTTCACGGCAAGAAGTCGGTCGCAGAAAGCATCGTTTACGGCGCGTTCGACGTCGTTCAGGGCAAGACGAAGCAGGAGCCGCTCGGCGTGTTCCACTCCGCCCTCGACAACGTTGCTCCGCACGTTGAAGTGCGTTCGCGCCGCGTTGGTGGTGCTACGTATCAGGTTCCGGTCGATGTTCGTCCCGAGCGCCGTCAGGCTCTCGCCATCCGCTGGCTGATCACTGCTGCTCGCAAGCGTAACGAAACGACCATGGTCGATCGCCTTTCCGGCGAACTCATGGACGCTGCGAACAACCGCGGTTCTGCTGTCAAGAAGCGTGAAGACACGCACAAGATGGCCGACGCTAACCGCGCATTCTCGCATTACCGCTGGTAATCTTAAACGGTCGCATATCGAAAGGCAGTCCATTATGGCTCGCGAATATAAAATCGAAGACTACCGCAATTTCGGTATCATGGCGCATATCGACGCCGGCAAGACCACGACCACCGAGCGTATTCTTTATTACACCGGTAAGTCGCACAAGATCGGCGAAGTCCATGATGGCGCTGCCACGATGGACTGGATGGAGCAGGAGCAGGAGCGTGGTATCACCATCACCTCCGCAGCCACCACGACCTTCTGGAAGGGTCGCGACGGCAAGATGCGCCGCTTCAACATCATCGACACCCCCGGCCACGTTGACTTCACGATTGAAGTCGAGCGTTCGCTGCGCGTTCTCGACGGTGCCATTGCTCTTCTCGATGCCAACGCCGGTGTAGAGCCGCAGACGGAAACCGTCTGGCGTCAGGCTGAGAAGTACAACGTTCCGCGTATGATCTTCTGCAACAAGATGGACAAGACCGGTGCTGACTTCTACCGCTCGGTAGAAATGATCAAGACCCGTCTCGGCGCTACCGCCGTTGTCATGCAGCTGCCGATCGGCGCTGAGACCGAGTTCAAGGGCGTTATCGACCTGATCGAGATGAACGCACTCATCTGGCGCGACGAATCGCTCGGCGCTCAGTGGGACGTCGTCGAAATCCCCGATGACCTGAAGGCCAAGGCTGACGAATATCGCGAAAAGCTGATCGAGACCGTTGTCGAGATCGACGAAGAAGCGATGGAAGACTACCTGAACGGCATCATGCCTGACAACGACAAGATCCGTGCGCTCGTTCGCCGCGGCACCATCGACGTGAAGTTCCACCCGATGTTCTGCGGTACCGCGTTCAAGAACAAGGGCGTTCAGCCGCTTCTCGACGCTGTTGTCGACTACCTGCCTTCTCCGCTGGACATCCCGGCGATCAAGGGCATCGACTTCAAGACCGAAGCCGAAATCGAGCGTCATGCCGACGACAGCGAGCCGCTTTCCATGCTCGCGTTCAAGATCATGAACGACCCCTTCGTCGGTTCGCTGACCTTTGCTCGTATCTACTCGGGCAAGCTCGAAAAGGGTACGTCTGTTATCAACACGGTCAAGGACAAGCGTGAGCGCGTCGGCCGTATGCTGCAGATGCATTCCAACAGCCGTGAAGACATCGAAGAAGCCTTTGCCGGCGACATCGTTGCTCTGGCTGGCCTCAAGGAAACCACCACTGGCGATACGCTCTGCGATCCGCTGAAGCCGGTTATCCTCGAGCGCATGGAATTCCCCGAGCCGGTCATTCAGATCGCGATCGAGCCGAAGACCAAGGGCGACCAGGAAAAGATGGGCCTCGCGCTCAACCGTCTGGCTGCCGAAGATCCTTCGTTCCGCGTCAAGACCGACGAAGAGTCCGGTCAGACGATCATCGCAGGCATGGGCGAACTTCACCTCGACATTCTCGTTGACCGTATGCGTCGCGAGTTCAAGGTTGAAGCAACCGTCGGTGCTCCGCAGGTTGCCTACCGCGAAACCATCACGCGTCAGCACGAAGAAGACTACACGCACAAGAAGCAGTCCGGTGGTACCGGTCAGTTCGCTCGCGTGAAGATCATCTTCGAACCGAACCCTGAAGGCGAAGACTTCAAGTTCGAATCCAAGATCGTCGGTGGTGCTGTTCCGAAGGAATACATCCCGGGCGTTCAGAAGGGTATCGAAAGCGTTCTGTCTTCCGGTCCGCTCGCTGGCTTCCCGATGCTGGGCGTCAAGGCAACCCTGATCGATGGCGCATACCACGACGTCGACTCCTCGGTTCTCGCGTTCGAAATCGCATCGCGTGCCTGCTTCCGTGAAGCAGCAAAGAAGGCTGGTGCACAGCTTCTTGAGCCGATGATGAAGGTCGAAGTTGTCACCCCTGAAGATTACGTCGGTGACGTGATCGGCGATCTGAACTCGCGTCGCGGTCAGATCCAGGGTCAGGAATCGCGTGGCATCACCATCGTGATCAGCGCACACGTTCCGCTCGCGAACATGTTCAAGTACGTCGACAATCTGCGCTCCATGTCGCAGGGCCGCGCACAGTACTCGATGACGTTCGATCACTATTCGCCGGTTCCGTCGAACGTGGCGCAGGAAATCCAGGCAAAGTACTCCGGTCAGAAGTGATCGGGGTACGCCCCACCAGAGATTTGAAGATTATTCCCGTCAAGGGACAAGAATGGAGAGCCACTAATGGCAAAGAGCAAGTTTGAGCGCAATAAGCCGCACGTCAACATTGGCACGATCGGTCACGTCGACCACGGCAAGACGTCGTTGACTGCTGCGATCACGAAGTATTTCGGCGAGTTCAAGGCGTATG
>Ga0308165_1002882_pt1 | contig 19470 bp, 16 predicted proteins | sample PhyWR2_FD_201032 | JGI IMG/M metagenome (GOLD analysis project Ga0308165, IMG submission 201032) | Phyllosphere microbial communities from UC Gill Tract Community Farm, Albany, California, United States - DLSLW.R2 | ecosystem: Host-associated > Plants > Phyllosphere > Unclassified | place: USA...
ATCCGGCGCGCGACCGCAGCCAGTTGTGCGTGGTCGAGACGCCGGCCGACCAGGCCGCGCTGGAGCGCACGCTGGCGTACCGGGGGCTGTATTTCGTGCTCATGGGCAAGCTCAGCCCGCTGGACGGTGTCGGGCCCAACGACATCGGCCTGCAAAAGCTGTTCGACCGGGTCGCGCCCAGGGATGAAGCCGGCCAGCCGCTGCCGGCGGCCGCGCGCGAGGTGCAGGAAGTCATCCTGGCCACCAATTTCACTGCCGAAGGCGAAGCGACGGCCCATGTCATTGGCCAGGCGCTCAAAAGCCGGGGGTTGCGCGTCACGCGGCTGGCGCGCGGCGTGCCGGTGGGCAGCGAGCTGGAATATGTCGATCTGGGAACGATTGCCCACGCGCTGACGGACCGCCGCTAGGGCGCTGCCAAGTCTGGCTGGGCGGCATGGGCCTGAGGACGCCCGACAGGTTTGCTATTGAATCAATAGCTGCCGGCGCAGGCGGCGCCTGCGCAAAAGGCCTTTTTGATGCTGATAAGTCGTTTGCTCACCGGGAGATGAAGGATGAATGCTGCAAGTTTTACCATTGCGCACTGGTGCGTTTTGATCGCTGCCTTGCTGCCCATTGCCTGCGCGGGAATTGCCAAATCCGGCGCCCTGCGCGTGTCGCCGCGCGATGGCGGCTACGACAACAGCAATCCGCGCGCCTGGCTGGAGCGCCAGGAAGGCTGGCGCGCACGCGCCAATGCGGCCCAGGCCAACACCTTCGAGGCGCTGCCCTTCTTTTTTGCGGCCGTGATCATTGCCCACCAGCTGCAGGCCGCCCAGGGCCGGCTGGACATCCTGGCCTTCCTGTTCGTGGTGCTGCGCATTGCTTACATCATCCTGTATGTCGGCAATCTGGCCACTGCGCGCTCCATCATCTGGGCGCTGGCCTTGTTCACCAATATCGGCATCCTCTTTGCGGGCTTTCAATGAGGCAATTCGGGGCGTGAATCCCCACCCGCGCGCCTTTGCCCGCGCGCTGGTAGTAACCCGCACGGGATGACCCGGATGCGGGTTTTTTCATGCGCCGATATGCTCGGCGCTGATGGCTTCAAGCACAAAAGAGCCAATGGACATGCCTTCGCCGCGCATGTCCCGGCGCATTTTCACCGGCAGCGCGGCGCTGTCCATGGCAGTGCTTGCGTGGCCGGCGTCTGGCATCCACGCACAGCTGCAAAGCCGAAAGCTCACCATTTCCGTGAGTGCCAAGGCGGCATTCGGCCACCTGCCGCTGACCATCGCCGAGCAGCTGGGCTACTTCAGCGCCGAAGGCCTGAACGTCAGCATCCACGAGTTTGCAAGCGATTCCCAGGCGCTGCAGGCGCTGGCCGAAGGCGCGGCCGACATCTGCGCAACCGGTTTTGAGCACACCATTTGCCCGCAATCCTCGCAGCAGATGTACCAGTCGTTCGTGCTGCAGGGCCGGGCGCCGCAGATTGCATTTGGCGTTTCCACCAAAACCATGCCCAACTTTCGCTCGATTGCCGACCTGAAGGGCAAAAGGATCGCCATCTCGGAGGCCGAATCGTCCAGCACCCTGCTGGCGCATCTGGTGCTGGCGCAAGGAGGCCTGAGAGCCGGCGATGTGCGCTTGACCGGCGTCGGCCGGGCGGGCAGTGCCCTGACCGCGCTGCGCACCGGCCAGATGGACGCCATCAGCCACTGCGACCCGCTGATGACCCTGCTGGAGCAAAAAGGCGACATCCGCATCATCCATGACACCCGCACCCTCAAGGGCACGGCCGAAGTCTTTGGCGGCCCCATGCCGGCAGCCTGCCTGCTGGCGCCGCAGGGTTTCATCCGAAAGCATGCCGATGCCTGCCAGTCGGTGGCCCATGCCGTGGTGCATGCACTGAAGTGGCTGCAGACGGCCGGACCGGGCGACATCATCCAGGCCGTGCCCGAGAGCTACCTGCTCGGCGACCGGGCGCTGTACCTGGCCGCATTCAACAAGGTGCGCGAGTCGATCTCGCTGGACGGCGTTCTGGACGACGAGGCGCCGCGCACCGCGCTCAAGGCGCTGGCCAGCATGGACGCGGGCATCAAGGCCAGCCAGGTGGACCTGGCCAGAACCTACACCAATGCATTTGCCCAGCGGGCCAAGGAACGCTTCAAGGCCTGAGCTTGAGGGCTTACGGCTGCCGGCCCGTGGAAATTTCCTTGCGTCCTACGGCACTGGCGCAAGCGCAGGGCTACAGTGCCTGAGGCGCTGCCCTGCCTTTTGCTTCTTGCCTTTTGGCCGGGTGCCGGGCCTGAAAAAATCAGCCAGCCACACAAACTTTGAGGGACGTGCATGAACCTTTCCATGAGCATCGGGCCGCTGGTGGCCCTTGTCGCGGGCATTCTCATCCTGCTGATGCCCCGGCTGTTGAACTACATCGTGGCGATTTACCTGATCGTCATCGGGCTGATCGGGCTGTTCGGTACAGCCTCGATGCGGATCTGAGCCCGGCCTTGGGGGCGCCCTGGGTTTTCAATCCGGCGGACTCAGCGCCTTTTGGACTTCACGACGGCCGTGCGGGTGCTGCGCTTGACCGGCGTGATGTGGATGGGCGCCGATGGCGCCAGGGAAGACGGTTTTTTAAACGATCCCAGCATGGTGGCCATGCTGCGGGCGGTGGTCGGCAGATAGAGCACCACCTGATGGCCTGGCTTGAAGGCTGCCGAGGCGCTGACACTGTTCCAGCTGGCCACGCTGGCCGCGCTCAGGCCGTAGCGGCTGGCAATGCTGGCCACCGATTCGCCCTTGCGCGCCTTGATCGTCGTGCGCCGGGTGGTGATTTCGGGCGCCAGGGACACCTGGGCGTTGTCGGCGACATGGCTGCTCACGTCGTCGTCCATCTGGGCCGTGCGCGGCACCAAGAGCGTCGAGCCGGCCTTGATGAGCATGCGCGGCGGGATGTTGTTCATGCTGCGCAGATCGGTCTCGCTCATGCCGGTGTGCCTTGCCGCCTCGGCTGCGTTCATGGTGCTGGGGGCGGTCCAGGCGGTCCAACTGGCATATTGGCCCTGGGTGTAGGCGTCAAAGTTGCGCTGGAACACCAGTGCATTGTCCCAGGGCAGCAGGATCTGCGGCGTTCCGGCGGCCAGGATGACCGGGCGCCGGGCCGACGGGTTGAGTGCCTTGAAGTCCTCGATCTGCACATCGGCCAGTCGCGCGGCCAGGGCTACGTCGATGTCGCGCGTGATTTGCACCTGCTGGAAGTAGGGGTGGTTTTCGATCATGGGCAACTGGGAGTTGAAGGCCTGCGGATTGGCCACGATGTTCTTCACGGCCTGCAGCTTGGGCACGTAAAGCCGGGTTTCGGCCGGCATGCTCAGCTCGTCGTAGCTGGTGCCCAGGCCGAGCTTCTGGTTCTTGGCAATCGCGCGGGCCACGCTGCCCTCGCCCCAGTTGTAGGCGGCCAGCGCCAGGTGCCAGTCGCCAAACATGCCGTAGAGCTTTTGCAGGTAGTCCAGCGCGGCGCGGGTGGATGCCAGCACGTCGCGCCGGTCGTCGCGGAACACGTTTTGCTTGAGGTCGAAGTACTTGCCGGTCGCGGGCATGAACTGCCACATGCCGGCGGCCTTGGCGCTGGAGACAGCCTGCGGGTTGAAGGCGCTCTCGATGAAGGGGAGCAGGGCGAGCTCGGTCGGCATCTGGCGCAGTTCGAGCTCTTCGACGATGTGGAACAGGTATTTGCTCGAACGCTCGGTCATGCGCAGGATGTAGTCGGGCCGGCTCGTGTACCACTGCTCGCGGTCGGTGACCAGTTCGTTGTGCAGGTCGGGCATGGCAAAGCCGCGCCGGATGCGGTCCCACAGCTCCTTGGGCGGCTCGGTCGAGGCAATTGGCAAGGCATTGACCTGGCCGGGCGTGATGGCGCGCAGCGGGCCGCTGGCCACCCTTTGTCCAGGGCTGGCGCCGGGCGCTGTCGTGAGCACCGGGTCGCTGGGCAGGCCTGGTGGCTGCTGCGTGGCGCAGCCTGCCAGCACCGACGCCGCCAGCATGAGTGCCAGCGCGCCCAGGCGAAAGTGAAACAAGGACAGGAAAAAGGAAAGGGAAAAACGGTCGGTTCGTGGGTGAGGCATCATTTGAATTGGTTTTTCCACTGCCGCAGCGCGGCAAATACCGTCACGTCGTCGTGGGTGGACGCATCGAAGCGCTGCACGGCGGCCATGACGCTGGCTTGCCGGGTGCGCAAGAAAGGGTTGATCAGGATTTCCTGGGCGATGGAACTGGGCAGGGTGGGCTCGCCCCGGGCGCGCAAGGCAATGCAGCGCTGGCGGTAGGCGGCCAGCTCGGCATTGCCAGGCTCGACGGCCACGGCAAACGCCAGGTTGCCCAGCGTGTATTCGTGGGCGCAGCATACCCGCGTGGCGCCGGGCAAGGCGGCCAGCTTGTCCAGTGAGGTCAGCATTTGCGCCGGCGTGCCTTCAAAGAGCCGCCCGCAACCGCCTGAAAAAAGCGTGTCGCCGCAAAACAGCAGCGGCCGTCCGTCCATGTCGGGCGTGTAAAAGGCGATATGGCCCGCCGTGTGGCCCGGCACGTCAATCACCTGGAAGTCCAGCCCGAGCGCGCGCACGGCATCGCCTTGCCGCAAGGGCGAGAACGGCGGCGGGATGCGTTCGGTGGCCGGTCCGTAAACCTGGGCGCCGGTGGCCTGGCGCAGCGCGTCGATGCCGCCGGTGTGGTCCGCATGGTGGTGCGTGACTAGAATCGATTCCAGTTGCAATGCATGGGCTTGAAGCGCCTGCATGACCGGTTTGGCGTCGCCCGGGTCCACCACCAGCGCGCGCCTGCCATCGTGCAGCAACCACAGGTAATTGTCGGAAAAAGCAGAAACGGGAATCAAATACATGCAGTGGTCTCGATGAACTCGGAAATTATAGGTTTGACGGACTGGCTGAAAACCCCGCCCGGCGCTTATTTGCTTGCCTGGGAAAACCTGCATTTTGACCAGACGGTGGCCGATGTCTTTGGCTACCACGCGCTGCAGCTGGGCCTGCCTGAACTCGACTGCCTGCAGGCCAACCGCATGCCGCACAAATGGCTGGCGCTGACATCGCTGCCGCAGCCGCCGTCTGGCGCGACGGCCGCACCCGTCACTGGGACGGCGGCAAGCGCCACAAGTTCCCCACCTGTTGCGCTGGTGACCGATGCGGCGGCGCTGCCGTTTCCCGAGCGCAGCCTGGACCTGGTGGTCATGCCGCACACGCTGGAGCTGGGCAGCGATCCGCATTCGGCGCTGCGCGAGGTCGAGCGCGTGCTGGTGCCCGAGGGGCGGCTGGTCATCAGCGGCTTCAATCCGGCCAGCCTGTGGGGGCTGCGCCAAAAGCGCGACCATGTCTACCAGCGCCTGGGCTACGACGAGCTGTTCCTGCCCGACAGCGGCGACTACATCGGCTACTGGCGGCTGCGAGACTGGCTGCGGCTGCTCGACTTCGAGGTCGAATCGGCGCGCTTTGGCTGCTACCGCCCGGCGCTGGACAGCCAGAAATGGCTGGACCGGTTTGCGTGGATGGACACGGTGGGCGAGCGCTGGTGGCCGATTTTCGGCGCGGTCTATTTCCTGGTGGCGGTCAAGCATGTGCGCGGCATGCGCCTGGTGGAGCCTGCTTGGAAAGGCCATCCATCGCCCGCTGCCGCGCCGGCCATCGTTGCCAGCCGCAAGCCCGCCGGCCACGGCACAATCCGCAACTGATTTTTCATTTTTCCCCTTCCTTTTTCTCCGTTGCCAGGCACCGCGCCTGGCGCCGCAAGCCCTTCATGACCGATTCATCTGCACAGAACCCTGCCTCCCAACAACAACACGTGGTGATCCACACCGACGGCGCCTGCAAGGGCAACCCCGGCCCCGGCGGCTGGGGCGTGCTGCTGGCCGCGGGCGGCACCGAAAAGGAGCTGTTCGGCGGCGAGATGGGCACCACCAACAACCGCATGGAGATGACCGCCGTCATCGAGGCGCTGGCCGCGCTGAAAAAGCCCTGCAACGTTACGCTCTACCTGGACAGCCAGTATGTGCTCAAGGGCATCACCGAATGGATTCACGGCTGGAAGGCGCGCGGCTGGCGCACGGCGGCCAAGGCGCCGGTCAAGAACGTGGACCTGTGGCAGCGGCTCGACGCCCTGCTGGTGTCCAGCGGCCACACCATCGACTGGCGCTGGGTCCGGGGGCACAACGGCGACCCCGGTAACGAGCGCGCCGACGCGCTGGCCAACAAGGGCGTGGAGCGCGCACTGGGCCGGCTGTAAAGCTGCTGTAAAGCCAGTGAAGGCGTTGCGTGCAAGCTGCCCGTGCCGCTGCGGTCTGGCGGGCATCCTGCTACATTGAAACTCCGTTTCTTTTCCTGACAATTTACCCTGCGTCCACTTCATGGCTTCAAAAGTAATCTACACCGTGATTGCCGCCGCAGGCATCGCAGCGGCTGGCGGTGCCGCCTGGTGGTACCAAAAACCGTCCAGCAACGCCAGCAACAGCAGCGCTGCCGGCGTGCCGGGCAGCTCAGCCGGCCAGGGTCCGGCCAGCCCAGGCGCTACCGCGCGGCCGCCCTCGGTCGAGGCCGCGCAGGTCGAGCTGGCACGGCTTGCCGACGAGGCCCGCGCCGTGGGCAGCCTGCGTTCGCGCCGGGGCGTGGTGCTGCGCCCCGAAGTGGGCGGGCGCATCACGCAGCTCAACTTCACCGACGGCCAGCGGGTGCGCAAGGGCCAGCTGCTGGTGCAGTTCGACGACCAGCTGGCGCAGGCGCAGGTCATGCAGGGCCAGGCCGAGCTGTCCATTGCCCAGGCCAACCAGAAGCGCAACCAGGAGCTGGTGGCGCAAAACTTTATCAGCCAGCGCTCGCTTGACGAAAGCACGGCCAACCTGCAGGTGGCGCAGGCCAAGCTGGCGCTGGCCCGGGCCACGGCGGCGCGGCTGAAAATCGTGGCGCCCTTCGATGGCATCGCCGGCATCCGGCAGGTCAACGTGGGCGACTACCTGAAAGACGGCGCCGACATCGTCAACCTGGAAGACATCGACGCCCTGTATGTCGATTTCAGGCTGCCCGAGCGCTACCAGGGCAAGGTCCGGCGCGGCCAGACGGCGATGCTCGACATTGACGCGCTGCCCGGCGCGCGCTACACGGCGCAAATCCAGGCGATCGACCCGCTGATCGACGCCAACGGACGCTCGGTCGGCATTCGCGGCTGCATCGACAACCGTGCGCTGACTCTGCGCCCGGGCATGTTCGCACGGGTCAACACGGTGTTTGGCGTGCGCGAGAACGCCAGCGTCATTCCCGAAGAGGCGATCGTTCCGCAGGGCGGAAAACAATTCGTCATCCAGTTGCTGCAAGGCCCGGGCGAGGCCACACGCACCACCCGGCGCGTCGAGGTCAAGGTCGGCCTGCGCAGCCCCGGCAAGGTCGAGATCACCGAGGGGCTGGTGCCGGGCGACACAGTGGTGCGCACCGGCCAGCAGCGCATCCAGAAGGACGGCACCGTGGTCACGGTGGTGGACCTGAGCAATGCCGGGGCCGGTGGCGCTGCCAATGGCGCCGAGACGCGACCGGCGGCTGCAAAGCCCGGTGGCGATGCCGCGCCTGCGGGCTCGCCGGCTACGGCACCCGTGGCCACCCCGGCCGCACCGGCCGCCAAGGCCGCCGCAGCCAAGAGCGCGCCCGCCGGCCCCAATCCCTGCGGCGTCGTGGTTTCCGAGTCGCCTTCGCCGGGCTTCGTGCCCACTGGCAGCAAGGCCGCGCCCGAATCCAGCCCGGCCAGCCCGGCCGCGCGCAACCCCGGCTGAATTTTCCCGTCCACGCCCGAACCCGAGTGACCCGCGTCACGCCGCCCCATGCAACTCGCTGAAGTCTCCATCCGCCGCCCGGTGTTCGCCACCGTGCTGTCGCTCCTGATCCTGCTGGTCGGCGCCGTCAGCTTCAACCGGCTCACCGTGCGCGAATACCCCAAGATCGACGAGCCGGTCGTCACCGTGAGCGTGCGCTACGCCGGCGCGTCGGCCGAGGTCATCGAGACGCAGGTGACCAAGCCGCTCGAAGACTCGATCGCCGGCATCGACGGCGTGGACGTCATCACCTCCATCAGCCGCGCCGACCAGGGCCAGATCAGCGTGCGCTTCCGGCTCGAAAAAGACGCCGATTCGGCCGCCGCCGAGGTGCGCGACCGCACCTCGCGTGTGCGCAACCGCCTGCCGCAGGCGATCGAGGAGCCCGTGATTGCCAAGGTCGAGGCCGATGCCTTCCCGGTCATTCAGCTGGCGTTTTCCAGCGAGTCGCTCACGCCGCTGCAGATCAACGACCTGGTCAACCGCATCGTCAAGCCGCGCCTGCAGACCGTGACCGGCGTGGCAGACGTTCGCATCTTCGGCGAGCGCAAGTACGCCATGCGCGTTTGGCTGGACACCGACCGGCTGGCCTCGTACCGGCTGACGACGCAGGATGTGGAGGACGCCATCCGGCGCAGCAACCTGGAGCTGCCTGCCGGGCGCATCGAGTCGCAGCAGCGCGAGTTCAGCGTGACCTCGCAGACCGACCTGCTCAAGCCGGCGCAGTTCGGCGAGATCGTCATCAAGACCGTCAACGGCTTTTCGGTGCGCGTGCGCGACGTGGCGCGCATCGAGGAGGGCGCTGCCGACGAGCGCACGGCGGTGCGACTCAACGGCCGCACCGCTGTGGGCGTGGGTGTGATCCGCCAGGCCACGGCCAATCCGCTGGACCTGTCCAAGGGCGTGCAGGAAGCGATTCCCAAGCTCAAGGCCGACCTGCCGGCCGACATGCTGATCGACATTGCCAACGACAACTCGGTGTTCATTGACCGTTCGGTGAAAAATGTGTACCGCACCATCTTCGAGGCCGTGCTCCTGGTGGCGCTGGTGATCTTCGTCTTTCTGCGCACGCTGCGCGCCTCCATCATCCCCATCGTCACGATTCCGGTCAGCCTGATCGGCACCTTCGCACTGATGGCGCTGGCCGGCTTCAGCATCAACACGCTCACGCTCTTGGCGCTGGTGCTGGCCATCGGGCTGGTGGTGGACGACGCCATCGTGATGCTGGAAAACATCTTCCGGCACATCGAGGAGGGCATGGACCCGTTTTCGGCCGGCATCAAGGGCGCGCGCGAGATCAGCTTTGCCATCATCACGATGACGGCCACGCTGGTGGCGGTGTACGCGCCGCTGGCCTTCACGCCCGGGCGCACCGGGCGGCTGTTCGTCGAATTCGCGCTGGCGCTGGCCGGCGCGGTGGTGGTCTCGGGCTTTGTCGCGCTCACGCTCACGCCCATGCTGTGCACGCTGCTGCTCAAGCACAACCCGGCGCCCAACCGCTTCGACCGCACGATGGAGCGCGTACTGACCGGCATTTCGGAGCGCTACGGCGCGCTCTTGCGCTGGATCGTGACCGCGCGCTTTGATCCGCCCGCAGGCGCCAGCGCCGGCCAGCGGCTCAAGGGCTGGGTGCTGCAGGCGCGCTGGCTGGTTCTGCTTGTCATGGCGCTCAGCGCCGCAGCCATCGCACTGGTGTTTCCCACCATGAAGCAGGAACTCTCCCCCATCGAGGACCGGGGGGTCATTTTGGCCAGCGTCAATGCGCCCGACGGCTCGACGCTGGAGTTCACCAACCGCTACGCGCAGGCGCTGGAAAAGATGGGCCAGCCGTTCAAGGAGTTCGACCGCGTCTTTGCCAACGTTGGCAATCCAACCGTGGCCCAGGCCAGCGTGGTGTACCGCACGGTGGACTGGGAGGACCGGCAGCGCTCGACCATGGACATGGCACGCGAGCTGCAGCCCAAATTCAACGCGCTGCCCGGCGTGACAGCTTTCCCGATCACGCCGCCTTCGCTCGGCCAGGGCTTTCGCGAGCGGCCGTTGAACTTCGTCATCCAGACCTCCGACAGCTACCAGAACCTCAACGCCGTGGTGCGCCAGATGCTGGCCGAGATGGCGCAGAACCCCGGCATCGTCTCGCCCGACGTGGACCTGCGGCTGAACAAGCCCGAGCTGCGCATCGACGTGGACCGCGACCGGGCGGCCGACCTGGGCGTGAGCGTCGAGGTCATCGCCAAGGCCATCGAGACGCTGCTGGGCGGGCGCAACGTGACGCGCTACAAGCGCGACGCCGAGCAGTACGACGTGGTGGTGCAGACGCAGGCCAGCGGGCGCAACACGCCCGAGGACATCGAGCGCATCTACGTGCGCGGCCGCAACGAGGCGATGATCCCGCTGTCCAGCCTGGTGCGCATGAGCGAAAGCGTCTCGCCGCGCGAGCTCAACCACTTCGGCCAGCGCCGCTCGGTGTCCATCACCGCCAGCCTGGCGCCCGACTATTCGCTGGGCGAGGCCCTGCGCTTCATGGACCAGACGGCGGCCAAGATCCTCAAGACCGGCTACAGCACCGACCTGAACGGCACATCGCGCGAGTTCAAGAATTCGCAGGGCGCGCTGGTCATCGTTTTCGTGCTGGCGCTGGTGTTCATCTTTTTGGTGCTGGCCGCGCAGTTCGAGAGCTTTGTCGATCCGCTGGTCATCATGCTGTCGGTGCCGCTGTCGATGATCGGGGCGCTGCTGGCGCTCAAGTGGAGCGGCGGCTCGCTCAACGTCTATTCGCAGATCGGCCTGATCACGCTGGTGGGGCTGATTACCAAGCACGGCATTTTGATCGTCGAGTTCACCAACCAGCTGCGCGGCCAGGGGCTGGAGATGATCGACGCGCTGGTCAAGGCTTCGAGCCAGCGGCTGCGGCCTATCCTGATGACCACCGGCGCGATGGTCCTGGGCGCCTTGCCGCTGGCGCTGGCGCACGGCGCGGGGGCCGAGAGCCGCATCCAGATCGGCTGGGTGATCGTGGGCGGCATGTCGCTGGGCACGCTGCTGACCGTGTTCGTCGTGCCGACGATGTATGTGCTGTTTGCGCGCAAGGCCATTCCGGGTGCCAACCAGGCGTTGGTCCGGGACGAGCCGCACGCCTTGCCAGCGCATGAGCAGTCGCCCGAACTGCTCGCCAAATAAGTCGGGTGCTACTGAATTGATAGCTGAATGTGCAGGCTGCGCCTGCACCAAAGGCCTGTTTGCGGCTCAAGGCATCGCTGCCCGGCCCCGGTGGCTGCTACATCGCCCCGTCGAACATCAGCACATCGACTTCATCACCGACGGCGACGTTGCCCTGCGCATGGTGCAGCACGATCAGGCCGTTGGCCTCGGCCATCGAGCGCAGCACGCCCGAGCCTTGGCTGCCGGTGGTTTGCACCTGCAGCGAGCCGTCGGGCGCGGTGCGCACGATGCCGCGCTGGTACTCGGTGCGGCCCGGCTTCTTGCGCATCGGCTCCAGGCTGCGCGCCTTGAGCAGCACGTCGGGCTCGGGGCTGGCGCCCATCATCTGCCGCAGGGCAGGGCGCACGAAGGCCAGGAAGGTCACCATCACCGCCACCGGGTTGCCTGGCAGGCCGAACAGCACGGCGCCGGCCGGGTTGCTACTGTTTTCATAGCTACCGGCATAGGCAGGATCTGCGCTACCGGCCAGTTCAATGCCTGAAATGCGGCCCACGGCCATCGGCCGGCCCGGGCGCATGGCGATGCGCCAGAAGGCCACGTCGCCGAGCTTTTTCATCATCGCCTTGGTGTGATCGGCCTCGCCTACGCTCACGCCGCCCGAGGTGATGATGGCGTCGGCCCGGCGCGCCGCGTCGAGGAAGGCCGCTTCGAGCAGCGCCGGCTCGTCGGGCACCACGCCCAGGTCGATGACCTCGCAGCCCAGGCGCGTGAGCAGGCCAAAGACGGTGTAGCGGTTGCTGTCGTACACCGCGCCCTCGCGCGGCGCCTCGCCCAGCGACAGGATCTCGTCGCCGGTCGAAAAATACGCCACGCGCAGCGGCCGCCAGGTGGGCAAGGTTTTCAGGCCCAAAGAGGCCGCCAGCCCAAGCCGGGCGGGCGTGAGCAGCTCTCCTTTTCGGAGCGCCGGCTTGCCCTGCGCCAGGTCTTCGCCGCGCAGGCGCCGGTTGTCGCCCGGGCGCAGCAGGCCCGCCGGAATCGTGATGTGCGCGCTGCCCGCTTCCTGGCGCAGCGTGACAAACTCCTGCGGCACCACCGTGTCCAGGCCTGCCGGCATCACCGCGCCGGTCATGATTTTCACGCACTGGCCGGGCGCAACGCGGCCCTGCCAGGCCTTGCCCGCCAGCGCCGTGCCGACGACCTGCAGTTGCAGCGCCCCGTCGGCGGGTGTTGAACGCAGCGCCGGGCCGCCCCTGGCAAGTTCGCCTCCCTCGGGGGGTGGCGCAGGACGCGAATCGACAAGCGTGAGGGCCAGTTCGGCGCCGGCAAAGGCAAAGCCGTCCATCGCCGAGTTGTCGTGCGGCGGCACATCGAAGGGCGAGACCACATCGGCCGCCAGCACCCGGCCCAGTGCGTCAAACAGGGGCAATTCCAGCACGTCTTGCACCGGGGTCACCAGGCGCGAGAGGAAGTCGCGCACGCCGCCTGCGGTCATGGCCTGGGCGTCATAGCCTTGCAGCTGGGCGGCAATCTGTTCGATGGTTTTCATGTCGGCGCTCATGGCTGGCGCGCTTCGAGCTGGTGCAGCTCGGCCAGGGTGTTGGCATTGAAGAACGCCTGCGCGTCGTCGCCAGGCTGGTCGAACGGCACGATGACGGTGGCATGCTGCGCCGTCCAGGCGTCGATCTTGCGCCCGCCGGCCTGCGTGAAGCGCGTCAGGCTGTCCAGCAGCTGCACGTCCATCAGGCAAAACACCGGCTGCGGGCGCAGCTGGCCGTCTTCCTCGCGCGCGGCGGCCACGGCAACATCGGCCTGTTCGCGCGCCATGGCGTCGGCCATGCGCGCGACCAGATCGGCCGGAAACAGCGGCGTGTCGCACGGCACGGTCAGCAGGTAGGGCGTCTCGCAGTGCGCCAAGCCGGTCATGAAGCCGGCCAGCGGCCCGGCATAGTCGCCCAGCCGGTCGCTGTCGGGCCAGACCGGCGCGCCGAATGATTCGTAGGCCGCCAGGTTGCGGTTGGCATTCACCATGGCCTGGCCCACCTGGGGCGACAGCCGCATCAGCGTGTGCAGCGCCAGCGGCACGCCGTTAAAGCTCTGCAGCCCCTTGTCCACGCCGCCCATGCGCGAGCCGCGCCCGCCCGCCAGGATCAGGCCGGTGATGGCTTCGGGGTGCAAAGGCGTTTTCATGTTCATGCTCATTCAATGTTCCTAAAAGTGCGCAATAAAGGCGAAGGGGTAGGCGCGCAAAGCATTCCAGGCCAGCCGTGGCCGCGCAATCGGCTTGCCCGGGCTGCAGGCGCGGCGCTCCCCTCGGAGGGCGGCGCAGCATGCGAGGCAACCCGCGTGGCGGCCATGGTCAGCCGCCGATGTAACTCATTTCCACCCGCTTGGCGCCGCCCGGCGGGCTGGCGTCGGGCGGCAGGGCGGCGCGGATTTCCGAATAGCGGTCTGCGCGCGCCTGCCAGATCGGCGCGATCGCCGCCGCAATCTGCGCGTCGTCATAGGCGCCGCGCAGCAGGGCGCGCAGGTCGTGGCCTTCGCTGGCAAAGAGGCACAGGAACAGCTTGCCCTCGGTGGACAGGCGCGCCCGGTTGCAGCTGCCGCAAAAGGCCTGCGTCACGCTGCTGATGACGCCGATCTCGCCCGCGCCATCCGCGTAGCGCCAGCGCTCGGCGGTCTCGCCGGCATGGTTCGGCTCGACGGGCGCCAGTGCAAACTCGGCCTGCAGCCGCTCGATCACCTGGCTTGACGGCAGCACCTCGTCCATGCGCCAGCCGTTGGTGGCGCCCACGTCCATGAATTCGATGAAGCGCAGCACCGCGCCCGAATGCCGGAAATGCCGCGCCAGCGGCAAAATTTCGCCGTCGTTGGTGCCGCGCTTGACGACCATGTTGATCTTCAGCGGCGCCAGCCCGGCGTGCTGCGCCGCCTCGATGCCCCTCAGCACATCGGCCACCGGAAAATCCACATCGTTCATGCCGCGAAAGATCGCGTCGTCCAGCGCGTCCAGGCTGACGGTCACGCGCTGCAGGCCGGCGTCCTTCAGCGCGCGCGCCTTCTTGGCCAGCAGCGAGCCGTTGGTGGTCAAGGTGATGTCCAGCGGCTTGCCGGCCGGCGTCTGCAGCCGCGCCAGCATCCCGATCAGCACTTCCAGGTTCTTGCGCAGCAGCGGCTCGCCGCCGGTGAGGCGGATTTTCTCGACGCCGTGCGCGACGAATATTTTTGCCAGCCGGGTGATTTCCTCGAAGCTCAGCAGCGAGGTTTGCGGCAGGAAGGCATAGTTCTTGTCGAAGATTTCGCTGGGCATGCAGTAGTTGCAGCGAAAGTTGCAGCGGTCCGTCACGCTGATGCGCAAGTCGCGCAGCGGCCGGCCGCGCGTGTCGCTCAGCAGCCCGGCGGGCGCGATCTGGCCGGGCGGAATGGCCGGAATGCGGCTGGCATAACGCAGGTCTGCCAGGGGAATAACTTTGCGCGGAATGTCTGTCATGGTAGGTTGCCTTCGGAGGGTGAATTTAACCCATCGGCAGGGCCGGCCATCCAAGGCGCGGCTTTACCCTTGATGCCTGCGTGTGCGGCTGCTTGGGCGCGGCGCTGGCTTGCTGGCGCTCTGCGCAGGTTACCCAGCCTAGACAGGCGGCGTTGTCTTTTGTATGCTATTTATTTAATAGCATAATGCCCTTGATCAGCTTGCGCAAAGTGCACTTTTCATCGTTTTTTATTTGACCGATGCAAGGGTATTTACTGTCATGCGTCGGTAACGTTAACACCATAAAATATTCAAACTTACATAAAAATTACAAAAATAACTTTTACTTTCTCGCTGGAGACAAACGATGATTCGACGCAAACTGCTGGGCCTTGCCGCTTTCCTGGCGCTTCCGCTGGCTGTCCACGCCCAGGCCGACTATCCGAACAAGCCGGTCAAGCTGATCGTGCCGTTTCCGGCCGGCGGCACCAGCGACATCATGGGGCGCATGATTGCCGAGGAGCTGTCCAAGGCCCTGAAGCAGCCTTTCGTGGTTGAAAACATCGGCGGGGCCGGCGGCACGATCGGCGCCGAGCGCGCCGCCAAGGCCGCGCCGGACGGCTACACGCTGGTCCTCTCCGGAGTGGGCCAGAATGCCGTGGCGCACGGCCTCAATCCCAAGCTGGCCTACGACTCGAACAAGGATTTTGTCCACATCACCCAGGTGCATTCCGGCCCGAACGTGCTGGTGGTGCATCCCAGCACGCCTTTCAAGACCTTCAAGGAACTGGTGGACTACGGCATGGCCAATGCCGGCAAGCTCAATTACGGCTACACCCATGCCTCGTCGGGCCACATGGCGATGGCGCTGCTCAAGCAGACGGTCAATACCTGCACCGGCTCCAAAGTGGCGAGCCAGAACTGCAAGAGTCTCTTCATGGTGGGCATTCCCTACCGGGGCGGCGGCCCCATGATGACCGACCTGCTGGGCGGGCAGATTCCGCTGATGTTCATCAACCAGGATGTGGCCCTGCCGTATGTCAAGGCCGGCAAGCTGCGCGCGCTGGCCGTGACCAGCGTGCAGCGCAATTCGCTCTACCCGGATGTTCCCAGCATTTCCGAGCTGGGCTATCCGGGGTTTTCAGCGCTGTCCTGGTCAGGCCTGTCCGCGCCCAAGGGAACGCCCCAGGCCATCGTGGACAAGCTGGAAACAGCGGCCGTCAATGCCATGAAAAGCCCGGCCATCAAGTCGCGCATGGAAGTGCAGGGCTTTGTCGTGCCGCAGCTCGGTGCGGCCCCCTACACGCAGTTCGTGTCCAAGGAAATCGACCGCTGGGGCCGCGTGATCAAGGTGGCCGGCATCCAGCCCGAATAGGCCGCCGGCCCGGCCCGCTCAGGGCCGGTGTGGGTTTCAGGCGGCGTCGGCGAGCACCTGGCCGGCGCTGAAATAGGCGTCCAGGTTGCGCACCACCAGCTCGGCCATGGCCTGGCGCGTTTCATGGGTGGCGCTGGCCAGGTGCGGCAGCAGCACCACCTGTTCGAGCGAGCAGAGGCGCTCGGGCACGCGCGGCTCGTCGGCATACACATCCAGGCCTGCGCCGGCAATCGCGCCTTGCTCCAGCGCCTCGATCAGCGCGTCCTCATCGACCACCGAGCCGCGCGAGACATTGACCAGAAAGCCCTTGGGTCCGAGCGCGCGCAGCACGTCGGCCGACACCAGATGGCGCGTTTCGGGGCCGCCGGCGCTCACCACCACCAAAAAATCTGCCCACTCGGCCAGTCCCTGGAGCGTGGCTTCGTAGGCATACGGCACCGACGGGTTGGGGCGGCGGTTGTGGTAGCGCACCTGCATGTCAAAGCCGCTGGCGCGTTTGGCCACGACCTGCCCGATGCGGCCCAGCCCCAGGATGCCCAGGCGCTTGCCGCTCACGCGCGTGGTCAGCGGGTACTGGCCTTGGAGCCAGTCGCCCCGGCGCACGAAGCGGTCGGCGGCGCTGAAGCGCCGGGCCACGTCCATCACCAGGCCGAAGGCGGTGTCGGCCACGCAGTCGTTGAGCACGTCGGGCGTGTAGCCCACGGCAATGCCGCGCGCCCGGGCGGCCTCCAGCGGCAGCGCGTCGGTGCCCACGCCGAAGCTGGAAATCACCTTCAGATTGGGCAGGGCTGCCAGCGTGGCCGGCTCCACGCCAAAGCGCGCGCTGGTCACGTAGCCGCTGAACTCGGCGCCCCGCGCGGCCAGGAAGGCTTGCGGGTCGGCTTCCTGCCACAGCGGATGCACGTCGTAGCGGCTGTTCAGCTCGGTGTCGAGCAAGGGGGGAATCGAGGCGTGTTGCAGGAGTCTGGGTTTCATCAAGGGGGATTTTTAAAAGAGTGGAGGGAGTCTGCCGCCGGATGGCCGGGCCTTATTCGGGCTGGATGTTCGCGCCCTTGGCGACCTTGGCCCACTTCACCATTTCAGTGTTGATGAAGTCGCCAAACTGCTGGGGCGTGCCGCTGCCCGGCTCGATGCCGGCTTCCTGCAGCGTCTTGCGCACATCGGGCAGCGCCAGGATGCGGTTGACTTCGGTGTTGAGCTTGGCGACCGTGGCCTTGGGCGTGCCGGCCGGCGCCAGCAGGCCGCCCCAGGTGCTGGTTTCAAAGCCCGGCATGCCAGCTTCGGCCATGGTCGGCACCTCGGGCAGGATGGACGAGCGCTTGGCCGTGGTCACGGCCAGCGGGCGCACGCGATTGGCCTTGATCTGCACGTTGACGGCGGCCACCGTGTCGAACATCAGCGCGGTGCGCCCGCTGATGAGGTCCGGGTGCGCCAGCGTGCTGCCCTTGTAGGGAATGTGCGTCAGCTCCAGCCCGGCCATGCTTTTGAACAGCTCGCCCGAGAAGTGCGGCGCGCCGCCCGAGCCGCTGGAGGCAAACGACAGCTCGCCCGGATGCGCCTTGCCGTAGGTGATGAGTTCCTTGACGGACTTGACCGGCAGCGAAGGCGCGACCACCAGAACCAGCGGCACGACGTGCGTGAGCGCCACCGGCTCAAAACCCTTGACCGTGTCGAACGGCAGCTTTTTCACCATGCTGGGGTTGATGGCGTGGCTGCTGGCCACCAGCGCCAGCGTGTAGCCGTCGGGTGCGGACTTGGCCACCAGGTCGGTGCCGATGATGCCGGTGGCGCCGGCCTTGTTGTCCACCACCACCGACTGCCCCCAGGACTCGGTCATTTTCTGGCCGATCAGCCGCGCGGCCAGGTCGATGGCGCCGCCGGGCGAGGCCGGCACGACGATGGTGATGGGCTTGGACGGAAACGCCTGGGCATGCAGCGCCCCGGCGGCGCCGAGCGCGGCAGCGGCAATGACGGTGAGAAAAGCGTGTTTCATGGAGGTAGGCCTCAAAGTCAAGGGGAGGTTGGAGCAGGGAAGAAGGGCTGCGCGCGCTTGAGCGTTCAGCGGCCCTTGGCCTGGCGCCAGGCGGCAAAATCGTCCTTGGACTGCTGCTGGGTCGGCGGATAGAGGCCGATGATCGGCCGGCCCTTGAGCACTTCCTCGGTCACGAAGTCCTCGAAGGCGGTCATCTCCACCGCCTCGTCGGCGATCTCGTCGGCCAGGTATGCCGGAATCACGAACACGCCTTCTTGGTCGCCGACGATCACGTCGCCCGGAAACACCGCCACGTCGCCGCAGCCGATCGGCACGTTGATGTCCAGCGCCTGGTGCAGCGTCAGGTTGGTCGGCGCCGAGGCGCGCTGGTGGTAGGTGGGAAAGGGCAGGCTGGCCAGCTCGGGCGAGTCGCGAAAGCCGCCGTCGGTGACGATGCCGGCGGCGCCGCGCACCATCAGGCGCGAGATCAGAATCGAGCCGGCCGAGGCGGCGCGCGCATCCTTGCGGCTGTCAATCACCATCACCGCGCCTTCGGGGCACTGCTCGACGGCCACGCGCTGCGGGTGCTTGGGGTCCTGGAACACGCTGATCGGGTTCAGGTCTTCGCGCGCCGGAATGTAGCGCAGGGTGAACGCCTCGCCGACCATGGTCGGCAGCTGGGTGTTGATGGGGCGCACGTCCTGGATGAACTGGTTGCGCAGGCCGCGCTTGAACAGGGCCGTGCACAGCGTGGCGGTGCTGACGGTCTTGAGCTTGTCGCGGGTTTCGGGGCTGAGTGTCATGGGGGCCTTTCGGTGTCGGTAATTAGTAGATGTCGGGCTCGCCGATGGGCGCGCCGAACGAGGTTTCCAGAAAATCAAAATCGCAGCCGGTGTCGGCCTGCTGGATGTGGCGCGCGCTCATCCAGCCGTAGCCTCGCTCGAAGCGCTTTGGGGGCGGCGTCCAGGCGGCGCGGCGCTGGGCCAGTTCGTCGTCGCTGACTTCGAGGTGGATGCGCCGGGCCGGCACATCGACGGTGATCAGGTCGCCGGTTTTGACCAGCGCCAGCGGGCCGCCGATGTAGGCCTCGGGCGCGACGTGCAGGATGCAGGCGCCGTAGCTTGTGCCGCTCATGCGCGCGTCCGACAGGCGCAGCATGTCTTTCACGCCTTGTTTCACCAGCTTGAGCGGAATCGGCAGCATGCCCCACTCGGGCATGCCGGGGCCGCCCTGCGGGCCGGCGTTGCGCAAAATCAGGATGTGGTCGGCGGTCACGTCGAGGTTCTCGTCATCGACGGCGGCCTTCATCGACGGGTAGTCGTCGAACACCAGCGCCGGGCCGGTGTGCTGGAAGTAGCGCGGCGCGCAGGCGCTGGGCTTGATGACGCAGCCGTCGGGCGCCAGGTTGCCGCGCAGCACGGCCAGCGCGCCTTCGGCATAGATCGGGTTGTCGAGCGGCCGGATCACGTCGTGGTTGTAGACCTCGGCGCCGACGAGGTTCTCGCCCAGCGGCTTGCCGGTCACGGTCAGGGCATCGAGCTTCAGGTGGTCTTTCAGCACGCCCATCATGCCCAGCATGCCGCCGGCGTAATAAAAATCTTCCATCAGGTAGGTGTCGCCGCTGGGCCGGATGTTGGCGATCACCGGCACCTTGCGGC
>Ga0308165_1002883_pt1 | contig 19470 bp, 21 predicted proteins | sample PhyWR2_FD_201032 | JGI IMG/M metagenome (GOLD analysis project Ga0308165, IMG submission 201032) | Phyllosphere microbial communities from UC Gill Tract Community Farm, Albany, California, United States - DLSLW.R2 | ecosystem: Host-associated > Plants > Phyllosphere > Unclassified | place: USA...
CCAATCGCAAGGGGGGCGCGACGACGGTGCTGGACCTCGGTGCCAACGTCGATTGCGACGCCGAGGACCTGCTGCAGTTCGCCGTGCTCGGTTCGGCATTGGTCTCCGCGCTGACGGGCAACGAATCGCCGACGGTCGGTCTGCTGAATGTCGGTGAAGAAGCGATCAAGGGCAGTGAGACCATCAAGAAGGCGAGTCATCTGCTGCGCGCCGCTGCCAATTCCCAGGACCTGAACTTCTACGGCAACGTCGAAGGCAACGACATTTTCAAGGGCACCACCGACATCGTGGTGTGCGACGGCTTCGTCGGCAACGTCACGCTCAAGGCGACCGAAGGCGTGGCGTCGATGATCGTCGAGTTCCTGCGATTCGAATATTCCAACGGGCTTTTCAGTCGGTTCGCCGCCTTGGTGTCCTACCCGGTGCTCAAGGCGCTCAAGAAGCGGCTCGACCATCGGCGCTACAACGGCGCCGCGCTGCTGGGGTTGCGCGGCCTGGTCTTCAAGAGTCATGGATCGGCCGACGAAGTGGCCTTCGGCTATGCGCTCGATCGCGCCTACGACGCGGCCCGCAACAATCTGCTCGACCGTGTCCGTTCCCGCATCGCTCGGGCCGCGCCCCTGCTTGCGAGAACACAGCCCCCGGCCCCGGGATCGGCGGCCGAAGTCACCGCACCCGCCGCATTGCACGCCTGATGACCTCCTTCTCCCGCATCACCGGTACCGGCAGCTACCTGCCGCCTCGTCGCCTCACCAACGATGATCTGGCACGCGAGCTCGCGCAGCGGGGTCTCGAGACTTCCGATCAGTGGATCGTCGAACGCACCGGCATCCGCGCGCGGCATTTCGCGGCGCCGGATGTCGCCAGCAGCGATCTGGGCCTGGAAGCGGCGCGGCACGCGCTGGAGGCCGCAGGCCGCCTGCCCGCCGACATCGATCTGATCATCGTCGCCACCTCGACGCCGGACATGGTGTTTCCCTCGACGGCCACCATCCTGCAGCACAAGCTGGGCATCGCCGGCTGTCCCGCCTTCGACGTGCAGGCGGTCTGCAGCGGCTTCATCTACGCCCTGACCGTGGCCGATGCCATGATCAAGACCGGCAGTGCCAAGTGCGCGCTGGTGATCGGCGCGGAAGTGTTCTCGCGCATCCTGGATTTCAACGATCGCACGACCTGCGTGCTGTTCGGCGATGGTGCCGGCGCGGTGGTGCTCGAGGCGAGCGACGAGCCAGGCATCCTGGCGAGCGATCTGCATGCCGATGGCAAGCACGTGGGGATACTCTGCGTGCCTGGTCAGGTCTCCGGAGGCGCCGTGTTGGGAACGCCCCTGTTGCACATGGACGGTCAAGCGGTCTTCAAGCTCGCCGTGCGCGTCCTCGAGGAAGCGGCGCGCGCGACGCTGGACAAGGCCGGCAAGACCGCCGACGACATCGACTGGCTGATTCCGCACCAGGCCAACCTGCGCATCATGCAAGGCACCGCCAGGAAGCTGAAGCTGCCACTCGAGAAGCTGGTCGTGACCGTGCACGACCATGGCAACACGTCGGCGGCATCCATCCCATTGGCGCTCGACGTCGCGGTGCGCGGTGGTCAGGTGAAGACCGGCGACACCGTGATGCTCGAAGGAGTGGGTGGGGGTTTTACCTGGGGTGCCGTTCTCCTGAATCTTTAAGCTCGTCCGATCGGCTGGCAGCCCTTGTGCGAGCCTGGCCACGGTCGTCCATCAGCATGCAACGAGACACGATGAAATCCTCCGCTTTCGTATTTCCCGGCCAGGGCTCGCAAGCCGTCGGCATGCTCGATGCATGGGCCGGCCATCCGGCGGTCGTCGAGACCCTGCGCGAGGCTTGCGATGCCCTGGGCGAGGACATCGGCGCGCTCATCCAGGACGGTCCCAAGGAAGCGCTGGCCCTGACCACCAACACCCAACCGGTCATGCTGGTGGCAGGGGTCGCTGCCTGGCGGGCCTGGCTGGCCGAGGGCGGTGAGACACCGTCGGTCGTCGCCGGCCATTCCCTGGGCGAATATTCGGCCCTCGTGGCTGCGGGCGCTTTGACCCTCGATCAGGCCGCGCCGCTGGTGCGCTTCCGTGCCCAGGCCATGCAGCAGGCTGTCCCCGTCGGTGTCGGCGCCATGGCGGCCGTGCTCGGTCTGGATGCCGCCCGGGTCATCGCGGGTTGCGCCGAGGCGACGGCGAGTTTCGATCCCGGCAGCGATGAAGTCGTGGAGGCCGTGAACTTCAACGATCCGATGCAGACCGTCATCGCCGGCAGCAAGGCGGCGGTCGACAGGGCATGCGAGATCGTGAAGGCGAATGGCGCCAAGCGCGCGCTCCTGCTGCCGGTGTCGGCGCCATTCCACTCCAGCCTGATGCGACCGGCCGCCGAGGCCCTGCGTGAGCGGCTGGAATCCGTGCCGATCGCGACTCCACGGATTCCCGTGATCAACAACATCGACGTGGCCGAGGAGACGGACGTGTCCCGCATCCGCGACGCGCTCGTGCGTCAGGCGGCGGGGCCGGTGCGCTGGGTCGAGACCGTCCAGGCATTGAAGGCGCGTGGCGTCGATGTCATCGTGGAATGCGGGCCGGGCCGTGTGCTCGCGGGCATGGCCAAGCGCATCGTGCCGGATGTTGCATCCGCTGCGCTCTACGATCCCGCGTCGCTGGAACAGACCCGCCAACTATTGACGACTTCATGAGTACTCCCAAATTCGAAAGCCAGGTCGCCCTGGTGACCGGTGCCTCGCGTGGCATCGGTGCGGCCATCGCCCTGGAACTTGCCCAACGTGGCCTGACGGTGATCGGTACCGGCACGACTGCCGAGAGCGCGCAGAAGATCACCACCGCGCTCGGTGCCCATGGCGTGCAGGGCCGGGCGCTCGACGTCAACGAGGGCGCTGCGGTCGAGGCACTGATCGAGGACATCGTCAAGACCCATGGAGGCTTGCACGTCGTGGTGAACAATGCCGGCATCACCCGTGACATGCTCGCCATGCGTCTGAAGGACGACGATTGGGATGCCGTGCTCGACACCAATCTGAAGGCCGTGTTCCGCGTCTCGCGCGCTGCGATCCGACCGATGATGAAGCAGCGTTATGGGCGCATCATCAACATCACCAGTGTGGTCGGAGCCGCCGGCAATGCCGGTCAGGCCAACTACGCCGCCGCCAAGGCCGGCGTCGCCGGAATGACGCGTGCATTGGCCCGTGAACTCGGCAGCCGCAACATCACCGTGAATTGCGTGGCCCCCGGCTTCATCGAGACCGACATGACCTCGCGTCTGCCCGAGGCCCAGCAGCAGGCGCTGTTGTCGCAGATCCCACTGGGTCACCTCGGCAAGCCCGCCGATGTGGCCCACGCGGTGGCCTACCTCGCATCGCCGCAAGCTTCCTACGTGACGGGGCAGGAATTGCACGTCAATGGCGGCATGCATATGTGATGCATGGTCGTGATGTGCAGATACCCGCTGAACCTGCGGGTGCTGCGCGACGGCCAGCTAAAATCAACCGATTCTTTACAACCCTTAGAGGGAAACAAATGAGCGATATCGAAGCACGTGTCAAAAAAATCATCGCCGAGCAACTCGGCGTGGAAGAGTCCCAGGTGACCAATGAGAAGGCCTTCGTGGCCGACCTCGGCGCCGACTCGCTCGACACGGTGGAACTCGTGATGGCACTCGAAGACGAGTTTGGCATCGAAATCCCCGACGAGGACGCAGAAAAGATCACGACGGTCCAGAACGCCGTCGACTACGCCACCAAGAATCAGAAGGCCTGATTGGCCGTCCACTGTCTCACTGGCTTGCGGCGCGGCGTCTCGACCCGCGTCGGCGAGGGTATCGTGATTGCAGTGTTGTCCCAGAAAGGTATGCCGGCATGACCAAACGCCGCGTTGTCGTGACCGGACTCGGTTGCATCGCTCCTGTTGGAAACACGGTGGCCGAATGCTGGAGCCACCTGCTGGCCGGCAAGTCGGGCATCGACACCATCCAGTCGTTCGATGCCAGCTCCTTCGCCTGCAAGTTCGCAGGTGAGGTCAAGGGCTTCGACGTCACCCAATACATCAGCGAGAAGGAAGCGCGTCACATGGACCGCTTCATCCATCTCGGAATGGCCGCTGCCATGCAGGCCGTGCAGGACAGCGGTCTGAAGACCAACGACGCGCTGTCGCCCGACGAGGCGGCACGCATCGGCTGCAACATCGGCTCGGGCATCGGCGGATTGCCGATGATCGAGCAGACGCGCGACGAACTGGTCAATCGCGGCCCGCGTCGCGTGTCACCGTTCTTCGTGCCCGCGTCGATCATCAACATGATCTCCGGCCATGTCTCGATCAAGTATGGCTTCGAGGGCCCCAACGTGGCGGTCGTGACGGCCTGCACCACGGGTCTCCATGCCATCGGCCTCTCGGCCCGCATGATCGAGTATGGCGATGCCGACGTGATGATCGCGGGCGGTGCCGAATCGACCGTGTCACCTCTGGGCATCGGTGGTTTCGCTGCCGCCCGTGCACTGTCCACGCGCAATGACGATCCCCAGACCGCGTCCCGGCCCTGGGATCGCGATCGCGATGGCTTCGTCCTGGGAGAGGGGGCGGGCGTGGTCGTGCTCGAGGAATACGAGCATGCCAAGGCGCGTGGGGCGAAGATCTATGCCGAGGTGGCGGGTTTCGGCATGAGTGCCGATGCCTATCACATGACCGCCCCCAACGTCGACGGGCCGCGTCGCTCGATGATGGCCGCGCTGAAGAATGCCGGCGTCAATGCGGACGAGGTGAAATATCTCAATGCGCACGGGACCTCGACGCCCTTGGGTGACCTCAACGAGACCAACGCCATCAAGAACGCGTTCGGCGACCATGCCCGCAAGCTGGTCGTGAACTCGACCAAATCCATGACCGGCCATCTCCTGGGTGGGGCGGGCGGCATCGAATCGGTGTTCACGGTGCTCGCACTGCATCATCAGAAGAGTCCGCCGACGATCAACATCTTCCATCAGGATCCCGAATGCGATCTTGACTATTGCGCCAACGAGGCGCGCGACCTCGTCATCGATGTCGCCGTGAAGAACAACTTCGGCTTCGGCGGCACCAACGGAACGCTGGTGTTCAAGCGCACTTGAAGCTGCCGTCACGTCATGCATAGCCCACCATCGGTCAGCTATCCGGTCGGGTACTCGTGCATGGCGGATCGGCTCGTGATGGCCGGCTGGCTTGCCGGTGTTGTCTGCACCGGTCTGGCGGCGTCCGGTCTGGTGATGCACGACATCGCCGGGTGGCGTGCCTGGATGCCTTGCGTGGTGGCCTTGCTGGCCGGTCTGCTGGCGTGGCAATCGCGTCACGGGTCCGTCGGTGACAGGCTGGCATTCGATGCCGGGCTTTGGTCGGAGATATCGGTCACGGGCGTCACCCGCGCAACCGGTCCGACCCGGGTCTGTCTCGACATGCAGCGGCTCATGCTGATCCGTCTCGATGCCAACCATGGAGACGTGCGGTGGTATTGGGTCGATCGCAACGCCGATCCGGCGAACTGGCTCGATCTGCGTCGGACCTTGTTCGCCAGCGGGCGGCCCGCCGTCGATGCTGCGCCGCGCGAGGGCCGGCGGGCGTTTTCTGCATGACCGCCTCCGTGCCACCACCGCCACCCCCCGAGACTCCTGTCGTTCCTTCCGCGGCTGCCGAGGGGCTTGGCGTGCGCCCGGGAGACGTCGACTTCGAACTCGTGCAGCGTACCGTGGCGGGCGATCAGAAGGCCTTCGAGATGCTGGTCATCAAGTATCAGCGCCGCATCGAACGGCTGATCGGGCGCATGGTGCGCGACGTCGATCTGGTCGAGGACATCGCGCAGGAGACCTTCATCCGTGCCTATCGGGCGTTGCACCAGTTTCGTGGTGAAGCGCAGTTCTATACCTGGCTCTATCGGATCGCGGTCAACACGGCCAAGAAGGCGCTCGTGGACATGAAGCGCGATCCCACGATTTCGGAAAGCGCATTGAGGCCGTCTTCATCCGAAGACGATGAAACTTACCGTCCAGGAAACGAACCAATCAGCGACGAGACCCCCGAAACGGTGTTGGCGGCCAACGAAATCGCGGCAGCGGTCGAGGCGGCGATGGAAGCCTTGCCGGTCGAATTGCGGCAGGCGGTGACGCTGCGCGAGATCGAGGGTATGAGTTACGAAGAAATCGCCGAAATCATGGATTGTCCAATTGGCACGGTGCGCTCGCGGATCTTCCGGGCACGCGAGGCGATTTCTGCACGAGTCAAGCCGATGCTCGACAACCAGTCCGGCAAGCGTTGGTAATTCAGGTGATTGCAATGAACCCCCTAGAACAGTCTTCACGCGAACAGATCTCTGCGCTGGCCGATGGCGCCCTGCATGGAGAGGCGATGGCGCATGCCGTCGACGCGTTGTGCACGGACCGCGCCATGCAGCAGGTCTGGCAGGACCATCACGCCATCGGCGACATGTTGCGGGCCGGCACACGCCAGCCCTGCACCGAAAGCTCGGCTTTCCTGTCGCGCTTCCAGCAGCGTCTCGCGGCCGAGACGCTGCCGTATTCGGGAAGCGATGCCGAAAGCACATCGTCCGTGGTGCCGTTCCCGCACCGCAAGCCGGCGACGGTGGCGCCTGTCGAAGCGGCCAACGAGCCCGTGTTCCGTTGGAAGCTCGTCTCGGGTGTGGCTTCGCTGGCCGCGGTGGCCGCCATCGGCTGGAACCTGGTGGGTGGTCAGGCGGGCTCGTCGGCAACCGATGCCCAGCTTGCCCAGCAGCAGGTGCAGATGCCGGTCCAGGTGGCTTCGCGCGACGCTTCCCGAATGCTGATCGACACACGACCATCGGTCGCGTCCGGCGCCAGCGGACAGCAGCCCGAGCCGACACGCGTGGCGGCGGGCGGCGGCGAACCCCAGGTCATGCTGCGTGATGCCAGGCTCGATCAATTGCTCGAAGCGCATCGCCAAGCCGGTGGGGCGGCGCAGATGCCATCCGGTTTCCTGCGCAATGCGACCTTCGATGGACCTTCGCGCTGAGCGATCGTCAGGAATCCCAACGATGCCGACCGTCGCTCGCAGGTCCCTGCTGATCCTCTCCACCGCCGGTCTGGTGGAAGTCGCTGCGGGACAGACACGCGTGGGTGGCGGCAACGAGCGAGAGTCGCGCCAACCCGTGGCGACGGAGCTTTCGAGGCTTGGCACCATCGACTGGTTGCGCCGCATGCACGCGGCGTCGCGCCAGTTCAGTTACGTCGGTACCTTCGTGGTGTCGGCGACGACCGGCAATCTCTCGAGTGCCCGCATCTGGCATGTGGCCCAGGGCGATGTGCTCATGGAGCGCGTCGAGTCGCTGTCCGGCGCCCAGCGATCGACCTTCCGTCGCAACGGCCAGATCATGACCTTCTTCCCCGAAGACAAGGTCGTGAAGAGCGAGAAGCGGGAGAACCTCGACTTCTTTCCCAACCTGCCCGGCGCGCCCGACTCGACCATCGGCGATCTCTACGATGCCCAGATACTGGGCAAGGGACGTGTCGCCGCACTCGATGCCGATGTGGTCCAGCTCGTGCCACGCGACAGGCTGCGCTTCGGCTATCGCGTCTGGTGCGAGCGTCGCACCGGTCTCGTCGTCGCATTGCAGACGGTCGATGGTGACGGCCGCGTGGTCGAGCAGTCGGCGTTCTCCGAGCTCCAGTTCAATGCGCCGGTCAAGGTCCAGGCGCTGCAGCAGATGATGAGCGACACCGCGGGCTATCGCATCGAGACATCGGAACTCGAACGCACCACCGCCGCGGCCGAAGGCTGGACATTGCGCGAAGCGGTGCATGGCTTCCGACCCGTCAACTGCTATCGGCGCTCCCTCGATGGCGGCGCCAAGCCCGAGCGGACCATGCAATGGACGTTCTCCGATGGTCTGGCATCGGTATCGCTGTTCGTCGAGCCCTTCGACGTGCGGCGTGCTTCGCGCGAGGCCACGCTGGCTCTGGGAGCCACGCACACGCTCACGCGGCGACTGTCCGATCGCGATGGCGACTGGTGGTTGACCGCGGTGGGGGAGGTTCCGTCCCAGACCCTGGATGCCTTCGCCCAAGGCCTGATGCGCCTGCGCTGATCTTCTTTCTCGACACTCCAGGCAACTGTGAACCAAAGCGTTCGAACAGATTCATAGCCCGGTGTGTTTCGCGTTCTTGCATGGAAAGAAATCCAATGATGCTCACTATCGACGGTCGCAAAAAATTTCGGTCCTCCCTCCTGGCCTGTGCCATGGCGGTCACTGCGGCGGGCACGGTCCTGCCGGTCGTGCCGGTCGCGGCGCAGGTGCGGGCTCTGCCTGACTTCACCGACCTGGTGGATCAGGTCGGACCCGCCGTGGTCAACATCCGCACCGTCGAGCGCGTCGCGCAGCGCGGTGCTTCCGGTGGTGCCGCGAATGGCGAGATGGACCAGGAGATGCAGGAGTTCCTGCGCCGTTTCTTCGGTCAGAACATGCCCAACATGCCCGGTGCGCCACGTCAGGGTCCGCGCTCCAGTCCGCAGCCGCAGGAGCCTCAGGAGGAATCCCGTCCACGTGGCGTCGGTTCGGGTTTCATCCTGAGTCCCGATGGCTATGTGATGACCAACGCGCACGTCGTCGAAGATGCCTCCGAGGTGATCGTCACCCTGACCGACAAGCGCGAGTTCAAGGCCAAGATCATCGGTGCCGACAAGCGCACGGACGTCGCGGTGGTGAAGATCGAGGCCACCGGACTGCCGGCGCTCAAGGTGGGCGACGTCTCCAAGCTGCGCGTGGGCGAGTGGGTGATGGCGATCGGTTCGCCCTTCGGCCTGGAGAACACCGTGACGGCCGGCATCGTGAGCGCCAAGCAGCGTGACACTGGTGACTACCTCCCATTCATCCAGACCGACGTCGCCATCAATCCCGGCAACTCCGGCGGACCCTTGATCAACATGCGCGGCGAGGTGGTGGGCATCAACAGCCAGATCTATTCGCGCTCGGGCGGCTTCATGGGCATCTCGTTCTCGATCCCCATCGACGAGGCCATCCGCGTGAGCGAGCAGCTGCGCACCACCGGTCGCGTCTCCCGCGGACGCATCGGCGTGCAGATCGATCGTGTCTCCAAGGAAGTCGCCGAGTCGCTCGGCCTGGGCACGGGGCAGGGCGTTCTGGTGCGCAGTGTCGAGGTCGGTTCACCGGGAGAGAAGGCCGGCATCGAGGCGGGCGACATCATCACCAAGTTCGATGGCAAGGTGGTGGACAAGCCGAGCGATCTGCCACGGATGGTGGGCAATACCAAGCCCGGCACGCGCAGCACCGTGACCGTGTTCCGTCGTGGCGCATCGCGTGACCTGACCGTGACCATCGCCGAGATCGAGCCCGACAAGCCGACACGCAAGGCCAGCGCCGAGCGCGAGGAGCAGGCGCCCAAGGCGACCGCTTCGGCGGCGGCCAAGGTGTTGGGCTTGGCGGTGAGCGATCTTTCCGACGCGCAACGGAAAGAACTGAAAGTGCGGGGCGGCGTCAGGATCGAGTCGGCGACCGAAGCCGCTGCACGCGTCGGCCTGCGTGAAGGCGATGTCATCCTGGCCGTCGGCAACATCGAGGTGGCCAGCGTGAAGGAATTCGACGCCGCGCTCGCCAAGCTCGACAAGAGCAAGCCGGTGAACGTGTTGTTCCGGCGCGGCGAGTGGGCTCAATACGCGCTGATCCGTCCCAATCGCTGAAGTCGCGATCCCTTCCAGTGGCCCCACCCGGCAGTCGGGATTGGGGCCTTTTTTTGGTTGTGGTGAAGCGACGGTCTTGGTTTGCACCACTATTTTTGTTTGGTGCGTTGTGTTAGTACTTGCTAACTGCATTCGGGAGCTAATGACGAATTTCAGTAGAATAGGCCTCGTTTGGACGGTCGACCCAGCATAAGAATGCACGGCCTGTTCACCATGCGGTACGGATTCGAATCGTCCATCAACCTTCCACAGATCGCCCACAAGTTGTCCCGGATCCGTCCACCAGGCTTGTGGATAACTTGTTGACAAGATGACCGTTGTGGACCTGCAACGTCTTTTCCGACCCCGCGCCGACATGTACGCCACCCCCTTTTTGCCTACAATGAAGACCCAACTACTGCAGTTGCCATTGCTTGTTGGTTCAGGGCGCGTCTCTTCCGGACGCGCCCTTTTTTCTTGCCTGGCGCGTTCTGCGCACGAGGCAATTCAAGTACTTAAGCGTTCCCGTTGATGAACCACATCAGAAATTTTTCAATCATTGCGCACATCGACCATGGCAAGTCGACGCTGGCCGACCGACTGATCCAGCGTTGCGGCGGTCTTGCCGAGCGGGAGATGGAGGCCCAGGTGCTGGATTCGATGGACATCGAGAAGGAACGCGGGATAACCATCAAGGCGCAGACGGCGGCACTGCGCTACAAGGCGAACGACGGCCAGGTCTACAACCTCAATCTCATCGATACGCCCGGCCACGTCGACTTCTCGTACGAGGTCTCGCGCTCGCTCTCCGCCTGCGAGGGCGCGTTGCTCGTCGTCGATGCATCGCAGGGGGTCGAGGCGCAGACGGTGGCCAACTGCTACACCGCGCTCGATCTCGGCGTCGAGGTGGTTCCCGTCCTCAACAAGATGGACCTGCCCAACGCCGATCCGGACAACGCGCGCACCGAGATCGAGGACGTGATCGGCATCGATGCGACCGATGCGATTCCCTGTTCGGCCAAGACCGGTCTGGGCATCGACGAGATCCTGGAGGCCGTGGTGCAGCGCATGCCGCCGCCGCGCGGCAATCCCGATGGTCCGCTGCGCGCGATGATCATCGACAGCTGGTTCGATGCCTACGTGGGTGTCGTGATGCTGGTGCGCGTGGTCGATGGCCGGCTGGTCAAGGGCGAGCGCATCAAGATGATGGCGTCCGGCGCCAGCTACAACGCCGACAACCTCGGTGTCTTCACGCCGGCGACCGAGAAGCGCGAGTCGCTGGAGGCTGGCGAGGTCGGCTTCATCATCGCCGGCATCAAGGAGCTGCAGGCCGCCAAGGTGGGCGATACCGTGACGGTCATCAAGACCGGCACCGGCGCGGCTGCTGCGACGGCGAGCGAGGCGCTGCCGGGCTTCAAGGAGATCCAGCCGCAGGTCTTCGCCGGCCTCTATCCGACCGAGGCGAGCGAGTACGAGTCGCTGCGCGACGCGCTGGAGAAGCTCAAGCTGAACGACTCGTCCCTGCGCTACGAGCCGGAAGTGAGCCAGGCGCTGGGCTTCGGCTTCCGCTGTGGCTTCCTGGGCCTGCTGCACATGGAGATCGTGCAGGAACGCCTCGAGCGCGAGTTCGACCAGGACCTCATCACGACGGCGCCCAGCGTGGTCTACCAGGTGGTGCGCAACGACGGCGAGGTCATCATGGTGGAGAACCCGTCGAAGATGCCCGACATCGGCCGCATGAGCGAGATCCGAGAGCCGATCGTCACGGTGCATCTCTACATGCCGCAGGAATACGTCGGCGCCGTCATGACGCTGGCCAACCAGAAGCGCGGCGTGCAGATGAACATGGCCTATCACGGCCGCCAGGTCATGCTGACCTACGAGATGCCGCTCGGGGAGATCGTGCTGGACTTCTTCGACAAGCTGAAGTCCCAGAGCCGTGGCTATGCCTCGATGGACTACGAGTTCAAGGAGTACCGCGCCTCGGACGTGGTGAAGGTCGACATCCTGCTCAACGGCGATCGCGTCGATGCGCTGTCGATCATCGTGCATCGCAGCCAGAGCCAGTACCGTGGACGCGCCGTGGTATCCAAGATGCGCGAGATCATCTCGCGCCAGATGTACGACGTCGCCATCCAGGCGGCCATCGGGGTCACGATCATCGCGCGTGAGACAATCAAGGCGCTGCGCAAGAACGTCCTCGCCAAGTGCTATGGCGGCGACATCTCCCGCAAGAAGAAGCTGCTGGAAAAGCAGAAGGCGGGCAAGAAGCGCATGAAGCAGATCGGCTCGGTCGAGGTTCCTCAAGAGGCTTTCCTCGCGATCCTGCAGGTCGAAGACTAAGAAAACATGGCACTCCTCACCTCCCTGATCCTGGCCGTCTTCGCGGCATATGTCGGTTCCTGGTATTTCGGCGCGGTCGAAGGCAACTTCGCACTCCTGCTGTTCCTGGCGACCGTCGTCACCGGTCTCTACTGGCTGGCCGAGCGACTGTATTTCCTGCCACGGCGCAGGCGCACCGCGGCCGCCCTGGACGCCTCTCTCGTGCAGCGGCGCGCGGAACTCGAGCGGCAGGGCATCACGGAGGTCGACACCGTCGATGCCAAGGCGCGCGAGCGGCTGGTCATGCAGCCCTGGTGGCTGGACTGGACGGCCGGCCTGTTCCCGGTGATCCTGGTGGTGTTCCTGCTGCGCTCGTTCCTGTTCGAGCCCTTCAAGATCCCGTCGGGTTCGATGATGCCGACATTGCTGACGGGCGATCTGATCCTGGTCAACAAGTTCACCTATGGCCTGCGCCTGCCGGTCCTCAACACCAAGGTGACCGACGGCACGCCGCCCGCGCGTGGCGACGTGATGGTGTTCCGCTATCCGCCCAAACCCAGTCTGGACTACATCAAGCGCGTGGTCGGACTGCCGGGCGACGAGGTGGCCTACCTCAACAAGAAGCTCACCATCAACGGCCAGCCGGTCAACAAGGACGCGATCCCGGACTACTTCGACGAGGAGGCGATGCGCTACCTGAAGCAGTACACCGAGAACCTCGGCACCCACCAGCACCGCATCCTGAACGATGAGACGCGCCGGGCAGGCATCTCCGAAATCGAAGTGATGACCTTTCCCAACCAGGAGAGCTGTCGCTACAGTGTCGAGGGGGTGGTCTGCAAGGTGCCCGCCGGGCACTACTTCATGATGGGCGACAACCGCGACAACTCCCTCGATTCGAGGTACTGGGGTTTCGTCCCCGACAAGAACATCGTGGGTCGCGCCTTCTTCGTCTGGATGAATTTCGGCAACCTGGGGCGCATCGGCGCATTCCAGTGACGGTCGCCGGTGCACGCACGCAAGGAGCAGGGTACATGAGGATTTCGCGATCGATCCGAGCCACGTCGCGGCAGCGCGGCATCTCTTTCATCGGACTTCTCTTCGTCGCCGCCGTGCTGGGTTGCGCCGGCGTGGTGCTGGCCCAGGTCATTCCGACGGTGATCGAGTACCAGGCCATCGGCAAGGCCGCCAACAAGGCCGCCGAGGGCAACACGGTGCCCGAGGTTCGCTCGCTGTTCGACCGTGCCCAGGCCGTCGACGACTTCAAGGCCATCAGCGGCAAGGACCTGGACGTGCAGAAGGTCGGCGATCGCGTGGTCGTCTCCTTCGCCTACGAACGCGAGATTCCCCTGTTCGGCCCGGCCTACCTCGTGCTCAAGTACCGGGGCCAGGGGCAGGCGCGCTGATCCGGTGACGCTCCCGAACCCACCCGAAACCCGCCAGCGCCCCGCCGATGCCACGCTGCCGGCATTGGCCGCGCGCCTCAAGCACACGTTCGGCGATCCGAAGCTGCTGCAGCTCGCGCTCACCCATCGCAGCTTCTCCTCGAGCCACAACGAGCGCCTCGAATTCCTCGGCGACTCGGTGCTCAACCTGGCGGTGTCGCACCTGCTCTACGAGCGCCTGGCGGCATTGCCCGAGGGCGATCTCTCGCGGGTGCGCGCCAACCTGGTCAAGCAGGAGACGCTGCACCAGATCGCCCTGCGGCTGATGCTGTCGCCCCTGCTGCGGCTGGGCGAGGGCGAAGCGCGCTCGGGCGGCTCGCAGCGACCCTCGATCCTGGCCGATGCCCTGGAGGCCGTGATCGGCGCGGTCTACCTCGACGCCGGCTACGAGGTCGCGCAGGCCCTGGTGCGCCGGCTCTACGAATCCGTCGAGATCAATCCCCGCATGGAGGCCGCGTCCAAGGACGCCAAGACCGAATTGCAGGAGTGGCTGCAAGGGCACAAAATGAAACTGCCCGTCTACCGCGTCGCCGATACGCTGGGGGCGGCCCACCAACAGACCTTCGACATCGAGTGCGAGGTGCCCGAACTGGGGCTGCTCGAGCGCGGCATCGGAGGTTCGCGCCGCGCCGGCGAACAGGCCGCCGCCGCCGCGATGCTGATCCGACTCAAGTCTCGCGGGACATCCAAGACCAAATGAATTCCAACCCTGACGCGACCCCTCCGGCACCGCCATCCGCCCCCGTTCCGGAGGGCGACGACGACGCCATTCCGGACGTCCGCCTCGAGGACCAGCTGCGCCAGCTGGCCGCGGCGCGTCCATCGGCCGCGAGCACGGGCGATGGCGTCCAGCGCTGCGGCCTGATCGCCATCGTCGGCAAGCCCAACGTGGGCAAGTCGACCCTGCTCAACGCATTGGTCGGACAGAAGATCAGCATCACCTCGCGCAAGGCGCAGACCACGCGCCACCGCATCACCGGCATGCGCACGCGCGTCGCGCCCGAGGGCGGCGGCACGCAGTTCGTCTTCGTCGACACGCCCGGCTTCCAGACCCTGCATGCCAACGCGCTCAACAAGTCGCTCAACAAGACCGTCAAGGGCGCGGTCGCCGACGTCGACCTGATCCTGTTCGTGGTCGAGGCCGGCAGCTTCACGCCGGCCGATGCCAAGGTCCTGGCGCTGCTGGGCAAGGACATCCCGGCGCTGCTGATCGCCAACAAGTTCGACAACATCCACCGGCGTGGCGACATCGCGCCCTGGCTGCAGACCATGCAGCAGAAGCATCCGTTCGCCGAGTTCGTGCCGATGTCGGCCAACAATGCCCGCGACGTCGAACGCCTGTTCGGCATCTGCGAGAAGTACCTGCCGGAGCAGGCCTGGTGGTATGCCGAGGACGAGCTCACCGATCGCAGCGAGAAGTTCCTCGCCAGCGAGACGGTGCGCGAGAAGCTGTTCCGCCTGACCGGCGACGAGCTGCCCTATACCTCGACGGTCATCATCGACAAGTTCGACGAGGAGCCGCCGCAGCGCAAGGGCCACCGGCGCCTGCTCAGGATCGCCGCGACCATCGTGGTCGAGCGTGAAGGCCACAAGGCGATGGTGATCGGCGACAAGGGCGAGCGCATCAAGCGCATCGGCACCGAGACGCGGCAGGAGCTGGAGAAGCTGCTCGACGCCAAGGTCTTCATCGAGATGTGGGTCAAGGTGCGTTCGGGCTGGGCCGACGACGAAGCGCGCGTGCGCTCGTTCGGTTACGAGTAGCGCGTGGCGACGCAACGGATCTCCCACGAACCGGCCTATGTGCTGCATCGCTACGACTGGAGCGAGTCGAGCCTGATCCTGGAGACCTTCACGCGGCACCACGGGCGCATCGCCCTGGTGGCCAAGGGCGCCAAGCGTCCGAGCTCCAATTTCCGCCCGATCCTGCTGCCGCTGCAGCCCCTGCAGGTGAGCTATGGCGGCGACACCGAGATCCGCACGCTCAAGGCGGTGGAGTGGATGGGTGGCCACGTCATGCCGACCGGCGATGCATTGCTGTCGGGCTACTACGTCAACGAGCTGCTGCTGCGCCTGCTGGCGCGCGACGATGCGCACGAGAGCCTGTTCGACGCCTATGCCGGCGTGGTGCAGGTCCTGGCGTCGTCGCACGACGGCGCCCAGGCGGCCACGCAGGCCTCGGCGCTGCGGGCCTTCGAACTGCTGCTGCTGCGCGAGACCGGCTTCCTGCCCACGCTCGACGTCCAGACCCTCACCCTGGGGCCGCTCGCCGCCGACGGCCGCTATGCGCTGGTGCCCGAGGCCGGCGTGCGCGAGGCGGGCGAGGACGCGGCGTCGCTCGCCGGGTCCGACTGGCAGGCCCTGCAGCGCGCCCTGGACGACACGGCGCCCTTCACCGCGCTGCTGCGCCGCGTCGCCGAACTCTCGCCGGGCACCAACGCCGCGCTGCGCCTGCAGCTGCGCGCGCTGCTCAACTACCATTGCGGCGTCAACACGCTGCGCACGCGCCAGATGATGCGCGAGCTGCAAAACCTATGAGCACCTCCTCCGAATCCCGGGCCCCGCGATCGACCGCGCTGTCGGTCAACGTCAACAAGGTGGCCCTGCTGCGCAACACGCGCCACCTCGGCATCCCGAGCGTCACGCGCGCGGCGCGGCAGTGCCTGGAGGCCGGCGCCCATGGCATCACCGTGCATCCGCGTCCCGACGCCCGCCACATCAGGGCCGACGACGTGCGCGAACTCCATGCCCTGCTGGCGGCCGACTGGCCGCGGGCCGAATTCAACATCGAGGGCAATCCGTTCCACAACCTGATGGACTTCATCCGCGAACTGCGGCCGCACCAGGCGACCTTCGTGCCCGACAGCGAGGACCAGTTCACCAGCGACCACGGCTGGCGCTTCCCGCAGGATGCCGAGCGCCTGCGCCCGCTGATCGCCGAGACCCGTGCCCTGGGCGTGCGCGTGAGCCTCTTCATGGATCCGGATGCCGCAGCGATGGCCGCGGCCCGCGCCGTGGGCGCCGACCGCGTCGAGCTCTACACGGAGGCCTATGCCTCGTCGCGCGGCACGCCCGAGGCCGATGCCGTGCTGGCGCGCTATGCCGATGCCGCGCGCGCCGCGCGGGAGGCGGGACTGGAGGTCAATGCCGGCCACGACCTGAGCCAGGACAACCTGGGCGACTTCCTGCGCGGCGTGGCCGACGTCCGGGAGGTGTCGATCGGCCACGCCTTCGTCGCCGATGCCCTGGAGCAGGGCTATGCCGCCACCACGCGCGCCTACCTGCGCTGCATCGACGAGGCGTCGTGATCCCGTGATCTATGGCATCGGCACCGACATCTGCGACATCCGGCGCATTGCCGCGACCTTCGAGCGCCAGGGCGAGCGCTTCGCGCGCCGCGTGCTGAGCGACGCCGAGTTCGCGGTCTGGCAGGCACGCGCCGCGCGCTGGCCCCGGCGCGGCCTGAGCTACCTGGCGACGCGCTTCTCGGCCAAGGAAGCCTTCAGCAAGGCCATCGGCACCGGCATCCATTCGCCGATGAGCTGGCGGCTCTGCGAGATCGCCAACGAGCGCAGCGGCAAGCCGGTGATCGTGCTGCATGGCGCGCTCAAGGACTGGTTCGATGGCGAGCAGCTCGTGGCGCACGTCACCGTGACCGACGAGACCGACTACGCGGCGAGCTTCGTGGTGGTCGAACGCCGGGCCGACATCCCATGAACGACACCCCGATGCAACGTCCCCTCGTCATCGACGTCGCCGGCGTCGCGCTCACGCCCGCCGATCGCCGCCGGCTCGCGCATCCCGGCGTCGGTGGCGTGATCCATTTCGCGCGCAACTGGCAGGACCGGGCCCAGCTGTGCGCCCTCAATGCCGAGATCAAGGCGATCCGGCCCGACATCCTCGTCAGCGTCGACCACGAGGGCGGGCGCGTGCAGCGCTTCCGCACCGATGGCTTCACGCGGCTGCCGTCGATGCGGACCCTCGGCACGCTGTGGATGAGCGACCCGATGCGCGCCATCGAGGCGGCCACGGCGACCGGCCAGGTGCTGGCCGGCGAGTTGCGTGCCTGTGGCGTCGACTTCAGCTTCGCGCCGGTGCTCGACCTCGACCATGGCGGCAGCACCATCATCGGCGACCGCAGCTTCCATCGCGATCCGCGCGTCGTCGCGCTGCTGGCGCAGGCCCTGGTGCATGGCCTGCTGCAGTCCGGCATGGCCAGCTGCGGCAAGCATTTTCCCGGCCACGGCCACGTGAAGGCCGATTCGCACGTCTCGATCCCGGTCGATCGCCGCGGCCTGAAGGCGCTGCTGGCGGACGATGCGCGTCCCTTCGACTGGCTCGCCGGCACCCTGGCGGCCGTGATGCCCGCCCATGTCATCTACAGCCGGGTCGACACGCGGCCGGCCGGCTTCTCGTCGCGCTGGCTGCAGGGCATCCTGCGGGGCCGCTTCGGCTTCGAGGGCGCGATCTTCAGCGACGACCTGAGCATGGAAGCCGGCCGCTACATCGACGGCACGCTGCTGAGCTACACGGATGCCGCGCTGGCCGCGCTGGCCGCCGGCTGCGACCTGGCGCTCCTGTGCAACCAGAGCGTGGGCGAGGGCGCCGCGCTGGACGAACTGCTCGCCGGCTTCGATGCCGCCACCGCGACCGGCCGCTGGCGACCCGACCCGGCCGGCGAGGCACGCCGACGCGCGCTGCTGCCCCAGGCACCCGCGCTCGACTGGGAAGCCTTGCAGGCCGCGCCCGCCTATCGGCGCGCGCGCGCCGTGCTGTCACGGCTCGTGGTGGCCTGATGCGTGCCATGCGGGCGCTCGCGCACCCGGAGCGCGCGCGGGCTTGACCTTGCCGCCGTGGCAAGGTTCACAGTCGGGCTTCCTTCGATCGCGCCGTTCCATGCCGAGTCTCCGCCTGTTCATCCTCTGGATCGTCTTCGTCTGCGTGCCCCTGCAGGGCTACGCGGCGTCGGCCATGGCGCTGTGCGATGCGGTCCATGCCGGCGATGACGGCGGGGCCGCCGTCCATGCCATGCACGGCATGGTGGCGGCCGATGGCGGTGGCGAGGGCACCCGGCGGTTCGATCGGGTACGGGAATCCCATGGGTCGCATGCCGACGACCATGGAACCCATCCAGGCCATGACGCGCATGCCAGCCATGATGCGCACGCGGGCCATGACGCCCGCGCCGATGCGCCGGCGGATGGCACGCACGACGGCATGGCCGTCGATGCCTCGCCTGCCGATGCCTCGCACGCCTGCGGCACCTGCGCCGCCTGCCATGCCAGCGCGCTGACCGGCGGCTTCGACGTCGCGGTCCTGCACGAGCTGCCACCGGCCGATCTGGCGGAACCGGCCATGGCGCCGACCACCCGCGTGCCGCGCGTCCTCGACAAACCTCCTCGCGCCTAGCGCGTCCGACCGTCCGCGATCCGCATCGCGGGCCGGACCGGACGCTCATGCATCGCCCGCGTCGCCACGGCCCGCCGTGGTCGCGACGCGTTTCGTCCATGAACTCGCGAGGTTTCCATGCTCCCTCTGTCACCGGCCCACGGGCTGGTCGTCTTCCAATGCCTGATCGCCGCCTCCGCGGCGCTGGCGCAGGCCATGCCCGGCACCTCGATGCCCGCCGGCTCCACCCACGCCCCCGCGGGCACGCCGACACCGGACGGCCTGGGCTACCGGTCGGTGTTCGAGGGCTACCGGGCCTTCGCGGACGATCCGCCGTCGTCCTGGCAGGATGCCAACCGGACCGTCGGGCATCGGGGCGGCTGGAAGGCCTATGCGACGGAGTCCGGATCCGCCCGGGCGGACTCGACGATGCCGTCGGAACCGAACCACCAGCATCACCACGCGCCTCCACCGGCCGCCTCCGAGGCACCGCCGCCGAAGGACCGGCCATGAGGCGGCCGGTCCCCGGCCTGGCCGTCGTCCTGGCCGGCCTGCTGCTGGCGGGATGCGCCACGGTCGACATCGACGAGGTCGTGCGCGACACCGATGCCCGCGCTGCCGGATTCA
>Ga0308165_1002884_pt1 | contig 19463 bp, 14 predicted proteins | sample PhyWR2_FD_201032 | JGI IMG/M metagenome (GOLD analysis project Ga0308165, IMG submission 201032) | Phyllosphere microbial communities from UC Gill Tract Community Farm, Albany, California, United States - DLSLW.R2 | ecosystem: Host-associated > Plants > Phyllosphere > Unclassified | place: USA...
AGGTTTTTCGCCGTGTCCTGGCCTGCGATCCAGATCGGCTTCCTCTCGCGCTCCTCGGTCGGCACGATGCCGGTCACCGAAGAAGTGACCGAGCGGCTCGGTGTCCCCCGCGCCTATACCGCTTTCGCGGTTCCGCTGGGATCCACGACGAAGATGGATGGGTGCGCAGCGATCTATCCTGCGATCTCGGCGATATTCGTGGCGCAGTTCTACGGCATCGCGCTGCAACCTTCGGACTATGTGCTCATCGCCTTCGTGAGCGTCATCGGATCAGCGGCGACCGCGGGGCTCACTGGCGCCGTCGTCATGCTGACCCTCACTCTGTCGACGCTCGGCCTGCCGCTGGAAGGCGCCGGATTGCTGTTGGCCATCGACCCGATACTCGACATGGGACGAACTGCAGTGAACGTCGCGGGACAGGTGCTGGTCCCGGTGATCGTCGCAAAGCGACTGGGGCTGACCGAAACGGAAGGCGGCCCCGCCGCCTCAGGAAGTTATCGGGTTCAGGCGTAACCGCAAAGGCGGGGGATTGACGCCAGCGCGCTCAAATCGGCGCTCTCCACATTCGCCGATAATGCATGGCAGGCAGACGCTTCGCGGCTCGACATGACGCTGGTTTCGAAAGGAGTAATGGTCCGATCGACCTCGTAGACGATGGCCTGGGCATCCCGCCCGCCGATGTCGGCCGTATCTTTGACCCCTCCTTCACCAGCAAGCGCGAACATTACGCATTGGGCTCGGGCTCCCCATCGCCCTGCATCGGATCGCCTCGATTTTCCGATTATAAGAGATCTGAAAGCTTCCCCCCGTCTCTATCTCCAATGACAGAATATACGTCGAGTGGCAGGACCGAAGTGGCGTGCAGCAGCAAAGTCTCGCGTGCGCTGCTCAGTTCGGCGGAATGTGTCGCCCATGCGAGCGAACGTTCCAGCAGATCAATCAACCGGCGAGATGCGTTTCCGGCCGTTACGAAAGGCAGTCCCGGCGAAAGGTCGGTCCAGCCAATGTCGCGCACCCGTGCGACCAGATCGGGGCAATGGCGCCCAAGATGTGCAAAGGTCACCACGTCTATGGCGGCGACGGCTGCATTGCCCTTTGCCACAGCGCTCACGCTCTCGCGGTGCGACCCGGTCACGACCGCTGCGGCGAAGAACGGAGCGCCAGGTGACAACGGCGCCACTGCCCGGCGCAGCAGTTCATAGCCGGAGTTGGACGACGTCTCGTTCACGGCGGCAACCGTGCCGCGCAGGTCCGACAGGCTCTGCGCCGGACTTTCGCGCCCTACCACGATGACACTGCGATAGAGCGGGCCCTTGCATCCCGGCGCGGTGTAGCAGGGTGTCGCGACATAGCGCAGGCGCCCCTTCCACCTCGTAGCGAATGGCAGGCCGCAGGTTTGTGCCAGCAACAGGTTCGGATCGTCCCAGATCTGGTCCAGCGGGCGGCCGCGATCGAGGCGATCGGGCACGCCGTCGAGCCCGTTGCGGCGCAGCCAGGTCGCGAGACCGCTCCATAGCGCATCGTTGGCATCCTGGATCTCGGGCATATCGTACATGCCTAGCGACGCGACCCGCATCACGATCAGGGCCGATCGCTGTGCGCGTGGTTGGGATGCACAAGCCTATCGTGGCCGCGCAGCAGGTAGCGGCGTACCACATCGCCGTACCCCGAGTAGACAAGGCCACCGTTGTCGTAAGCCAGTCTCTCGCGGTGCTGCCGGTAGTAGTCGGGTAGTTGATACCAGGCGAGGCCGGGCCGCTGGTGATGGGCGACGTGCAGGTTGTTGTAGAGGAAAAGCAGGGCGAACGGGCCGGCGCGCTCTACGGTCGCGACGCGGTGCCCGGGCACCGGTGCGGCGCGATGCTCCGCGAACGATCGCAGCAACGTCAGCGACAGGCCCGGATATACGAACATCAGCGCATAGCTCGCGAAGCCAATGCCGCAGCGATCCAACCACCACAGAAGCATGGCGGAGCCTGCCAGATGCGGGAGCCAGTCGCGTGCACGGCCGATGGGATCGCGGATCAGGCCGGCCAGTTCACCGGCTAGAAACCGGCCCACCATGATCGCGGGTCCGAACAGGAGCCGGCCGAGCAGCGTCGCCTGCATCCGTTCGGCCATATGGCGCATACGCCCCAGCCGGCTTCGATCGAACGCCAGATAGCGCGACTCAGGATCATCGAAAGGATCGGTGATGGCAGGCGTCGCATGATGCCCGAGGTGCGAGCGCCGATAGATTACGAAAGGCAGCCACAAGGACAGCGGCACGGCGCCGATCAGGGTATTGACCCTCTGCCAGCGCGTAGGATGGCCATGAATCACCTCATGCTGGAGCGATCCATGCCAGGCGATGAGCCAGCCTCCCGCAAGCACGACCAGCGCCGGGGGGAGACGGTAAGCCTCCGCCGTGAGCGCTAGCCATCCCCCGTAGATCGCCGCTGTCACCAACAGGGTCGGCCATTCGAGCCTTGCCTCGTCCCGCCGCTTCTCCGAGGCGTGCCAGCCTGCCGGCTCGTGGTCGGACGCGGTCGATCTTTCGCTATTCCCACTTGTCATGCGGCATACATAACCAAATTAGTAGAGAATGCAAAAGAGGGCTTGTCTATCAGACCACAAAGCCCTGCTTGGAGTCAGAAGCTGACGGAACCCTCCATTCCGGACCTACAGTTCTGAAATCGGACAATTTCCCCGCACCATGCAGCGTGTAAAAAGCCTCACGTTGGCCAGAGCCGTCGAGCGGTCCCACCAACACCAAAAACCTTCGTTCAGCGGCCACCGGTCATCTTCGTAAAAAGTCTGGCAAGTCACCTCTATCAGGGAAAGTCATATGCCGACCAGTAAAACTCTATTGAATAGGTAGACAATAATGCGTCTTAACCTCCTCCACGATCGGTTCGATCAACAAGGGGGTTTTCTTGAAGCGGTTTCATTCTCCGGCATTCCCGGCCCAGCGGCGCAGCGCCTTTATCGGATCGGCGATGGGCATGGCACTGGCTGCGGCTTATCCGGCGCAAGCAGCAGCTGCCGAGGCAGATACAGCCGACGCCGCCGACATTTCCGAGATCACCGTCACCGCGCGCTACCGCACCGAAAGCGCGCAAGAAGTGCCGATCGCGATCTCCAGCATCTCAAGTCGCCAGTTGGAAGCGCAGGGCGCCACGTCGCTCAAGCAGATCGTCCAGCAGCTGCCCAGCCTCAACATCCAGGGCTTCAGCGGGCGCAACCAGACGATCACCATTCGCGGCCTGGGCACCAATGCCGGCGGCACCAACGACGGGCTGGAGCAGGGCGTCGGCCTCTACGTCGATGGCGTATATCGTCCGCGCACGGGTTCGGTCATCACCGACCTGATCGACATCGAGAGCATCCAGCTGCTGCGCGGCCCCCAAGGCACGCTGTTCGGCAAGAACACCGTCGCCGGCGCGATCGACATCAAGACGCGCGAGCCCGAATTCGAAACCCAGGCCCGCGCCGAACTGAGCTATGGCAATTACAACCAGCTGCGCGGCTATTTCTCTTACAACGGCGTCGTCAATGACGACCTCGCGTTTCGCGTATCGTACTTGCGCACCCAGCGCGACGGGCTGATCTACAACACCACCCAGCGCCAGGACTGGGACAACCTCGACAACCACGCCGCCCGCTTCGACCTGCTCTATAAGCCCACCGACGCGTTCAAGCTGCGGTTAATCGCCGACTATTCAATCCAGAAGGGCGATGTCGGGTTCACCAGCGTGGCCGGCGTGCTGCCGACCCTGCGTGCCAACGGGTCCGAAGTGCGCGGGTTCTATCGCCGCGCCGCCGATGTCGGCTACGTGCCGGGCACCGTCAACGCCTTTGACCGCAAGACCGACATCGACAGCTCGCAGTACGACGAGATGCCGAGCTGGGGCCTGCAGGCGCGCGCGGACTGGGACGTGGGGCCGGTGAACCTCACCTCGATCACCGCCTACCGCAACTGGAAGTGGGTGCCCAATTACGACGGTGACCAGTTCGGCGCCAACATCATCACCAACTCCGTCGTAGCCACCAAGCAGCAGCAGTTCAGCCAGGAACTGCGCGCCGCGTCAAAGGGCGAGCAGACCATCGACTACACCGCCGGCCTGTACTTCTTCTGGCAGGAGGCGGACGACGACACGATCAACCTTTACGGCCGCGATGCGACCACTTGGCTGACCACCGCGAACACGCCCACGGCGGCGGTTTCCACCTTGCCCGCATCGGTGTTCGACGGCCTGGTGTCCTATGCCCGCGTCGTGCCCGCAACCTACAGCTACGCCGCCTATGGTCAGGCGACGTGGAACATATCACCCTCGCTACGGATCACCGGCGGCCTGCGTTACACTTACGAGCACAAGACCGGCATCTACGACGCCTATGCCACCGGCGACTACGCGCCGCTTTCCAGCTTCGCGCCCGCAATCCAGGCCCAGGTTGCGGCGTCGCGTGCGGCTTACGCGCCTGCGGGATCGTACACCGCCTCGAAGAACACCAACAACCTGTCGGGCACGGCCATCGCCGCTTACGACCTGTCGGACGACGTGCACACCTATGCGTCCTATTCGCGCGGGTACAAATCGCCCGGCATCAATCTGGTGCGCCAGACGCTCGGCGTCGATATCTTCGTCAAGCCCGAGAAGGTCGACAACTACGAACTCGGCATCAAGACCCGCCTGCTGGGCGGCAAGGCCGAGTTCAACCTTGCGCTGTTCTGGGCCGATGTCAGCAACTACCAGGCCAACTTCGTCAACTACGCCGTCACCCCGGCGGTCGGCTACATCAGCAATGTCGGCAAGCTGCGTTCGCGCGGGGTCGAGGTGGATGCCCGCACCCAGCCGCTCGAAGGGCTGACCGTGGGCGTTGCCGGCACTTACAACGATGCCGAATACGTGTCCTATACCAATGCTCCGTCGCAGTACCTCTATTCCTACCTGCCTTCGCAGGACCTGTCGGGCCAGCGCGCCTCGGGTGCCTCGAAGTACGCAGCGACCGGCAACTTCGAATATACGCGCGACCTTGGCACCGTTGACGCCTACGTCGGCGGCGACATCAGCTATCGCTCCAGCTTCTACGCGGCGGTCAATCTCGACCCGTTCAGCTACGTGCGCGGTTATACGCTGGTCGGCCTGCACGGCGGCGTGCGCGCGCCCGACGACCGCTGGGAAGCGTCGCTGTGGGTCCGCAACCTGTTCAACAAGGACTACTACAACACGCTGTCGGTCAGCGCCTCCAACGGCATCGTCCAGGGGGCCCTTGGCGAGCCGCGCATGTACGGCCTGACGCTCAAGGGACGTCTTTGAACCTTCCACCAACCCCACTCGGCAAAGGAGTTACGATCATGACGAAGCGCACCCTGAAGCTCGGTCTCGTCACCACCGGGGTCGGCGGCCCCGGCCAGCACAACCGCTGGCTGGACCCCAACATCCCCGCCGACGCCAGCGTCGATGTGGACTGGTACATCGAGCAGGTCCGCAAAGCCGAAGCCGCCAAGTTCGATTTCGTGTTCATCGTCGACAGCCAGTACATCACCAAGGATTCGCCGCCGCACTACCTCAACCGGCTTGAGCCGCTGACGCTGCTTTCGGCGCTGGCGGTGGCGACCAGCCACATCGGCCTGGTGGGCACGCTGACGACCTCGTTCAACTCGCCGTTCAATCTGGCGCGCCGCCTCGCCTCGCTCGACCTCATCAGCAAGGGCCGCGCGGGCTGGAACGTCGTCACCAGCGGCGATCCGGGCGCTGCAGGCAACTTCGGCCTCGACGAGCATTACGACTACGAGACGCGCTATGGCCGCGCCTTCGAGTATCTCGACGTGGTGCAGGGCCTATGGCGCTCCTACGAAGACGACGCTTTCGTGCGCAATCGCGAAACCGGCGTGTTCCTCGATCCCGACAAGCTGCACGCGCTGAACCACAAGGGTAAGTACTTCTCCGTTACCGGCCCGCTCAACCTGCAGCGCTCGCCGCAGGGCCAGCCGGTGATCTTCCAGGCCGGTGACAGCGATCAGGGCCGCAATCTGGGCGCGCAGACCGCCGATGCGATCTTCACCCACGCCGCTTCGATCGAGGCGGGCACCGCGTTCAAGCAGGACATCGCCCAGCGTGCGGTCGCCGCAGGGCGCGGACCCGACGACGTGCTGATCCTGCCGGGCGTGAGCATCTATGTGGGTGACACCGACGAGGACGCCCGCCGCATCGAGCAGGAAACCCGGCGCGCCGACACCAGCTTCGAACTGGCGCTGGCCGAGTTCGGCCGCTCGTTCGGGTGGCACGATTTCCGCCAGTACGACCTCGACGCGCCCTTCCCTGTCGAAGCGCTGGAACACGCACGGCGCAGCTTCTTCACGCAGGCGCAGCGCATCGTCCAGTTCGCCACCGAGGGCGGGCTGACCTTGCGCCAGACGGTCGAGAGCATCGCCGCTTCGTACAAGAGCCCCTTCACCGGCAGCGCGCAAACCGTGGCCGACGAAATCATCCGCTGGTTCGAAGCCGGCGCGCTCGACGGGCTCAACGTCATGCTAGGCCATCCCGACCAGTTCGATCGGTTCGTCAACGAAGTCGTGCCGATCCTGCAGGCGCGCGGCGTCTATCGCAGCGACTATGACGACACCACCCTGCGCGGAAACCTGGGCCTGCCCAAACCGACCAACATCCGCAACGCCGCCGCGCCGTCCGAAACGGCGGGCAGCGAGGAACGGACGCTGGTGAACTCGTGATCCGCAACCGATTGAAGCAATGGACCGTCGTCCTGGCCGCCGCGCTCGCGGTGGCCGGGTGCGGCGGTTCGGGCGGTGACGCCAAGGGCAATGCGCGGGTCCGCTGGGCCTATATGCTGCCGACCTCATGGGACCCTGTGACCAGCCGTACCGGCGCGGACATCAACCCGGTGAGCATCGCCTATGCCTCACTCACCCGACTCGACAAGCAGGGCAACGTCCAGCCGGCACTGGCGAAAAGCTGGGCCTATTCGCCCGATGGCAGGACGCTGACGTTCGAACTGCGCGAGGGGCTGAAATTCACCGATGGCACCGCGCTTGACGCGGCGGCAGTGAAGGCCTTCTTCGAACGCGGCGAGACGCAGAAGGATTCCTTCCTGCGGCCAGAGATCGAAAGCATCGCCAGCTTCGGGATCGACGGCCCGCGCCGCGTGGTGTTCCACCTCGCTCGGCCCGACTATCAGCTGCCTTATGTCATGGCGGGGCGCGTCGGTGCGATCGCCAGCCCCACCGCCGCCGCGAAGGATCCCGCCAAGCTGGCGCTGTGGCCGGTCGGCGCTGGGCCGTTCAAGATGGTGGAGTTCGTGCCGGAATCGCACGCCTACTTCGTCAAGAACCCGGATTACTGGGACGCGGCGAACATCCATATCGAGCGGTTGGAATTGACCACCCTGTCCGATCCTTCGACGCTCGTCGCCTCGCTGATGTCCGGCGCCATCGACGTGGCCCCCATCGCGCCCAAGCGGGTGGAGGAAGCGCGGGCGCGGGGCCTTCATGTCACGACGGCGCCTTCGCTGATCTCGTCCGACCTGATGATAAACCGCAATAAGGCCCCGTTCAACGATCCGCGCGTGGCCGAGGCGGTCCGCTATGCGATCGACCGCAGCGAACTGGTCAAGACGCTGACGGCGGGCCTGGGCACTCCCTCCAACCAGCCGTTCCCGCCGCACTACTTCGCCTTCGATCCCGAGACGAAGGACAAGTGGGGCTACGATCCGGCGCGCGCCAAGGCGCTGCTCGCACAGGCCGGACATGCTCCCGGCAGCCTGACTGTGGAAATCGTCATCAACCCGATCTCCAGCGAAGGGCTGGCCGAACTGCTCCAGGCGCAGCTTGCGCGCGTGGGGATCAAGTCGAAGCTGCGGATCATCCCGCCGGGTTCTTCCAGCTGGCAGAGCGAGGTCTATATCGCCAAGCGCCCGGCCATAGCCGTGGACGGTACGGTGGGGCGTGAATCGCCGATCCAGAACCTGCTGGCGGTCTATGGCCCGCAAGGGATCATGAACCTGAGCGGCCCTTCTTCGGCACCCGAGTTCCTGAAAGCCGTCGACGAGGTGCGCGCCACTCCGATCGACGATCCGCAATACCGCGAACGCCTGCACCGCGCCACCCGCCTGGGCGTGGAACAGGGGCCCAGCGTGTGGCTGTTCAGCACGCCGATCGTGGTCGCCTCGCGCTCGCGGGTGAAGAACCTCAACATCGTGCCCTCGCAGATCCGCTGGGAAGGAGTGACCGTGGAATGACCGCAGTTTCCGGGCACGGCGCAACCGCGATCCGGTTGCGCCACGGGCGCGCCACCCTTCGCTTCATCGGATCGACGCTGGCCATCGCGGTGCCGGTGTTCCTCGTCGCCACGCTCATCACCTTCCTGCTGGGGGTGGTGTCCGGGCTCGACCCGGCGGCGGGGATCGCGGGCGATGCCGCCTCGCCCGAAACCATCGCGCGCATCCGCGCCGACCTCGGCCTGGACCAACCGATCGCGCTGCAATACCTGCACTGGATGGGCCAGGTCCTGCGCGGAGACCTCGGCACCTCGTGGTTCAACGGCGTGCCCGCGGCCGAGCTGATCTTCCAGCGCCTGCCAATCAGCCTTTCGATCGCGGGCATGGCGCTGCTGGTGGGGCTGGTGTTCGGCACCGGACTCGGCCTCGTCGCAGGCGTGCGCAGCGGCACCCGGACCGACCGCGCGATCACGCTGTTTGCCGCGATCGTCTCCTCGCTGCCGCCCTTCGTGGTCACCTTCGTGCTGATCCTGGTATTCAGCCTGTGGCTGGGCTGGCTGCCGTCCTCCGGCTACGTGCCGTTTTCAGAGGACCCGGCAGGCTGGCTCGCCGCCATTGGCATCCCGGCAGTGGCGCTGAGCGTGGACGTGGTTGCCGACCTTGCCCGGCAACTGCGCACCGGCCTAGTCAGCGCGCTGTCCGAAAACTACGTGACGGGAGCGGTGGTGCGAGGGTTGTCGCGGCGGCGCATCCTGTTCGTTCACGTCCTGCGCAACGCCGCCGGCCCGGCGCTGACGGTGGTGGCGCTGCGCGTGCCGATGCTGATTGGCGGCGCCGTCGTCACCGAGGCGATCTTCAACATGCCCGGCATGGGCAAGCTGGCCGCCGACAGCGCTCTGCGCGGCGACGTGCCGGTGGTGCAGGGCACGCTGGTCGTCTCGATTGTGCTGATCCTCGCCTGCAACCTGTGCGTCAACGTCCTGCTCGGCGTGCTGCAACCCGCCGCCCGGCGAAGGAGCTGAAACATGACCCGAACCCTCCTGCGCTACCCCAGCGCCCGCGCCGCCATCGTCATTCTGGCGGTGGTAGCGCTGCTGGCCGCGTTCGGCCCCTGGCTCGCGCCGCACGATCCGCTGGCGCAGGATGCGTCCGCGCTGCTCCAGGGGCCGAGCGCGGCCTACTGGCTAGGCACCGACGCGCTGGGCCGCGACGTGTTCAGCCGCCTGCTCGCCGGGTCCACCGTATCGGTCCTCGCCAGCCTGCTCTCGGTGTCGATCGGGATAGTGCTGGGTGTGGTTCCGGGCCTGCTGTCGGTGTTCCTGGGCAAGCGGTTCGAATGGGTGGGCCTGCGCCTTATCGACGCCTTGATGATGCTGCCTTTTCTGGTCTTCGCCATCGCGATGACAGCGATGCTGGGCAATGGTCTGGCACAGGCCATGTTCGCGGTGGGCATCCTCATCACCCCCGCCTTCTTCCGCGTCAGCCGCGCCGCCGCGCTCTCCGTCGCCAATGCCGAATACATCGAGGCGGCCCGGCTGATGGGCGCCTCCACCGCCGCGATCATCCGCCGCCACGTCGTCTCCAAGGTCCTGCCCGCCGTCGCGGTTTCGGCCGCGTCGATGACCGGCGCGTGCCTCTCGATCGTCGCCTCGCTGACGTTCCTGGGCATCGGCGTGGTCCCGCCCGACCCCACCTGGGGCGGCCTCCTCGCGACCGATCTTTCCACCCTCTACGACCGTCCCTTCGGCCCCATCGCCCCTGCTCTGCTGATCGTTGCGACGGTCTGGGCGCTCAACGCGCTGGCGGACGCGATGCGGGATGCCGGCACCCAGGAGCAGCGCGCATGAGCACCCCAGACAACGTCGTCAGCCTCGAACGCCACGCCCGCCGGGCCGAACCCGCCGAGCCGATCCTCTCGGTCAACGGCCTGCGCATCGTCGCCGCCAACGGCCGCGAACTGGTGCACGACATGCATTTCGACCTGCCGCGCGGCGGCACATTGGGCATCGTCGGAGAATCGGGCAGCGGCAAGTCGCTGACCTGCCGCGCCATCCTCGACGTGCTGCCACCGGGCCTCAGCGTCGCCTCGGGCTCGATCCGGTACCGCGACGTCGATCTCTCGCGGCTCGATGCAAAGTCGTGGAGGGCCTTGCGCGGGGTTGAACTGTCGGCGGTGTTTCAGGACCCCGGCTCCTACCTCAACCCCTCGATCCCGGTCGGCCGCCAGCTGGCCGAAGCGATCCGCGCCACGCTGAAACTACGCCACAAGGCCGCCCGCACCCGCGCGCTCGACCTGCTAGAACGCGTAGGCTTCGCCGATGCCGCCGCCGTCTACCGCCAGTATTCCTACGAGTTGTCCGGCGGCATGGCCCAGCGCGTGCTCATCGCGCTCGCGGTCTGCGCCGGCCCCAGCCTGCTGATCGCGGACGAGGCGACCACCGCGCTCGACGTGACGGTGCAGGCCGAAGTCCTCGCCCTGATCGACACACTGCGCCGCGAGGAAGACGTGACGCTGATCATGGTCTCGCACGACCTCGCGGTCGTCTCGCAGGTCTGCGACCACGTCATCGTCATGCGCGCGGGCGAGATCGTCGAGGCCGGCCCGACCCGCGAAATCCTGCGCCACCCCAAAACCGCCTACACCCGCAGCCTGATCGAAGACCACGCCGTTCACGCCATCGAAACCGGCCGAGCCCCAGCCACCGAAACGCCGCAGCGCCCCGCCCTGCTCTCCGTCCGGGGCCTCCACGCCGGTTACGGCATCCGCACGGTGGTGCAGGACATCGACCTTCAGGTGGCCCCCGGCGAAATCCTCGGCCTGATCGGAGAAACCGGCTCGGGCAAGACGACCTTGCTGCGCACGATCCTCGGCCTGATCCCCACCGCGACCGGCGCGATCGAACTGGACGGCCAGCGGATAGACGGCCTGACCGGCACCCCCTTACGCGATTTCCGCCGCTCGGGCGCGCTGCAATACGTGTTCCAGGACCCGCTGCGCAGTCTCGACCCGGACCTCACCATCGGCGCCTCGATCGCCGAAGGGCTCACCTTGCGCGAAGGCCGTCTGGACGTCTCGGCCATCGACGCCTCGGTGACGGCGGCCCTGCGCTCCGTCGGCCTCGATCCTGACCTTGCCACCCGCCTGCCGCGCCTGCTTTCGGGAGGGCAGCGCCAGCGCGCCGTCATCGCCCGCGCCCTCGCGCTCGATCCCAAAGTGCTGCTGCTCGACGAGCCGGTCAGCGCGCTCGACGCGGTGAACCGGCTCCACGTCCTCAAGCTGCTGCGCCATCTCGCCGACGAGCGGGGCATCGCGCAGATCTTCATCTCACACGATCTCGGCTCGGTGGCGGGCATCGCCGACCGGGTGGCGGTGCTCTATCGCGGGCAGGTCGTCGAGACCGGCCCCGCCGCCGCGCTGCTGGCCAACCCCACGCATCCCTATACGCGCAAGCTGCTCGAAGCCGCGCCCCGCCTTTCCGGCGCGGCCCCGGCCACGACCGCCCGCACCCTGTTCACGGCACATTGAAGGAGCCCCCGACATGACTCGCGAGACATTGAAGCTGGGCGCCGTCCTCATCGGCATCGGCGACGCATCGGGCAAGGGCCTGTGGCGCGACCCGTCGGTGCCGCTCGATGCCAGCGTCGATATCGACTGGTACGTCAAACAGGCGCGCGAGGCAGAGCAAGCAAAGTTCGACTTCGTCTTCATCGTCGACAGCCAGTACATCACACCTGATTTTCCCAACCATCACCTCAACCGCCTGGAACCGCTGACGCTGCTCTCTGCAGTGGCGGGGGCGACCAGCCGCATCGGCCTGGTGGCGACGATCAGCACCACCTATTCCGAGCCGTTCGACATCGCCCGCCGCCTCGCATCGCTCGACCTCATCAGCCGAGGCCGGGCGGGCTGGAACATCGTCACCAGCCAGGATCCGGGCACCGCGGGCAACTTCAGCGGCAGCCGCCACGGCGACTACGAAACCCGCTACCGCCGCGCGACGGAATCGGTCGAGGTCGTGCAGGGGCTATGGCATTCCTACGAGGAGGACGCCTTCACCCGCGATCGCACCGCCGCGCGTTTCCTCGATCCCGCCAAGCAACACCGGCTCGACCATCGCGGCGAGTTCTTCTCGGTGACGGGGCCGCTCAACATCCAGCGCTCGCCGCAGGGCCAGCCGCCGCTGGTCCAGGCCGGGACCTCGCCGCAAGGGCGCGAGTTGAGCGCGCGCCATGCCGATATCGTGTTCAGCTTCGCGCGCACCCCGCAAGAATCGCTGGAGCTTGCAAGCGACGTGCGTGCCCGCGCCGAAGCGGCCGGGCGTGACCCGGCGGAATTGCTGTTCATCCCCGCGCTGGGCGTGACCATCGCCGACACAGACGAGGAAGCGCGAGCCGTCGAACGGGCGCGCACATCGGACGACGACATCCGCACCGCGCTGGGCAACCTGTCACGCCAGTTCGCCGGTTATGACTTTTCCCTCCACGATCTCGACGCCCCCTTCCCCGAGATCGTGCTACCCGAGGTAGCCGGCATCAGCCGCTTTCACGAAGAGATCGACCGCGCCAAGGGCGAAGGCGCGACCCTGCGGCAGGTGATCGACGCACAGGTTGCGACATGGCTGCGTGTCGCCGGTTCGCCTCAGACGATCGCCGGCACGCTGGAGCACTGGTACGAAAGCGGCGCGGCCGACGGCTTCAACCTGTTCGTCCAGCACCCCGCAGACTGGGATCGCTTTCGCAGTGAGGTCGTACCCATCCTCGTGCGTCGCGGGCTATTTAGAGATAAGTATACCGCCAGGACACTGCGAGGTAATCTGGGCTTGGCCAGCGTACCCAATCACCACGCTTCGGCTGTCCAATCTTTGCTTACGCCCGCTTAGCAATAGGCCGTCCTGCAGGCTAGAAAGGCAAACTCCGCCCCGACTCTACCTAACGGAAAGATAGATCGGGTTGGAATAGAACCACAGGTCACGCCGCGGATCCTCTCCGACGACGTCGGGCTCGGGCTCACCCTGCTGCGTGTTAGTGCCCCGGACCCGCAGATAGATTGTTCCTTTCGGAACCTTTATTTGGTGCGAGACCACCAGATCGTCGCCATCGACTCGAAAGTCGCGCGTGGTGAAGCGCCTGAGGATCCGGGTGCTCCCGTTGGTATCTCCTTCGACGCCCGAAGCGCCGCCCGCGATCAGATCGACATGATCGACCTTGGGCAGTTGCCCGAACGCATTCAAAGTGCGCGCCGGGCGGAAACGTATGACGACGTCAACTTCATCGCCGCCGCTCAACGCCAACGTTCCCCCCATCGACGCTGTCGATACGGGCGATGAAGGCTGTCCAGTGGTCGCTGTCACGTCCAGCTGCCGGATCAGATCGCCGGTGGTCACGAAAACGCGCCCTTTGCGTAATCCATCGAGGATGTCCGCGGAGTTCGGTGCGGCGAAGACCCATGTCTTGGAATATTCCCCCGGCCAGAAGTCCGCGCCGCCCTCATGCCAGTAACCGTGTGAATCCGAGTTGGCAGTGATGGTCCAGTGCAGCCCCTTCCCCAGCAACGCGTCCCAGGCTCCGCCCAGCCGGGCGGCCATCTGATCGAAACCGCCCATTGTCGGAAATCCGCCGTACAGGCCGCGAGAACCGTGTGCTTTGTCGGCTCCTGTTTCGGGTCTGGCTGCCTGATGCCCCGGCGCGCCTTCCATGCCGATAACGACATTCGGAGCAGCCTTCTGCCACGTTTGGTACTCGGCAGGCGTATGCAAGCCCCATTCGCCAAAGCCGGACGCCGTTCGAGAAGGGTGGTTGGCGATAAGGACCGGCGCGGCGGATAGTTTGGTCATGTATCGCAACGCTTCGATCATCTTCGGCTTGGTGGTGCGCGAAGCATCGGCAGGAAACGCCTCGCGCTTACCAAAGCGGGATTCGATATCGCGCAAAGTGCTGCGTTCGGCGGGGTCGATCGGCAGGATCAGGCTAGCATGCTCTCCCCCCGGAACGTCAAATTCCATACCGTAGAACAGGACCATGCCCGGCTCCGCCCGCCGTGCAGCCACGACATCCGGCCAGGCACGGTCATGGTTGAGCGCGGAATGACCGGGACCGCCATGATCCGTGGAGACCATCCAGTCCAGCCCGAAGCGCCGCGCCATCTGTGCGTTCTTCAGGATCGTGTGCGACGAATCGCCGCCGATCACAGGCTGCGGCATACGCTCGGGATGCTCAGGATTCGTTTCATAGCGGGCACTGTAGATGCTGTGCACGTGATGATCGCCCGCCAGCCAGCGCCTTTGGGTGGCCTCTTCAGCGCAGGCCGGCGAGGCGTGTACGATGGCAACAACAGACGCGAGAAATAGACCCGAACGCATCATCGGCATGTCGTCCTTTCAGACATACGGACACCGCGCCGGCCGTCCGGCGCGGTGTCCGCAGGTTTTACCAGTGCTACCGGATCAGAACTTGGCGCGGACGCCGAAATTCACGGTGCGCCCGAAGGTGTGGATTTCGCTGACTTCGCTTTCGCTGCCGGCGAACGAGACCTGCCGTTCGTCGAGGACATTCACGGCCTGCACAAACATTTCGATGTTCGGCCTGATCTTGTAGCTCGCACCCAGGTCGACGATGCCGAAACCCTTCTGATAATACGCCACGACGTCCTGCGGGCTGGGAAGCGAAGTCACGTTCGCACCGGCATCGGTCATGTAGTTGCTGCGATAGGTGTAGCTGACGTTGATTTCGAACGGCCCCGTCTCAAAGAAGGGCGTGATCGAGTAGCTCACATCGGAAACACCCTGAATGCCCGCCGATTGAATGCCTACACCCGAGCTGTTCAGTTCCAGCTTGGAGGTTGCAAAAGTCGCCGTCGCGGTGACGCCAAGGCCAAACGGCAGCTTGTTGGTATAGCCGAACTCGACGCCGGAGATCGCCGCGTCGCCCACGTTGGTCGGGGTGGCCACAAGAACGTTCACCGGGAGCGTGGAGCCGTCGTTGACCGCGAAAGCCAGCGTGCGCGTCTCGAAGTCCGAGGCGATGTAGTTGCTGATGTCCTTGTGGAAGGCCGCCACCGTGAATGCGCCGAACTTGTCGAAATACCATTCGAACGAAGCGTCGAAGTTCCATGAGGTGTAGGGGCGCAGGTTGGGGTTGCCGCCCGATGCCTGCAGATTGAGGGTCGGATCGGCGAGCGCCGCCGCGCCCTCATTGAATATGCTCGTCACGGTAACGCTGTTGGTATTGATCGAATTGCGCAGTTCCGAAAGCGAGGGGCGCGTCATCGTGCGGGCCACGCCGAGGCGAAGCTGCACGTTGTCGGTGAACTTGAACATCGCATTGGCGCTGGGCAGGAACTCGTTATACGTGGCGCGCGTGGTCGAGGGAAGAACTTCGGTGGTCGCGCCGCCGGCGCCGTCCGAAACAGGCGCGATCGTAGTGCCGCGCACATCGGTTTTAGTACGCACGTAGCGTAGGCCGAAGTTGCCGGAGACAGGAACGTCGCCCACGTCCGATTCAAAATCGATGCGGCCGTAGAGCGCCTGGATCTTCTCGCCAATGCGGTAGGAGTTCTGCAGATCGGCCGCCGTGGGCTCCAGGTCCGAGGCATTCGGATTGACGCCGTCATATTCGCTGCCGAGAGTGTAGGCTTGGTTGAATAGCGCCCAATTCACATTGGTCCACGCCTGCCGGTTCACGATCGACTGGTCGAAGGCGTTGCCCGGCACCGGATATTGCAGGAAAGCATCGGTGCGCGCAAAGCCATCGCGCAGGACCGCACTATTCCGGTCGCGGCGCTGATAGTCGCGATAACGGTCCGAAATCTGCCCCCCGAAACGCAGTTTCGACAGGCGGATACCGCCCACATCGACGTTCATTTCGCGCGAGATGTTCAGGACGAAGCTCTTGTCCTCGTCGATCGAATTGATCGGACGGACGGCAAAGCTCTCGAACGGCATGACCGAGGGATCTGTCAGGTCGAGGTCGGTGTAGAGCGAGGTCACGCGGCCTTTGTTCAATACATCGCCGCTGAAATCGAACGTGAGGTTGCCGCCCCGGCCACTTGCCGTGCGGTACTGCACGCGCTGGATCGGCGTATCGAGGTCGCTGCTGGCGCGGGCGTAGCTGACGCGCGGCTCGATGTGCCAGTCGCCAAGATCCAGCTTGATCGTGGTGTTGAGCTGAAGGTTCTGGTGCGACTGATCCATATATTCGCTGTAGTTGCGAACGCGTGCGCCGCGGATTGTGCCGGCAACCAGCCGGCCATCCTCGACCACGGCGGTGGACAGATCCAGACGCGAAAGCTGGCTCGGGATGTAGTAGGTAAGGCGGCGTTCGGTCGTCTCGTTGTTGAACTGCGAGAACAGGCCTTCGACGTCGATCTCGAAGTTTGAGGACGGACGCCATTGCAGCCCGACGACGGCGCTGATGCGCTCACGATCCTCGGTCTCCAGATAGGGCTGGACGTCGGTGGGAACCCGGTCGACATCCAAGCCTTCGACCTCCCCTTCCTGCCATCCCATCCGCAAGCGGTCGAACTGGATCTTGCGGCGGGAGTAGGACAGGCCTGCGAGCACTCCGAAAGTTTCGTCTTGGTTGCGCCAGCCGCCCGAGATCGTACCGTTGGGATTGAACGTATCGGTGCGTTCCTCATACCCCGCGTAGGCATTGGCGGCTATGAAGGATGGGCGGTCCAACGGCTTGATCAGGCGGATATCGACGGTCGAACCGATACCGCTTTCGATCAGATCAGCCGTGGGCGACTTAATGACGACGACGCTGTCGATCAGCGTGGCCGGAAGCACCTGGAGGCGGAACTGGCGTCCCGACTGGCCGGAGTTGCGGATGTTTTCATTGTAGGCGAGCGGCATGCCGTCGAACGTCACCGCCTGGAAATTCGGACCGAGCCCGCGTACGCTGATGAACTGGCCTTCGCCCGCTTCTCGCACGATGGTGACGCCGGGCACGCGCTGCAGCGCTTCTGCCACGTTGAACGCAGGCAGCTTGCCGATATCGGCGGCCACGACTGCATCCGCGATCGAGTCCGCGTTGCGCTTGACGCCGAGAGACCGCTCCACACCGTCCGAGAACGGTGCGGTTACGACGATTTCACTGGCCGGAGCCGGCTCGCCGGTCGCGATTGCTGGCGTTTGCACGGCCGCCGCCGACAGAGGGCGAACGATGAGGGCCCCCGAACGATCGCGCACGACGGTCAGCGACGTGCCTGAGATCAGGCGGCGAACAGCAGTTTCGGCATCGAACTCGCCGGAAACGGCAGGTGCATTGAGCCGGGCGACCGCATCGCGCGTGAACAGGATGTCCTGTCCGCTCTGGCGGGCAAGCTGCTCCAGCGCCCGGTCCATCGGCTGGGCTGCGATCGCGATGCGCGCCTGACGCGCCTGAGCATACGCGGATGTCGCAAGAGCGGCACCCGAGAGAGCCAGCGCAAGCGCCGCCGACCGGCAAAGCTGCCGTTTGAAAGAAATCATGTTCGATACCCCGTCCAGACGCTCGTCGTGAGCGCCCCCTACTGCGTCGTCGTTCTGGACGGGCTTTTCCTCACCCCTGGGCGCAAATAATTTCAGCGGTAAGCTGCGATGCGGATCTTGTCCGGCTCCGCCGCGATCTCGACAGGCAGCAACTCTGCCAGCGATCGCGCAAAAGCCTCCGGATCGCCGACCCGATAGACGCCGCTCAGACGCAGGGCGCCTGCCTGCGGGTCGGCAACAACCAGTTCACGGCGGCTGTAGCGGTTCATCTCCGCAACCGCCTGCGCCACGGTTTCATCGCGGAATGCCAGTCGCCCGCTCTGCCATGCCAGCAGGTCATCGATCTCGGGCTGGTCCAGTTTGTCCTGCCGTCCGGGTCCCATGGCAATGCGGTGCCCTGCCGCCAGTTCGACACTGCCATTGCCCGACCGCACCTGCGCGCTTCCCTGGACCGCAGTAACAAGTACGACGTCGTCGTCCCGGCGCAAGTCAAGCCGGCCCGCTGGCGCGATCGCACTTCTCTCGCCCGCCTCGATAACGAAGGGGCGCACATCCCTTGCGATCTCGACATCGACGCGGCCCGATGCCAGCGACAGCAGGCGCCGCGAGGAATTGGCGGTGAACCGCACCTGTGTGTTCGTGTCGAGCATGATGCGGGTGTTGTCATCAAGCACAAAGCGACGCTGTTCACCGACCCCGGTCTCGTACACGCCCGCGTGGGCCTGCTGCCAGCCCAGACCCAACCCGCAAGTCAGGACCAATCCGGCCCCGCCAGCCATGACCGCGCGCCGGGACACGCCCTCCGGTGGCCGAGGCGGCGCAGGCCGGGGATAATCACGAAGGCCGCCAACTGCGTCCCAGATCGTGGACGCATTTTCGAAGGCCGGGGCGTGTGACGGATCGGCCTTCAGCCACGCATGGAATGCCGCTTCGTCTCGAACGGAGCGGTCATCTGCGTGCAGTCGAGCCAGCCAGTCCGCCGCCTGCCGGTTCTTATTCTCCGGCTTGCTGCGGAAGATCACGTCACCAATTCTCCATCCAGTCGGCCAGATACGCCATTGCCCTGGCAATATGCTTTTCGACGGCGCTTTGGCTGATACCGAGTTCCTCGGCAATTTCACGATATTTACGACCGTCCAGACGATACATCAAGAAAATCTGTCGGGTGCGCGGGCTCAGTGCTTCCACTCCCACGCGCAGACGCCCGAGCCGTTCACGAGCGATCAGGACCTCGTCCTGCAATGGATGTTCGTCTGCAACGGTAGACACGTCCGGATCCCAGACAAGAGTTTCCCCCGCCCGTCGCTCACGGCGGTAGGCGTCTATGCCGCGGTTGGTCGCGGCACGGGCAAGCAGGGCATCGGCATTCTGCACCACGGCCGGGCCGGTGGCGACGTTAACCCAGGCATCGTGAAGCAGATCCTCGGCGTCGTCACGCCGCGTCATGCGTGCAACCTGATTCCGCAATCGCGCCCAGCTGAACGCTGACCCCGGAGCGTACTTCGATGCTTTCGAGAACTCCATCCGGGCCATTTAGAAAGGCGAAAATGCGGTTTAATGACAAATTCAAGTCCGAAACATGACGTTTCAGCCCAACTACGCGGCAACCAATTGCGCAACGTCCGGTAAATGGGCCTGATGATGCTATCCCTCGGTGCCGGACTATCTCGCCAACCGCAGAGTGCCACAAATGCCGCAACTTTACCTTCCGCCGCGCCGAACAGGTTTGGCTGTTCCGGCTGACGAACAGGACTTCGGCATGCCGGTGAAGGGCAC